>Ga0307947_1004480_pt1 | contig 10968 bp, 9 predicted proteins | sample OrgLakmetagen232_FD_201840 | JGI IMG/M metagenome (GOLD analysis project Ga0307947, IMG submission 201840) | Saline water microbial communities from Organic Lake, Antarctica - #232 | ecosystem: Environmental > Aquatic > Non-marine Saline and Alkaline > Saline | place: Antarctica: Organic Lake...
ACAATACACATTTACACACATTAAAACAATGCACCTATATACAGATGCCTAATGCATATAAACTTAATATATACACATTCAATGTATTTATAAACACATCCACACGCACACACACGTACTAGGTGTGTACAGGGTTAATTAATTACATGCAGTTATGCGCATGACAACCTGCGCCAAATTAACCGCCACAAGGTTGCCCACATACACACATGTACATACGTGCGCTCACAAAGTTTTGTCCAAGCCAAGTTGTGTGCTAGAGGACGTGTGTGCCAAGACAGGTGTCAAAACTTTGAAGCATCCTCTGTATTAGCAACGCGCTTTTTTGCCACATGTGAGCATGTGCCATACTTCCGATTAAGGTTTAAATGTATGAACTGTAGGTGTCATCTTCGAGCTTAAGTTGTTCTGGATGACCTGGCCCTTTAGGTTCATACAGTATCAGATGACTGGCCAGAACCATATATATACAGTGTGTATACGGTATTTTTGGCAGGGAAATCACCAAATATATGGTCATATACGGTGTACATACACGCTTCTGGCCAACCCTAAGTATCAGCTTTGCTTAGAATCTGGATGGCCTGGCCCCTCTAGATGTGCAAGGCATCTGCTTTGATCTTCAGTTCTGGATGACCTGGCCCATTAGGTTCATAAGTCATAAGGTATCAGTACCAGATTTGAGCTTAGGTTCTGGATGGTCCGGCCCAACAGTGTAGATGCATATACACAAACGCACTTACATGCACACGACACACACGCACATATGCACACACATAATGTTAGAATTGGACAGCACTTTACATAAATACAACATATGTATTTACGGTGTACATGCGATATTATTGGCAGAGAAACCACCATACGTACGGTCATATGTAGGGTTGGCCAGAATCGTATATATACACCTTATACTTGGTGGTTTCCCTGCCAAAATTACCATATGTACCATGTATACACCGTACATTCATGGTTCTGGCCCACCCTAGTTATATGCGGTGTGCGTGCACAGTTCTGGCCCACCCTACATATTGTACTGTATTACAACAAAAGACGCGCAACAGTGTTGGTGTATATACACGTATGCACTTACATGCACACGACACACACACATGCACACACACACACACACATATTGTACTGTTTGACAACCAAAAACGCGCGAGAAAGTTTCCGAAAAGCCCGTCTTGCTCAATCACGCCCTGCAGCTAGTCATGACAACAACAGACGCGCAAGAAAGTTGCCGATAAGCACCTCTTGCTCAATCACGCCCTGCAGTTAGTCATGACTGTCACCTCCCTGCGTGGGAATGAGGTAGTGCCGCTGCTGCCTGGTGAGGAGCTGTGCATTAACTACTCAGGAGGTAAGAAAGGTCATGACTGTCACCTGCCTGCGTGGGAGTGAGGTAGTGCCGCTGCTGTCTGGTGAGGAGCTGTGCATCAACTGCTCAGGAGGTAAGAAAGGTCATGACTGTCACCTTTCTGCGTGAGAATGAGGTAGTGCCGCTGCTGCCTGGTGAGGAGCTGTGCATCAACTACTCAGGAGGTAAGAAAGGGAAGCATAACTGGTTATATATCAGCTGCTATCTAGGTCCGGATCAAGTGTAATCATCACGTCAGAGGAACAGCTGATTGGGAAAAGGGAGTTGCGTGCGTACTTGCTGCAAATCACGAGCCAAGCTGGAAGGGGACATAGAATGAAGGATACTTAGAAGCAAAAGAAAGAAAGATATTTAAGAAGCAAAAGACAGAAGGTTATTTAAGAAGCAAAGGATTAAAGGGTGCTCAAGAAGCAAAAGACTGAAGGGTATTTAGGAAGCAAAAGACAGAAGGTTATTTAAGAAGCAAAGGATTAAAGGGTGCTCAAGAAGCAAAAGACTGAAGGGTATTTAGGAAGCAAAAGACAGAAGGGTGCTTTAGAAGCAAAGGACAGAAGGGTATTTAGGGAGCAAAAGACAGAAGGGTATATAGAAAGCAAAGGACAGAAGGGTGTTCAGGAAGCAAAGACAGAAGGGTATATAGTAAGCAAAGGACAGAAGGGTATTCCAAAAGCAAAGGACAGAAGGGTATTTAGGGAGCAAAAGACAGAAGGGTATATAGAAAGCAAAGGACAGAAGGGTGTTCAGGGAGCAAAAGACAGAAGGGTATATAGAAAGCAAAGGACAGAAGGGTATTCAGGAAGCAAAGACAGAAGGGTATATAGTAAGCAAAGGACAGAAGGGTATTTAGGGAGCAAAAGACAGAAGGGTACATAGAAAGCAAAGGACAGGGCGCAACATCTGGAAGGGACCTTTTACGGCATCGTGCCGTGGAATGCAGTCCAGAGACTTTGTGTGTTTGATCAACAAAACGCAAAATCATGTTTTTATAGAAGTGCTGTGCTCTTCAATGTAATTTGGCTAATAATGAGTTTTGGCAGGGCACAGACAGTCCTGCACCATATCACTGCCGAAAGATTACAACTTTAGCCCCGTACGGAGCTGTGGTCTTTTCACCAGTGGATTTGCTGCCAAAGCATTAAGAGTAGACTTCACAAAATGTGCCTGCTGACATGCGCGTTCTATGTTGCTGTACATTTCAAACAATCCAGCCAACAAAACTCTGTGTTGAGTGTTAGGAAGGTGCTTACGTTACGTTTCACTCATAAGCTGACGGTCTACATATGTAGGGTTGGCCAGAACCGTATATGACCGTACATTTGGTGATTTCCCTGCCAAAATAAACGTGTATACTCCGTGCATATATAGGGTTCTGGCCAACCCTGCACATATGTGACATTGGGTAGGAAACCAACCTTCTTTTCTAATTTCTAATAAATTGCAGGCGGTGCGATTAGCCCGTTGGAATCTTTCCTCAAGTTTGGATTCGTGCCAGAGGAGGCGTGGCACCAACACAAAGGTGGCTCACCATCCAGCTCCCGATCAACATATTTACCGTCCTAAGACTAGCACTCCAATTTTGTAGCATTTACCATCCTAAGACTAGCACTTCAACTTTGTGGCATGCCATTTTCGTGTTTCGATCCTTGAAATACAGAAGGCCGAGCCTGTTGTTGCATGTTGCAATGCTGCATCCAGCAGTCGTACTGATTTACGTATTTGTGTGACTTTTTTCATCTTGCCTTCTTATTCTTGTTACCCTCTGTGTGAGCACTTCGGCAGTAGGAGCGATTTGTTTCTCAATTGTTTGACTGTGGTGCCGTTTTGGGGGGAATTACAGGAGCGTTGCATTATGTGCTAGCGTGAATGTGGATGTTTATGTTAGCTGCTAGCTCATACCTTACGCCTAGCTGTTGTATCCAGATTAGCGTTCGGACCTTTAAGCTAATGCCCTGTGCTTCAGATATATGAGTGACATGAAATCTGCATTCCATTAGGGGTACACCACTTATATGTTGTTATAAGTTGTATATTGATATTACCTACTAATAAAGTGGACGGTAGCCATAGGGAATTGTCTGGTATTATGCGTATGCATATGATTAGATTGCTTCTCTTTTGAAGGGACTGATTGCTGATATCACTGTTGCATGTTCAACTGCTAGTCGCTGCATTCTTCTGCTTTTGCGCTCAAGTCTGTGGTGCAGCAACAAACACTGCATATTTCTGTTTTTGCGCTCAAGTCTGTGGTGCAGCAACAAACACTGCATTTTTCTGTTTTTGCACTCAAGTCTGTGGTGCAGCAACAAACACTGCATTTTTCTGTTTTTGCACTCAAGTCTGTGGTGCAGCAACAAACACTGCAATTTTCTGTTATTGCACTGAAGTCTGTGGTGCAGCAACAAACACTCCTCACATGCTTAAACAATGCTTTACATACCCAGCCTAGCAGTCGCACTTTTTGACTGGCGGCTTACTCTGTAACCTCTGTTATTATAATGCTCGACCATGTCAGATCTCTTTCTTTATTGATAAAACCAGTGGAAGCCGATGAAGGGTCAAACTCGTGTAAAACTACGTTTGCAAAAGTTTGCAAGCTTTACAAGGCAAATGCCTTCCGAAGACTGAGTCAGTCAAGCAGTATGACTGTGCCTGTTCATAAAGTAAATTAAGTTCATGAAAGAAATGACGTCGGAATGTAGTAGACCGTTACCAGCCTGGCTTACCAGGCTTACAACTCGGTTACCAATTCCTGGCTTGCTGGTAACCACCGTAAAGTAAGCGATGGTAAGCGGTGGTTCGTTACCAGTAAGCCATGGTAACCGAGGTTAGTAAGCGGACATTTATGTGGTTACTGAAGGTGCTTACCATGGCTTACCAGTAACCACCGCTTACTGATCATTTACTAGTAAGCAGAGGTAGTAGGCCAGGGTTTGATATTAATTTACGCTTACTGAACTGCTTACTGGTAAGCCAGATCAGTAAGCCTCGGTCACTGCATAACTTACTGATGCACTGCCTACCAAAATCTGTTGGATCAGGCACATATACATCTGTGGGTTACTGCTGGCTTACTATGATTAATGATCCAGTAAGCCAGCTGGCTTACCAGGCCGTCTTCTAAATTCTTTTATTCTTTTAAATTTTAGTTGGAAAAAACCGTTACCAGTTGCTTACTACTCGCCTTCTAAGTTGGTTACCCAGCCGCTTACCCCCTGCTTACTACCTTGGTACCTTGGTAATCGAGCCAGTAAGCCTGGTACGCCAGACTGGTAACGTTCTCTAACATTGCGATGGATGGAGTTTATTGCAAGGGTTTACAAAGGGGGGAACCAGCAGAATGTTAGGCTAACGGGCTTGTCTCAGCCAGCAACAAAGTAAACGTAGAGCAGACTGGTCATAGCCAGTGCAAAACTGAAAGTACTAAGACTCTCTGTCGGAATGTTAGAGAACGTTACCAGACTGGCTTACCAGGCTTACTGACTCAATTACTAAGGTAGTAAGCGGAAGGTAAGCGGCTGGGTTACCGACTTGGAAGGCGAGTAGTAAGCGATCAATAACGGTTTTTTCCAACTAAAATTCAAAATTATTTAGAAACTGGAGCAGTAAGCCAGCGGTACCCAAAGATGTATAATGATGCTAAACCAACAGAATTGGTAGGCAGTGTATCGCTTGCTAGTACTCTGTAACCGAGGTGTTTTTTGGTACTTGGAAAGCGGCCTGTTAAGCCAGCTAGCCTACTTGATCAGTACCAGTAACCATAGTAAGCTAGCGGTAAACCAACAGATTTTGGTAGTAGGCAGTGTATCGCTTACTAGTACTCTGCAACCGAGGTGTTTTTTGGTACTTGGAAAGCAGCCTGGTAAGCCAGGTAGCTTACTCGAGTAACCATAGTAAGCCAGCAGTAACCCACAATTGTATTAATTCTTAATCCAAAAGATCTTTAGGTAGTGCACAGCTTACTCAGTTACCGTGCCATTGTAAGGTAAATGGAAAGGGACCTAGTAAGGAAATTTGGTGCGCCTACTCCAGCATGGGTTGAAGTGGCTCCTTAATTAATGTGGGGAGTGGTTTTCACTGCCTGCGTAGTTTTTTCTTTTTCATGGTGTGGTGGGAACAGGGGGCCATGGATGGCCCATGAAGCGGGGGACAGCTTGCCCGTGTGGCTGGCGATACGAAGCCGCCTCATCACGTGCTGCACAGGCGCTGCAGCTACGGGAGCACGTCTTCTGGACTTGCACAGGAGCTTCAGTCATCAGGCAAGCCATACAACAGAACCTCCCAGTTTCTGTGCAGCTGCTACCACAGCATGCGTGGCTGCTAGAGCAGCCATGCCAAACAGTGAGGAAGTGTGGTATGTTGTGTGCCTAGCTGCCCTGACTGCCATGCATGTTGAGATCTCGGGGTTTGTTGTTTAGCACACTCGCCAGGACAGGCTTAAAGCCCGCAGTAGTAAAAACAAGGGCAGTTAATATTCTCCTTGCAGCTTTGAAAGACTTTGCAGCCTGCCAAGGTAGTGACTCCAGTTTCTCTGACCTAGGCCATGCTCACCCCTTTATGTATGCTAGGCCAAACGGCTCCTTAGCTGTTTCACTGGTGCAGCTATCTTCCGAGTGTGTTTGCCGCCGTGCTCTATGTATAGGTTGGCCTGCTTCTCCTTGCTCTCGGCTCTTAGAAGAACAACCCGATTCTTGCTGTCTAAACCTTTAGCTCACTGTACTGCTTTCTTGTCTCCTTAGTATGGGCTCTTAATGCTGAGAGTGACGTGATGGCGCAGCTGCGTTTTTTTAGGGGAACTGTTGTTTTTTTTAGGTTGTGTTGGAGATAGTTTTGGCGCACCAGTCATCGCAATGGCTTAGCTTCTTTCATTTTGACGAACTCTTAGCTTCCCTATTCTTTATGTTGAGTGCCTCGTGGTTGTAGTGTAGTTAGGTATGCCCTCGGCCCATTGACTTTTTACTCTTTACTAGCCCTGGCTTCCTAATAAACCTTATTAATTTTACGTAAGCACCAAAGTACGCAGGCTTTCCTTCCTTCTTTCTTTCCCGTGCTTGACCTTCTCGTGTACGTCTTCCCCTTCTTCTCATCAACCTGGTCGCCCCCCCTACTTTCTTTTACTTCTTCCAGCCTGCCTCTCTTGCTCCCTTCTTATTTATCAACTTTCGGTTCGTTTCAGCCTCGTAGTAAGGAGTTTGCTACCTCCCCTTGACCTATATAGGGGAGCTAGCTTCTTTTTCTGGTGTCTTGTTCAGTCTGGCCTCTTTCTCTTCTTGAAGCTGGCTTTTTATGCTATAGCTCAACTGCCCTCGCTGGCGGATATAGCTGTGTAACCCTTACCCTTACCCTTACCCTTACCCTATATAGGGGAGGCATATATGTAATACGCCAACAACAGGAAAAAAATGTATAATAATATTTGCCTCCCTCATTCTTGAGATATCCTCAGTGTGACAGTCCATGTCTCACAGATGATTCCTCTCTTTAATTTATTGCGGTCGGTTGGTCCTGGCAGATGCGTGATTGTTTACTGATTTTATTCAGTGCTGCAATGTCACAAACAGCGTTGTGCCTTTTTTCCCTTTCCAAGGGCTTCTTTGTAGGTGCTATAGGTGCTACAAGTTTAGTGCTACAAAAACAATTATCACAATTTCTACATGCTTTACACACGCAGCCTAACAGTCGCACGTTTTGATGGCTTACCCTGTAAACTCTGATGGCTTACTCTGTAAACTCTGTAAGACCCTCAGAGAGTGATGTAACCTTACCTTACCTTACTCTGTAAACTCTGTAAGACCCTCAAAACCATTCAGCAGCCGATCAGCCAAACAACCTGGCTGAAGGTCACCCCCCATTGTAACCATTGTAAAACCGTCAGCCTGGCATGCAACGCTTGTTCTGTTCATCGCCTTGCGTACCCTTTTGTCCAACAATATTAAAATAGTCATCAAGATCGTAACGTTCATTGATCAGAATGAACAACCCCTCATACACATTGTTGCTCAACCAAACTCTGCCTGCACAAAACGACACCCTTGTGAATGACGTGCCACGTCTCCTTCTGATTTACTGCTACATTGTAAATTGTAACCATGTAACCATTGAAACACTGTTACAGGTAGGAAACAATATAATGGTCGTATGCAGGGAATGGGGGTTGAAGGAAGTAACAAAAAAGCTAGAACAAGCCAGTGAATTGGAGAATCTGGGCACGCTGAATCAGCATGCACTAGGGAGCAATTTCACACTTGGCCTAAATCACATTTCAGAGCCCAAACAGACATGAACAAGCATCAGGCGACGTCCCTTCCCTGCTCAGCACAAGCGAAAAGGAAAGGAAAAATACTGCAGAGAATTAAATCCAGTCCCACAGCTTTAATAGAAAGTCTAAACATCAGCTAATTAAATCACACAACTGCTCCAAGCATGACCCTGGCCTGCAGCTCTTGCTCTTGCTGACCCTTTGCTTACCCTTTGTAAATCATACAACTGCTCCAAGCATGACCCTGAGGCTGGCCTGCAGCTCTTGCTCTTGCTAACCCTTTGTGGACCCTTTGTGAACCCTTTGTAAATCATACAACTGCTCCAAGCAAGATCCTGAGGCTGGCCTGCAGATTCTGCTCAATCAACCCACGCCTTTAGGCTTTAGGCCAAATACTGCAGCCAATTAGAGCAGCCAGTTAAAGCAGCCAATTACTGTACAGTGCAGCCCTGCATTCTCCCACACATGGATTGGAACAAGCAACGCATAAATATAAGCCGCCTCACACCCACACCTGCATCAAGGACACACGTACACACACACACACTTGCAAACACACAGACAATCCGAATCACGAACACGCAGCCATCACATCCACACATTGCCAGCCCTACATCCTGATATTTATATAACTGCCCGTGGACACGTGTATGTCAGGCCATTCCCGCGTGCATGCTCAAAGCTCACTCTCAGTCCCCCAAAACTCGCAGGTCTGACAACGAAGGAGGGGACTAAAAAAAACCATGGATTATGTATGACCTTTGGTTCCCAACAGATACCATAGATGTGGTCACCGGGTGACGAGACTAGAACTTAATGCGTGGCCTGGAAGTTCGGACGTGCAGTCCAGAAAAACAGCAGCGCAGTCAAGAACTTGGTGCGTGGCCTGGAAGTTCGGACGTGCAGTCCAGAAAAACAGCAGCGCAGTCGAGAAATTAGTGCGTGGCCTGGAAGTTCGGACGTGCAGTCCAGAAAAACAGCAGCGCAGTCAAAAAATTAGTGCGTGGCCTGGAAGTTCGGACGCGCAGTCCAGAAAAACAGCAGCGCAGCCGAGAAATTAGTGCGTGGCCTGGAAGTTCGGACGTGCAGTCCAGAAAAACAGCAGCGCAGTCGAGAGTCAAGGCCTGCCTCCTCCTGCCCTCCCACCAGCCAAATCAGGATAGATGGAGCTGCTAGCAATTGCGCTGTGCCTGGCCTTGTGTACGGTGAGAAAGGGGCGGGCAACGTTCCAGCCAAAAATCCACACACACACATACACACACACACACTAATGCTTGCAAAACAATGCTTGCAAAACACATCTACAAGATGCCTTGTCTGTGCTGGCGCAGGGTCAGGGGAGTAAGAGACAGGGGCCACAATATGAGTGGCTCTTCCTGGCAACATTGAAGGGCAGGCTTGTTAGCAGCTACTGGAGGTTGACCTCCGTCACGTGCACAAAGCAGCTTCTTTTTTGAGTACGTGCACTACTCAACTCACGTACATGATAACCACTGAAGCGCACTTCCTAGAACACACCCAGGAACTTCTTCTTTTTCATGTCGCTGCCAAAGTTGCCGTTGGCTTCAACTGCGCATGGATAGCATTTCAGTGTATGCGTGTGTGTGTCTATGTACATGTGTTGTATGTGTATGTGTTCATGCGTGTGCGTGTGTTTTATGTGTGTGTATCTGAATTGACAATTGACAAGACTACACATTTACTGCCATCCACATTTTGCTGTCTTAGGTTGCTGCTTTTCCTCTGAACACAGAAACGCAGACATGGCACCACACAAGCTGTTAGGTTGCTTCTTCTTCTCTGGACACAGATATGGAACCACCCCCTCTATCTGCTGTGGAACCACCCCCTCTGTCTGCTGTGACACACCCATGTTCGATGTGCTGGTCAGTCTCTCTGTTTAATGAGCGACGAGCACAGCTTATGCAACACACAGAATGGCTTTGGCGCACAGCGCGAACGAAAGATGAGCATATGACATAGCTCCCTTTTGAGTGCTGCAAGGCCTTCCTGATGATGGAAGTTCACATCGACAAAGAGGATACTACACACACATACGCACACACGTGAGCACACATACAACGCACACACACTCACCCAAAGTGCCCTTGGAGTGCTGCAGGGCCTCCCGTTGGCGCTGTAGCTCTTGCAGCGAGCCTGAGCCAGTCACCTGCGACGATGCACAGTGTGTGAGTGTGTGAGTGTGTGTGTGTGCGTGTGCGCGTGTGTGTTCTCTTAAGGTACTTTGAATGCGTGTATACAAACAAGATAAAATCGCGTGTATTTATAACTTGTTTCATTCACTACACCTCCACACACACACACAAACACATACACACATACACACACAGACACGATTGTGCCCCCCAATCAACGGCTATCAATTAAACACACATCAATCCTCATTCTACAGAGGCACAGCTAAGCATATTCACTGAGTGCAAGATTGATATATCTGATATATAATAAAATGCACTGTTTATTTCCTGCACTGTTTATTTCCCGCACTGTTTATTTCCCGCACTGTTTATTTCCCGCACTGTTTATTTCCCGCACTGTTTATTTCCCGCACTGTTTATTTCCTGCACTGTTTATTTCCTGCACTGTTTATTTCCTGCACTGTTTATTTCCCGCACTGCTTATTTCCTGCACTGCTTATTTCCTGCACTGTTTATTTCCTGCACTGTTTATTTCCTGCACTGTTTATTTCCCGCACTGTTTATTTCCCGCACTGTTTATTTCCTGCACTGTCTATTTCCTGCACTGTCTATTTCCTGCACTGTTTATTTCCTGCACTGTTTATCTCCTGCACTGTTTATTTCCTGCACTGTTTATTTCCTGCACTGTTTATTTCCTGCACTGCTTATTTCCTGCACTGTTTATTTCTTGCACTGTTTATTTCTTGCACTGTTTATTTCCTGCACTGTTTATTTCCTGCACTGCTTATTTCCTGCACTGCTTATTTCCTGCACTGCTTATTTCCTGCACTGCTTATTTCCTGCACTGTTTACTTCCAGCACTGTGGAGATCAAATGAACTCATGATGAGTGAAGAACGTCATCAGAGGGGGATTGGGATTCTCCCCAATGCCATATTTAACAGCTCTAAAAATTCGGCCATGCCATAGGTACGTACATACATACACAGGCATTGTGAGCGCGCACACCTGGGCTTCGTGCAGGGTGCGCTTGCTGTCTTTTAAGCAGTCGTTGCTTTTCTCCATCTGCTGAGTGCCTGATGGCGTCCTACCCCTGCATGTGCAGGCGTGGTGTGTGTGTGCGTGTGTGTGTGTGTGTGTGTGTGTGAGAGAGAGAGAGAGAGAGAGAGAGAG
>Ga0307947_1004482_pt1 | contig 10964 bp, 11 predicted proteins | sample OrgLakmetagen232_FD_201840 | JGI IMG/M metagenome (GOLD analysis project Ga0307947, IMG submission 201840) | Saline water microbial communities from Organic Lake, Antarctica - #232 | ecosystem: Environmental > Aquatic > Non-marine Saline and Alkaline > Saline | place: Antarctica: Organic Lake...
CTTGTCTCTTTTTCTGGTGTCTTGTTCAGTCTGGCCTCCTTCTCTTCTTGAAGCTGCCTTTTTTTTTGCTATAGCTCAACTGCCCTCGCTGGCGGATATAGCTGTGTAACCCTTACCCTTACCCTAATCAGGAGCCGGTTTCAGGCCAAGCCTGCAACCCTCCTGATGCCCATTGATTTTTCCTTTCCTTTTCTTGGTGGAGGAGCTTACAATCTCGGTACCAAAGTGGCTCCTTTTCCTTAATTGATGTGGGGAGTGGTCTTCACTGCCTGCATAGTTTTTCTTTTCTTCAAACTTCAACTCCTGTCACACTACTAGTTATTTGCGTGAACTTGGGCTGTGTACCTTGATGCATTTAGTGCTACCAAAATCCTTGATTACTTCTTCACATAGCTAGTTTTCATATGCAGCCTAGCAGTCATACTTTTGGACTGCCAGTTTAATCCGTAAACCTGTAAAGCCCCACAGCTGTTCATGTCCTTAATGGTAAATTGGTTACAATGGGGGGTGACCTGCCTACCCTGGTAGTTTGGCTGATCGGCTGCTAGTCTCTTTGCGGTACAACTTCTTGTAGAGCACAATCAATTTGTGCATGTGTATGCTTACATTCGCTGCACTCACCCTTGTCGGACAAGATATAAAGGGATTCTTAGGTGTAAACACAGACTGATACCAAGGCAGGCAATAACGGTCGAGCAAGCTCCTGGGCTTTAAGCACACGTGCTACACTGCTAACAAGCGCAACACTGCAAACACAAGCCAAAACATAACACTGTGTTAAGCTTGTAAAAAATTAAACATTCAAAATTAACAACAGCTCAACCTAAAGGGGCCGCGAAAGGCAGCCTAAGGATACCTTATGGACATTTAACCTGAAAGTTTTTAGCCCCGCACAGGCATGCCTCCAGCATCACCGAACATTCCATTCATTTCACTCCCTAGGAATTCCGGCGGTAACAGCGAAGAATCCATGCCTGTGTTTGTGCACAAGTCGTGGGTCAAGGAATCATTTAATCAGCAAATGCCACTCATAGGACATAGAACACAGAGAAGTGGATCCAACCCTTGGGTCGAGGGAGTTGTGGGACACTTGAAAACTGCCAAACCCACTTTTCCACTGCCAGACTCTTGTAAATCTTAGGCTGAAACAGGAGCTGCAAATATCACAGCTTTTTGACGCCCGTCGTTGGTATTCGAAATCCTGACGTGTTGAGAGCTATTGATTGGTGTATAGAATCTGAGGGGGTAAATGGGGGGTCTGAGAATTTTGGGGGGTGCTCCACAATTCTTTTGGGGCAACTCCACATGATATTAGATTATTAATCAGAACTCTAAACTCAAGCCCTGTCGATTGGCACCCTTGTTTGGGAATCCTATAAAAGGGGAGGGTCCAGGTGCCTCGTCACAGGTATGCATGGTACGTATGTCTCTTGGTAGGCCGTAAGGGCGTGCTCAGGCATAATAACAGCAAGTGGCTCCAGGGCACCGTGTTGCATAATGTACGGCATGCATAATATAAGTGGAAAATGTTTTGGCAAAGGTCTCAGCTAAATTTTAGCACCAACTAGGTGGTCAGTGCAAGAGCGTGTACATATTACTTTTTGCCGTATAACACTACTACTAATTTGTTCTCTCAGAACAATTTACAACTGCCCATAATTACAGGGAGCAGGATGACACCTTTTTTTTGTGTAGGGGGTCAGGAAGGGGTTTGGGGGGGGTCTTTTTGGGCTGGATGCTGGAAATTGAAATGTGGCTGTCAGGAATTTTTACTTTTGCACCCTCCTGGCTGAAAGGAAAAAGAATGAGAACACCAGATCATCCCAGTTTTGTTGCAACTATATCTTGTACATGTTGCTAGGTTTTAATGCGCAGAGCATCTACAACGTGCAGTCCTCCTCACCTGCATTTTGAGCCTGCTGCTGCGCCTGTGCTTGGGCCTGGGCCTGTGCAGCGCCGCTGCTACCCCCTGTGTGTATGCGATCAAGTGTTTGTGTGTATGTGTGTTCGTTGGTTGGTTGAGTGGCACGCTTACAAACTGTTGCCAAGTTCATTGTATGCTAAATGTCTACATGAATGATGGTGCATGGTCCTGCTGCCGCAAAAGTATCTAGCATGTCCAGCCGGTGCCATCCTATAAAACGTATCAAGAAGCACTTGACGTGCACATGCTGATACCGCAGTATTTTGTTGCCTCCACTGTTGGTATGCTTGCCAAATGTAAGTACATTTTCGCTTCTGCGCTGCGATTCCCCTTGCTTCCCACCTGACTTGGCCCCCGCTGCTGCTGCAACGGCCGCCTGCTGCTTGTGCGCACGTATTTGGCTTGCCATGGCAGACTGTGCTGAGGCCATTTCTGTGCGGTGCTGTCTCAAGGCCTGTGCAAGCACGCAGGTGTGAGAGGGTTCTTAGAACCACACTGTACGAGGGCAAAGGCAGAGCCCACGCGCGCATACGCACACACACACACGGTGAGAGGATTCCAGCATAGTACAAAAAAGGATACATGTACAAGCCTCAAAGGGAGGGAGGCAAGTACAGCAAAAGGTGCAGGGTGCTAGGCATGCAACTATAAAGGTGGTGGAAGGATAGCTCGATTTAGGCAAGGCCAGCACAGAGTGAGAGAAAAAGGAAGAGGGAATTGCAATGCATATTTCACCCATTACAGTTCCTCTTTGTAGCTGCTCAGCCCTACATTTTGTACCCACTTCAAGTTTATTTCACATCCTTGTATGTGCAGCTGGGCAAGCAAGATAGATCAGACTTCACTTCATAGCTTTTTCAGCATGCACACCTCTTTCCGTACCCAAATTCATTCAAGGCAACACACACCTACTTAAACAGCCCATCTTTGAATCAACATCCCCACAGACTTCCACACAACTTCCACAGACTTCCACACTTCCCCCTCAACACCTAGAGTCGGCCACGTCTGTTTATATACCCCGTACATAGGGTTGGCCATAACTATATATACACCGTATTTGACCGTACATTTGGTGATTTTCCAAATATCCCATATATGCACCGTTCATATATATGGTTCTGGCCAACCCTACCTGTACACCATAAAAATCCACATCTCCTTGGTGGCGTAACTGACGACATCATCTATGAATTTTCAAACCTCACCTGCAGGTCTTCACGTGCTTGCTTGTTGTTTGCCTCAAGCGCGAGCACAGCCCTCAAGTCTTTCTCTGCAGCATCGTACTTTTGCAGCGCATCTCTTGCTGTGGCACGCCGCAACAGGGCCTTGACCTGCAAACCACCAAAACAGAGGCAGGGCTTGATCCACAGTGCCTTTCAATGCATCTCTTGAAGAGGCGCGCCGTCCTATTAGGGCCTTGACCTGCAGACCACAAGAGCACCAGGTTACGCTGCTCTGACATGCCAAGGTATGACCAGTGATGTCCTGTGCCACATTTGTTACAGAGCCTTGACTTGCGAATGATGTCAAGCTGCAGCCGTGAACAGCAATGGTCTGCTCTTAGGAGCAGCAAATGATTATTGAGCTAGCCGTAAACAGCAATGGTCTGCTTCTCGTAGCGACTCTCAGTGATGCACCTGACAATGCCTCAGCTTGCTGTGTTGCTGTGTTTCAAAAAGGGTGCACATACAAAGTAATGAGTGCATTGCAACCTGACCTTGCATGCGATTGCACTTGAGTGTATGGCCGTGACAATGCATTTGGAGCTGTTGAGATACGAACGTGTGTATGTGTGCATATGTGCGGTGCGCAGGCGGGCAAACAAAAGTGGAAATGGTAAAGCACGCTCAAGGATTTCTGGAGAGCATGCGCCGAAACAAAAGCATTGACAACAAGACCCACAATTTGTAAAAAAACATGCTCTTAAGTGCAAGTAAAAATACGACGTTGCTCTGGATGCCATGCACAAAACGCAGACAGTCACCTTGTCTTTCTGGCTCAAATCGAAACCCAGGGCCCTTTTGCAGTCCTCCTCTGCCTGCAAGATTCCATGCGCTTGTTGTTTGAGTATCATAAATACGTCATCATCACGCACACACATAGTTTGTATGTTCACTGAAAGAGTTTGCAAGCTCAAGAAAACTCCAAGCCGGGCACGAAATCTCACTGGGGCAGCTTATAACCTGCCAGTGTAGTCACCTTTGTTGTTAGGGCGTGTATGTGTGTTTCTGGCAACAAGCTACTATACAGCACTCCCTGACAGGCGCACACAGTCCAAAGCCGTTTCCCAAGTGTCCCCTTTTACAATGAGACTGCTTCACAAACACACAGTGGCCCTTCACGGAACAAGGCAGATGGAAAAATACGTGCTGCGCGTTGCATGCTGTGTGACTGAATGCTGTGACGTGATATATAAACAGACAGCTACAGGCCAGGCCCTGCTCAAAACAGACCAGGCTGATGACGAGGTGCAGCGATACTTTTATAGACACAATAGAATACGAGACATGACAGTGACATACCACTCATGACTTACGACCCCATGGATGTGCACCGAATTCAGACGCACCTGCTCAAAGCGGAACAGCTTGATGCATGCAATGGCGCGGTTGGAGTAGTATACGTGGGAGGTAGGGTTTAGAGCAATGGCCTTAGTGTACTCATTAAAGGCGTCCAAATGCTTGCCTGCAGAAATATTTCGGGGTTCCTTGTGATCGTGTTTGCGCGCGTGTGTATGTGTGTGCATATTGTGTGTGCAGTTGTGTGTATCTGTGTATCAATTTTGGCTTGCACTCAAATGCTTCTCTATGAAAGCTTGGCGTTCAACCAATGGCTAGGATAAAGTAAATGTTGCTCACGTTAGCAGGCCAACAAACAAAATCCTGCCATGGCCACCTATGCACTTGGTTCAGCTTTGGCACACACACACTCTCACACATACAGACACTAATACACACACACAGCATAAAATCCCATTGGCGCGTCATTTACTCCTACACACAGCCTTGAGCAGAGCAGCACAGACTATAAAATGCACATACGCAAACGTACACACACGCACCTGCTTGATAACACTCGTTCCCCTTGTTCTTGGCCTTCTCAGCTTTGTCGAGTTTCTTGGGGTCAATGGATGGGGCTTGTTGCGCCTGCGTGCATGTGTGTAGGTAGGCATGTGTGTATGCATGTGTGTGTCTGTGCAGGTGCCTAAATGTCTGCCAACAAGCATGCGTGTATGCTTTTGTTTTCCCACTCTCCTGCACACACACCTGCTGTTGCTGCTTGGAGGCAGAGGGCGGTACTTCCCCGTTTGCCTCTGGCAGCGGCACCCCTGCCTTGGCAGCTGCCTCAGCTTGCGCCTGTGTGTGTGCACGTGTGTGCAAGTACGTGTGTGTACTTAAATGCATGCTGTGTGTGGGTGTATTAATATGTGTGTATGTGTGTGTGTGCATGTACTTAAGCATGCATGCGTGTGTACTTAAGCATGCTGTACGTGGGTGCATATGTACATGCATGTTTGTGGATGTACTTGACTCTCATGTTGTACCTTGCGCCTCCCTGTGTAATTCAATCCCTCTTCAGGCTTCTCATGCACCACACTAAAAAACATAGCGCAAGGCTCTACCTCTTCCTTTTGTGCAACACAAAAGTGCAAAGCACAACTGTCACACAGAAACGTTTGTTTGCACCTGTACACCCGACACTTCACACATACAATGTGCATACACACAACACACACACACACACACAATGTGCACACAAATTTGGACGCACGTTCACAAAGGAACAGAAACACACCTTCCCACTGCACATTGCAAAACTATTGACGCGCGCACGCTCGTACAGACACGCACGCACGCATACCTGGCGGATGGCCATCTGCGTGATCTCCTCCTTGACTCCCTGGAATGCGTCATGGATCATTGGGCATAGCCGCTTAGCCACGGCAAGCAAGCGCAAGTCAAATCTGTAAGGATCCCCAGGAGAGAGAGAGAGAAGAGAGAGAAGAGAGAGAAAGAGAAGGATCAGGGAGTCAGGGAATATGTGTATGTGTGTGTGTTTTTGCGCGTGTTTTGTGCTCTTGTGTGTGTGTGCATATTTGCGCGTGTTTTGTGCTCTTGCGTGTGTATGTGTATTATAAGCAATAGGCACACACTTTGTCCCACACCTCCTCTCGCACTCACTTGTGCACTGCTAGCAAGGTGATGGCCACAGGGGAACCGTCTCTCAGGTAACCCACAGGCACTGTGAGCGTGGGGCACCCGCCTAAAAAGCTCAGCGCGTTAAAGCAAGCAGTGAGCTTGGAAAACACATCAAACTCAATCTGCAAGTGAGTGTGGAGTAGAAGTTTTGGATGAAGCGCCAAACAAGCCTGACCCAGCACTGACCAGAAACCCCTGTTCACATTGTTATGCAGTCATGGTGCAAAGTGAGATCACACACAAGCATGTCTGTGTGTCCCTTGTACCAACACAAATACGCACGTATAAGCGCGCACGCACACACACACACACGCACGCACCTGCACACATACACGCAAACATGCCTACCCACACATCACAGCTCACCTGAGCTGCTCCCCTCTTAGGAGGAGGAAACGGGAGGGCTGGCAGCACCATCACGGTGTCCGGCTTAACAGTGGCACGTAGGCAGTCAAACACCTGTGATGCATAGAAACAGATTGAGGCAATTAAAAACCTGTGATACACAGAAAACAGTACGAGGCAGTCAGACACCTGTGTTGCATGAAAAGTGGGTGCGTGGGGTAAAAGGCAGCAGCACGCGCAATGTGTGTAGCGGTGTGTGTGTGTGTGTGTGTGTATGTGTGTGTGTGTTAGCGCTGCAGCAGCAGCACCTGTGTGAAGCTAAAGCCAGCCGTGCAGACACAGACAGAACTCGTGTGCATACATTTCTTTAAACGTGTGAAGCAGAGATATTTCATACGGTCATTTGGGACGTTGAATGTGGTTGATTACGCGTTAATTACGATAAGGCGAATTATACGAATACACCGTATGAGACATCCCTGGTGTGAAGGTAAATAAAGAGGTGAGCGGCCTTGTCCTGTGCACATCATAGGATTGATCTGATGGCGACATTTGAAGGGCATCATAGGATTGATCTGATGGCGGCGTTTGAAGGGCATCATAGGACTGATCTAATGGTGACGTTTGAAGGGCATCATAAGATTGATCTGATGGCGACGTTTGAAGGGCAGGCAGGCAGGACCCGAGAGAGAAGCAGAGACAGGTCTCACCCTTTTGCATGAAGTGACAAAGAGGATACATCACGGCTGTGTGTTGTTTGTGCTGCAAGTCCAACAAACACAGGCTGGCACCGAGTACAAGAGCACAGCTTCATGCGGTCGGCCGCACACTTCAAGCCTTGCACCCCCGCTGGAGTGCAGCCTTGCTTTGCAATTATGGAATAGCAGTGTCGTGTTGTCCTTATGATCATCACGTCCACGCACCGGAAATCTGGCCGGCCGTGACTTGGATTGGACAAGGTGGCAAATGAGTAATAACATTCCAATACCAACATCACGGCGCAAGTGCCTGAACATTGATGTTACCTAATGCCAACTTACACACCACGCGGGTGTTCCTCAGTAACGTACAATTAGCTCATAGCCAGCCCTTGTCTTCATAGTGCCCTTGCTTACCGTCCTGGTTTGCGTTAAATAATGCTACTTGACTTCCCAAGCCACTCCCGTACAGACAGTAGGCGCCTCCTCCCCCAAAAGACGAGGGTTATGACCTCTGTGATCCTTCACTCTGACCGCCAACACATGTTGGCCAGCTTTTACCAGCTTGCTGAATGTACTGCTTGTTCGTCCTCATCGTCATCACTTGCTTGCCAGCCTTTACCGGCTTGCTGAATTTACAACTCATTCACTCTCACCCTCATCACTTGTTTGCCAGCGTTGTGTGCGGCAGTAGGTTTTCAGGACTGTGGCTTGCTGGGTTTACCACTTAATACGAGCGGCAGCAGATTTTAAGCACTTAGCTCCACTTACATGTCAGATACACCTTTTTAAGCATACCTGCAGAAGCACACGTGCAGACACACACATGCAAACGCACATGAGCAGAAGCACATGAGCGAGATGAAAAATCAAGCGACAAAGACAGTCATGTATCACAAATCTTGCCTGTCTGTACAAATACTGTAGATCCTCGATCACTTCGTAACACCAAATTCTAAAAACTATAAAAATTTTGTAAGGGGGTCTGGAAATTTATCTTTTATTCAAAGGGACTTTGTGAGGGTCCTGTCAAACTTAACTTGTGAATTCGAGAGCCCACCACTGGCTGCTGATGTTGCTGCTGCCCCTGCTGATGCTGCTGCTGCTGTGCAGGCTGCTGGGCAGACTGACCATTGGCTGAATGGGAAGAACGACAGCTGGGAGTGCTTGCACGTGTGCTTCTCTCACTCAGAGAAGCAACCTTCTCTTACCCACTTGCCACCTTACTCACTCTGTGAGGATGCCCCAGAAGAAGGGCCTGAAGGGGCTGTGAGAGGAGGCTTGTTCTTGGAGCCGCAGCCTCACCCCTTGCCTTTGCCTCTTGCTTCCTCTGCCACCTCCCTGAGCTGCCTCTCCCTCTGCAGTTCCTCATGGTCTCTCTGCTGAGCAGCTAGCTCTCAGCTGGGGACTGGGGCTTCAAGAACAGGGCCAGGGGGGTTCACACTGGCACGCTGGGAGGCCATTTTAAAATCACCCTAAAAACCACTAAAATTGTTTAATTTTTCACTTTGGATCCAGTTCGTCGAGGGCTCCTAGAACTATTAATAATTATTTACTTTCTGAAGTGATCAAGGATCTACGGTAACCAATTTGATTTGCCTCTTGGGATCGGTGGTGGGCGGCAGAGCCAGTCGGGGTACATAATAGCTATTTGCTTTTTGACTTTTACCTGTTGGGACAAACGGCGCAGCCAGTTGGGTCAGGGGTTTGGAGGTTAGATATCCGATAATTGATGTTTAGCTTACCTGTTGGGACAAATGCTGGGCGACAGCCAATTGGGAGGCCGACGGGGCAGGGGGCAACCAAGAGGGGCCAGCAGGCGAAGGTTCTGTTGGTTCTGTTGGCTCTGATGGCGGTTCTGCCAACGCAGCTGTGCCCTCCCCACGTCCCCCTCCCTCCTCCTTATCACCAATTGCACCCCCATCATGCCCCTCCCCTTGATGCTGCTCGACTTGCACGTGCTGCTGGTCTGGCTCTTGGGGAGCCTGCTGATCTTGCGTCTGACCCTGCGGCTGCTGCTGCTCTGTGGGTGTGTGGGTTGACGTAGGCTTGGCAGCAGCTGACGCTGCTCTGTCCACTGCCCCTAGGTTGCGGTGCATCTCCGCACGCTGCAGGGCCTGCGTGTATGGGCGTGCCAGAGGACGTGAAGTGAGCAGAGAGGCATTTATACACACAGCAGCACCAAAAGGAGGCAGGCTGTCCCCATTGCGATACGATTTAGCACGCGGCAAAGCCTGCGTGTATGGGCATGCCAGAGGACACAAAGTGAGAAAAGTATGCAAATGGACTGAAACCAATGAGAAGGCAAGCAATGCGGTGCGTCTCCACATGCGCAGGGTCTGCATGCAGTGGGGTGGGATTAAAAGACAAAATGATATGATCGAGTAGTCAGAGCTGTCTACATAAATTTAAGTGCCTCTTTTGATATATTGATGAGACTAAGACTGTCAAGCTCAATCACATTACAGCCTAGAAGGACACAACACTGCAAGCAAAGGGTTTGTTAAAGGTGTGTTGTAAAATGTGCGGAGTTATCTGTAGGGTTGAGGACAACTGCATGCACCACAGTGTGGGTTTTGGTAAAGTGATGATGGTTAAGCAATGCCCTTCTGTCGGCACACCACACCATCCATAAAAAACACATGAAGCCCTTGCATTACAAACAATGACTCGCGACATGCGGGGAAAAAAGAGGAGTAGCATACAACACAAATGCACACAAACCCCACAGCGCACACATACACACACAGTACCTGCGCAGCCGCAAGCATAGCCTCAAGGAAGTCAGCCAGCCGCACACCCTCAGCCTCCTCTTGCACCTGCTCCCCTTCTTTGTCAGCCTCTCCTGATTTAGGTGGCTCTGCCCTGTGTGTTGTATGTGTGTACGTGAGCGAGAGCATTTGATATTTGAATGTATGTGTGTGTGAAAGCTTTTATGTGAGTATGTATTAGCATTGGGGGATGGACAGGAAATGCGTGCGTGCATGGATATGTGGTGAGGCTGTGTACATTTGTAAGTGTAAGCAGACCCCTGTGTCACAGGCAATGGCTCATTGCATGCACCTTTACATAAAAAGATAAAAAGTGACAGATATATGCAGAAGCAACGGGGGTCTTGGTCGTATACTTGGTAGAACCCCATGCATGCGCACCTAGGAGGCACAAGCTCCTGCCAGCCGTGCACGTTGCTGCTCAGGAAGCGGACCTGCGTGAGCGAGTGTGTTAATGCGCCTGTGTCTGTGTCTGTGTGTGTGTGTGTGTGTGTGTGCAAATGTGTGTGATCCTGTGGGAACGAAAATGCCTGTGTTAACACAAGTGATATGTGCAAATGCAGCCAGACACACAGCCTCTGCGGATGAAGCCCATCAAATTAACAAAAAGGCATAGCTGCTGCCTATACAGGGTGTCACACACACATGCGCGCACACACGTGCATGCGCGCGCACGCACGCACACACACACACGACACACACACACACACACACACCACAGACACATACGCGCACACGCACCAACTGCACAGCCCCTGCTTGGTCTGAGCCTGCCCACTTAAGGATTGCCTTTTTCAAGGCCAATGTGGCAGGCTGGAACTCGGGAGCACACATGTCAAACAGATCCTGTGCCACCACAAATTTCAGGATCTCTCCCCTGAGGTTGCTGGAGCCTGCTTGCGTGCATGAGCGTGTGTGTATGTTGTGAAGTGTGTGTGTTTGCGAGCATGGGCATGTGAAGAGGCAAGAAAAAGAGAGAGAGAGAGAGAGAGAGAGAGGGAGGGAGAGAGAGAGAGAGAGAGAG
>Ga0307947_1004484_pt1 | contig 10962 bp, 10 predicted proteins | sample OrgLakmetagen232_FD_201840 | JGI IMG/M metagenome (GOLD analysis project Ga0307947, IMG submission 201840) | Saline water microbial communities from Organic Lake, Antarctica - #232 | ecosystem: Environmental > Aquatic > Non-marine Saline and Alkaline > Saline | place: Antarctica: Organic Lake...
CATGCAGATCTTCTTGCGATCCTTTTCAACCAAAGCTGAGGGTGGACTCAATGTTTGCTAGTTTGCCGCAGAGGAGACATGCAGATCTTCTTGCGATCCTTGTCAACCAACGCTGAAGGTGGACTCAATGTTAATTAGTTTGCCACAGAGGAGACATGCAGCTCTTCTTGCGCTCCTTCTCAACCAAAGCGGAAGGTGGACTCAATGTTTGTTGACAATTAGGAGAAACCAATCCGCTTGCCTGGCCCAGTTGCCGACCATGCAATAATGAAGGCGACCAGTGGCTGCAGCAGCAGCAGCATATATGTAGGGTTAGCCAGAACCGTATATATACACCGTATATGACCGTATATTTGGTAGTTTCCATGCCAAAAATAACGTAGATACACCGTATATGTATGGTTCTGGCCAACCCTACAGATATGTGTAGTATCTTGAGAACCTCTCTACTAGTGTTCCAACAGTCCATGCCTTAATTTGTTACGACGTAAAAGGGCTGAGAAGTTCTCTTTACACTTACACACCCACCCACAGCTGAGGGTGCCAAGCAAGGGGGACACAGCAATGCACGATGCACGTCATATAAAAATGAACCCGCTGTTCAACATATCGCTGCACTTAAAACATCTATTGGCTTCCAAAAGAATGTGAAGAACATCGAATTAAACACAATCGTCCCAAAACTGTGACTGTGCCCACGCACAGGCAGCCAGCAGCTGAGGAGTGCAAGGGAAGCAGCAGCCAGGTCTCACGTCGAGACGCTGCGCTCCAAGCGATTCTACTGCGACCTGGAAGAGCTGCAAATGAACGACCTGGCGCTGAAGATGAAGGACGAAACAGATGCACGTCAGGGAAAGATGATGCAGATCCTGGTGCGTTGCATTTTGCGTTGTTCCTGCTGGCAAAACACGTTGACGATGTGCGTGCCATACAAGGAAAGGGAGAGGGAAGGAGAGAAAGATGAGGCAGGTCTTGGTGCGTTTCGTTTTGCGTTGTTTCTGCTGGCAAACCACGTTGACGATGTGCGCGCCATTAAAGGAAAGGGAGAGGAAGAAAGGGAAGGTGATGCAGATCTGGTGCGTTGTGTTTTGCATTGTTCCTGCTGAGGTAGCTCATTGGCGATGTGTGCGTCATTGAAGGAAAGGGAGAGGGAAAAAGGGAAGGTGATGCAGGTCTTGGTGCGTTGATCCATAAGCGGACAGAGGTTGTGCAGAACGCAGATGACTGTAAGTCATAGCATGCTACTCTTTACAAAACACCGCAGGCCAAGGATCTATACTCCGACGAGATCCATTGGCGAATGGAGCTCGTGCAGAACGCGGATGACTGCGATTACACGGCCCCACTACCGTGGCTTTCCTTTGATCTAAGGAGTAACACCATCCTTGTCAAGTGCAATGAGGTGGGTGCTACAGGCAATTAGAGAGTCACTTGGGATGCAAGAGAGATACGATCATTTATGAGGCAGTGGATGTGTGTGTGCGTGTGTGTGTGTGTAATTCTGAGGTATGAGGCATCTACGAAGCGACACCATCCTTGTCAAGTGCAATGAGGTGGGTGCTACAGACAGACAATAAGAGTCACTTGAGATGCGAGAGAGATACGATCATTTATAAGGCAGTGTGTGTGTGTGTAATTCTGAGGTATGAGGCATCTACGAAGCGACGCCATCCTTGTCAAGTGCAATGAGGTGGGTGCTACAGAAAATAGAGTCACTTGGGATGCGAGAGAGATACGATCATTTATGAGGCAGTGGATGTGTGTGTGCGTGTGTGTGTGTTTGTGTTTGTGTGTGTGTGTGTGTGTGTGTGTGTGTGTGTGTGTGTGTAGTGACACACATACATGCACACATACACACATGCTAACATAAACAGGCACACACACATGCTCACACACGTGACCAAAACGCTGCCTGCACTGCCTCTGGCGAGTGCAGGTGGGGTTCCCTCATGCGGATTGCACACATACACACACGCTCAGACACACACACACACACACACACACACGCTCACACACACACACACACACACACGCACACACACACACAAACACACACGCTCACACACACACACACACACACACACACACACACGTATCCAAATTGCCGTTCCTGCTACCCCTGGCGCAGGTTGGGTTTACTCCCAAAGACATTGACTCCATCTGCGACGTGTCCGACAGTAAAAAGGCAAACAAGCCGGGCTACATCGGTGCGTGCTGCCGCTCAATTTCCTTTGTTATCTGTTTGTATACGTGGCTGTGCCGTCTTATGAGTTCAGTGTGAAACACCTGAACTCAGGTTCTTGAAGTGTAGCATAAAGTGAGATGTTCTCACTTTCTGCTTTTCTCCAGTTTCTGCTTCCCTTCTCCATTCTTTTTATCCTTAGAACACAACTCTCTCTTTAGCATACTTCCCCCCCTCCCTCACCTCTTTTCTATATTTTAGTTTTTAGTTTTCTCCTGTTTCTCCGGTTTCTCTGAGTTGTTGTGTTCTCCTTGGTAATAATGACAGAGGCCTATGCATCTCACAATGCAAGCGAAATAGAACTTTTGTTACCCTCATTGACATGATTGTTCAAACCCCTTGTCATCTGTTAAAGGTAAATGTGGCTACACCATTTTATATTGCCCTGTTGACAAAATGTTTGCATTGCCTTGTTGACAAAATGTTTGCATTGTCTTGTTGACAAAATGTTTGCATTGCCTTGTTGACAAAGTGATTGCGGTCGGCAACAGAGTTCCATCCGTTAGGCACACCACCATCGATTTCATGCCTAAGGGTTAGGGTTTAGGGTTTGGGTTAAGGTTAGGGTTAGGGAATAATTTCATGTCTAATTCCATGTCTTCACTTGCGGCGCACGATTTCAGTTTGATATGACATGATCGTGCAATGGCGATCACGCCATACTTTGCCGCTGAGAGATGTCAAGGAATGATGGCACCCCTGTGTGCACAACCCAAACAGCTTGCACGTCTGCATTTCTATGCATGATGCCCACGTGAGAATTGCATTCAGATGCGTAGCCATGCTCGTTCAGATACTTTGCTCTATATCTTATGTATCAAGTTCAGTACCTTGGTGCTCATAACCAAATTATCCTGTGGCACATGCTTGCAGGACAAAAGGGCATCGGGTTCAAGTCTGTGTTCCAGATCACAGACACTCCCACAATCCACTCCAACGGCTTCAACATCAAGTTCGACCTGAACCTGCACCCCCTGCTTGGTAAGAGCAGTGGTATCCTTTGTGCATGATTGTGCAGAGTGTGTGCACGCATGCGTGTATGAGTGTACGCATGCTCTGTTTAGCCCGTGCATGATTGCGCAGTGTGTGTGCATGCATGCGTGTATGAGTGTGCGCATGCTCTGCTTAACCACTCCTCCATGTGTATGCACGTGTGTGTGCATGCATGCGTGTATGAGTGTGCGCATGCTCTGCTTAGCCCGTGCACGATTGCGCAGTGTGTGTTCATGCATGCGTGTATGAGTGTGCGTATGCTCTGCTTAGCCCGTGCATGATTGCGCAGTGTGTGTGCATGCATGCGTGTATGAGTGTGCGCATGCTCTGCTTAACCACTCCTCCATGTGTATGCACGTGTGTGTGTATGGCTTTGGGCATTATGGCGGCTGAAGCAACTGTAGGGATTGGCCAGGAAGTACATGCAGTTGGCGTTCACCAGCTAGGGTTTTTCTTTGTTTTCCTTTGCTTGCTATGTTGACCATCAGGTCACAGTTGCTGTTAGCGCTTCTTTTGTAAAGATGTGAAAGGTCACAGTTGCTGTTAGCACTTCTTTTGTAAAGATGTGACGCTCTGTGTTTTGACATGCACAATTTTCGATCGATGTCTGTACGTTTTGTTGTCCCACACTCACATATCTTGGAATCCTTCTCACGCTAGAAACCCCTCTTTGCACACGAGTCCTACATGTGAGGTTTTGTGGCAGAGAAGCCTTCAAATACAAGGTCGTATATGGTGTGTGTGTGTGTGTACAGTATTTGTGGCAGGGAAAGCTTGGATCACAAGCTCAGGTACGATGTAAGCACTTACAGTAGTAAGATCTTTAGCCATTAGGTCACATATGCTGGGGGATATATTCCTTGGACGCTGCTGTTTGTCAGCAACACCCTTCCCTTGCATGTTCTTACCTCAGCTGCTTGAGAGCGACCTGAGTTCCTTGCGTTGCTTTTGCGTCAGTCTGCCTACTTTTTGTTCTGCGTGTGCCTTCATTCCGCACCTTTTAAGTCAATGTGCTTACCTTTTTTTCTGCGTGTGCCTTCATTCCACAGCTTTCGAGTCAATGTGCCTACTTTTTGTTCTGCGTGTGCCTTCATTTCACAGCTTTTGGGTCAGTCTGCCTACTTTTTGTTCTGCATGTGCCTTCATAGCACAGCTTTCGAGTCAATGTGCTTACTTTTTGATCTGTGTGTGCCTTCATTCCACAGCTTTCGAAACAATGTGCTTACCTTTTGTTCTAATTGTGCCTTCATTCCACAGCTTTTGAGTCAATGTGCCTGCTTTTTGTTTCAACTGTGCTTCATTCCACACACAGTCTACATCCTGCCAACCCAGGTACACACTCTCACACTTTGACACTCACACAGATAGGAGGGCGATGCAGATGACACACACACACATACACACACACGCACACACACACACACACACATACACACACAAACACACACAGGCTACATCCTGCCAACCCTCGTCCAGCCCCTTCCACTATCCGACCACAACCCTGACGAGGTGGCCACATGCATTGAGCTGCCTCTGAAACCGGAGTTCCAAGGCCAATCCACTGGTGCGCAAAAGCAATTATGGCAAGGTGGCCACGTGCATTGAGCTGCCTCTGAAACAGGAGTCCCAAGGCCAAAGCGCTGTTGAGGCTGCGCTTGCTGGTTTGTGAATGTGTGTGTGTATGTGTGTGTGTGTATGTGTGTGTGTGTGTGTGTGTCAAGCCGGCACAGGAGCAACCATGGCAAACTACGTTGTTGATCCTGATCAGATGCTGCCCCTGTACGAGCGCCAAAGCCGACTGGTGAGGGGCTAAGCTGAAAGATTGCCCACGGGTGAAATTCTAAAATTATGCCGGCAGATGCATGAAAAGGTGATAGGATTATAAAGTAAATACTGAACAGATGCGACCCTTATTATATAGACCTGCCTTTTAAGCAGACATCCCAAAGGTGACTTGTTGGGATACAACTTAACTTATGATACAAACATCGATGCACAGGTTTTATGAGAGTGCATGTTCAATATGCAAAACACAAGCATGCATCCATTTTGGCGCACATTTGAACCTAACGTGCATGCACACATATACACGCCCACAAACAAACACACACAACACACACAGGAGGACGTGACCTGCGTGCCAAGTTTTCCAGCATGAGCCCTGTGCTGCTGCTGTTCCTGCGCAGCCTGCGCTGCATTTCCATCCGTGATGCAGTTGCGGACACACAATACCTATTCACAAAGGCCCAGGATAGGTGTGTGCGTTGTGTGTATGTGTGTGTATGTGTGTCATATGCATCGTCCTTCCAACTGTGTGAGTGCCTAAGTGTGTTGGTGTGTATGTGTGTGTATGTGTGTGTATGTGTGACAAATGCATCGTCCTTCCAACTGTGTGAGTGCCCAAGTGTGTGGGTGTGTGCCTGTATTGTACTTGTGCGCGCGCATCTGTGTGTGTGTCACATGCATTGCCCTTCCAACTTCTACCGCGCGCAGCTGCAAGGCAAGGCGTGTGTTTGCATCATCTGCCTTGTTCATTTGCGTCATCATCAACGACATTTGTACGAAGCAGCTTTTGTTAAAATACCTATCGGTTGATGGCGTCAGATATTTCGTTTGCACGATGCCTTACCTTTTATTCAAGCTGCTTTTATCTCATCTTCATCATCTCATCGCTGCACTACACCAATCGCCGTTCGTTTGATCACGACTTTTTTGTTCGCTGTTGCGCAGCGTTAACGCGAACTGCGTGCAGCTGCAAGCCTACAGCAACAAGGGTGTGCAGACGACCAAATGGCTGCTGGTCGACAAAGTCTTGGAATTTGAGCCCCCCATTAAGCGCAGGCAAGTCGCACACCACTCTGGCATCTTTTGCAGCTCTACCTTCATAGACTGCCTCGCTGTTCTTTATTGTTTATTGCATGCTAGCGATCTGGCACAGTTTCGTGCTTAGATTTTTTTGGCTTTAACGATTGAAAAGGTGAGGGCTTCCTCGCTGAACATTACCGTACGTACAACAGGGGTCCAAAAGGGATGGTGCCGTTTGCTGCTGCTGAGAGTAACAGTATAAATGGGAGTCCTGGATACTGGTTGTTGCAGTCGAATGTAGACATTGTGTTGAACGCTTCCCTCTAGACTTGAATTCTGATCTCTACTCCATCTCAGAGTGCATCAAGTTATAAGTGACCCAATGCGTAAAGGAGTGGTAAGTATTTGCAGATTATTGCGGTAGGCAGGTCATCCTTCTTTCCCTGTGGTGTGATGAAGTTTGTACAGGTACGGTTGAAAGCAACCCTAAAGATTGCAGGGCAGTACAGCGATACTATGCAGTCTGATTCAGCTGTACACACATGTGCGCGCACATGGACACACACACATACACATACACGCACACACACATACACACACGCACACATTTCTAAAGAATGGACTTTGTCAACCCTATGAGTATGTCATTAAAAGACTAAATTGATCGTATGTGTGGCCTTTGCTGCAACACACACAAAACCATATATGACTGTGTGTTTGGATAATCCCCTGCTATTGATACCGTGTATACATTAGGGTTGGCCAGAGCCGTATATACACACCGCATATGACCGTATGTATGTATGTATGTATGTATGGAGATTTCTCTGCTTAAAGTACCGTGTAAACACTGTATTTACGTATATGTGCATGGTTCTGGCCTACCCTAGATTTATCATTAACTACCATATAAAGTATATAGGAATATTGAGAGTCTCAGTTCAAGGTCTTTCTTGGCCAACCTTCTGTCTGCTAGCTGAGTGACATCCCGACAAACAAAAACCTCTGCCATTAATGTTATGCAGGCAAGCCGAGGTTGCCCAGACAAAAGTGTCCTTGGCCTTCTTCTTGCCTGACGGTGCAGCTGAGCATGTCCCACCCCCTGAGAAGCAGTACGTGTACGCGTTCCTGCCAACAAAGCAGTACGGACTCAAATTTGTGGTGCAGGTGTGTTGGGTATGTTTGGGTGCAGGAGTGTTGATAATGTGCATGCATCTGCGTGTGCGTGTTTGTGCGCATGTGTGTGATTGTATTTGTGTTTTTTTGTATTTACAGAGTGCTGCTAAAAATGCAATGCTTGCTCAACGCGTCCCTGGTCTCTCAAAGCGTTAGATGTGTGAATGCGCTTGCACTGGTTTCTGCCCCGTCATCATCATAATTGTACGTTTCGTGCGTGCAACCTTGTACTAGCAATTGGCAAGTGTCAAAAGTAAAACTGCGCAGGCAGTGAATTATCGCTTTCCATTTGGCAAGTGTTGTTAACATTCCCTGAACTAGTGTATTGTTATAACACTTCCTAGCGTATTGTTAAACGCTAACTTGTGTATTGTTGAACACATCCCTGAACAAGTGTTTGGTTCAACATTACCTGAACTATTGTATTGTTCAGTTGTTAAGGCCATTCTTATCAGCACCGTCTCCATCTTGTCGTGTGAATAGTATCAGCGAGACGAGACTCTTTTGATTAGCTTGTCGCTCTGCTGTGCTGTGCCACGCTCAACAAGCTGCTTGTGTAGGAAACAATGTCCTTGTGGCACCATCATGCACGCAAATTGGAGTGCTGCTGTGCTGTGCCACGCTCAACAAGCTGCTTGTGTAGCAAACGATGTCCTTGTGGCACCATCACGCATGCAAATTGGAGTGCTGCTGTGCTGTGCCACGCTCAACAAGCTGCTTGTGTAGCAAACGATGTCCTTGTGGCACCATCATGCACGCAAATTGGAGTGCTGCTGTGCTGTGCCACGCTCAACAAGCTGCTGGTGTAGCAAACGATGTCATTGTGGCACCATCATGCACGCAAGTTGGAGTGCTGCTGTGCCTGTGTAGCAAACAATGTCCAGCTGCTTGTGTTTGAATGGTGTCAGTGAGGCAACACCATGCACACAAGTTGGAGTGCTGATTTGCCTGTTTGTTTGGGGGAGGGCATCCATAATTGCATGGAGTCTAAGCGCACAGAAGATGGTGTAACAAACATGTTTTCTCCAACTCCCCTCTAATTCCTCCTTGCGGTGCAACACAAGCGGCTCCTCCTCCTTAATGAGCACAAGAAGTGTCAGAGCTTGATTCAACAATGTGTTTGCAGGTTCCCAGTAATAGGCACCAGAAGCACTTAATACTTGCACAACAAGCATTTCAGTGCTCATGTTTATCTGTATACGTTGGCATATAGGTAGGGTTGGCCAGAACCGTATATACACACCGTATATGATTGTATATATGGTGATTTCCCTGTAAAGAATACCGTATGCAAACCGTATATATATGGTTCTGGCCAACCCTACATATAAGGCATGGAGATTATGATACATGCGGTTGGTATGCACGGTTTGGCCAACCCTATCGTCATAGTGTGCTTAGTTTCGTCTTGCAGGCAGACTGAAAATTTTGATAGCACAAATATAGAGGAATGGCCACACCCACATATACACGGTGCATGTGCTGGATTTTGTGCAGGAACTTCATCTTTTCATTCACCTTTTCGATTCCGCGTGTACGCTGATTAGGAGGTGCCTGATTATGATAGGCTCCATCATCTTTTCTTTCATCATCTTCATTCCTTTTTTTTATTCCGAGTGTAGGCGGACTGGGAGGTTCCTGATTGTGATGGGCTCCATCATCTTTTCATTCAGTTTCATTCATTTTTTTGATTCCGAGTGTAGGCGGATTGGGAGGTGCCGGATTATGACGGGCTCCATCATCTTTTCATTCATTTTTTTGATTCCGAGTGTAGGCAGATTGGGAGGTGCCTGACGAAGATGGGCTCCATCATCATTCATCATCATTCATCATCATTTCATTCATCATTTTCATTCATTTTTTTAATTCCGCGTGCAGGCGGACTGGGAGGTGCCTGCCAGTCGTCAGTCTGTGCATGAGGACAAACCATTCAACATGGAGTTGCGCAATGCCATCCCAGGTGTGTCTTGTTTATGGCCTGAATAATTTGTGCGCTGAATTGTGTACGGCTGTAGGGATGTATGTCAAAAACTGTAATATGTGTGCCTGTGTGTGTTTAAGTGTACGTGTGTATGTGTGCAACAAGCTTGCAGTTTTGGGTCGGGTCACTTTCACAATGCCACAATCAAGCAAAGTGCTGCATAGTAGCTAGTTAGCGTCACTTTAAAAAAAGTGAGCATCATTTTGTTTACCTTTGAGAAGCGATAGGCACAAAGGCGCCGTACTTCCCATTTGTGCACCTGACTTTTTATTTCCGTAATGATGTGTGTGTGGGTGTGGGGCGGATGTAGGCATGGGAGTAGTCGGACACTGTGCGTTGTGCGTAGGAGTCAATGTGCATAAAATATCTGAATCTTGTACCTCTCATGCAGAACTGGGTATCGAAGCATTGAAGCAATTCCAGCGCCTGCCCTCTCCTCGCAAAGACCGCCCCTACTTTTGGTGCGTGAGCTTTTGTGCGTGCCTTCCTGTCACCTTCGAAAGAGTGCAAAAGAGCGATCACAGAGAATTACTGGCTATAAAATACAGATTGCACTGAACATGTTTACTTCAAGTACTTGGTGTGTTTTTAGCGTTTGTAAGATTTGCTTCATGCTTTGAACGGTGTGTGGATCAGTTAAAGGGCTTGATATTGTTGCTCATTGCGTTGCACAAGAACAGCCATCTGCTCACACACACTCAGATTCTAAACAAAAAAATCACAGAGCTGTGCAGCAGCTGTGCTGTAACTGCGTACATGTGTAGGGTGTAAAGTGGAGGAAGGAAATTCTGCTTCTCACTCTAGAATTTGTTGGGGCATATATCGGAGGTCTTACACACCATTGCAAACAACATTGGGTATGACCTCCGATATATACCTCAACAAAATCATAATATAAATTGCCAACACAGGAATGCCCTGCTTACCTCTAGATGCAGGAGTGGAGTGTAAGATGGACACATTTGCAATATCACTGCCTCACAATTCAAGTCTTGTTCTTGATGGGCTGCCTATATAGGATCAGCCGTTGGCTGCGCTGCTTTTCTCTAGATGGAGAAGTGGAGTGTAAGATGGACACAATTGCGTTGTCGCTGCATCAAAATCCAAATATGATAGCATGGTTTGTTCTTGATTGGTTGCCTACACAGGACTGACTGGTGGCTGCGCTGCTTTTCTCTAGATGCAGAAGTGGAGTGTAAGATGGACACAATTGCGTTGTCGCTGCCTCAAAATCCAAATATGATAGCATGGTTTGTTCTTGATTGGTTGCCTACACAGGACTGACTGGTGGCTGCGCTGCTTGCCCCTAGATGGCGAAGCAGAAGAGATCTTTGCCCTGCCGGCTAAGCAGCTGCGCATGCTGGCCATCAACACAGCCTGCATACCCACCCTCAAGGCAGGCACATGGGTGCGGCCTGGGCAGGCGTACGTGTGCACCGATCCCACCATCAGCGCGCTATGGACGGACCCACGCGCACAAGAACTGCTAGTGAGTGTTTGTTCGTGCGTGAATGTGTTTTTATCCGAAGGCGTACGTGTGCACGTGTGCACTGATCCCACCATCAGCGCGCTATGGACGGACCCACGCACACAAGAACTGCTGGTGATTGTTTTTTTGTGTGCGTGAGCTTGTTTTTGTCCGAAGGGGTACGTGTGCACGTGTGCACCGATCCCACCATCAGCGCGCTATGGACGGACCCACGCACACAAGAACTGCTGGTGAGTGTTTGCTCGTGCGTGAGCTTGTTTTTGTCCGAAGGCGTAC
>Ga0307947_1004485_pt1 | contig 10961 bp, 15 predicted proteins | sample OrgLakmetagen232_FD_201840 | JGI IMG/M metagenome (GOLD analysis project Ga0307947, IMG submission 201840) | Saline water microbial communities from Organic Lake, Antarctica - #232 | ecosystem: Environmental > Aquatic > Non-marine Saline and Alkaline > Saline | place: Antarctica: Organic Lake...
GTGTGTGTGCATGCGCACGTGCGTGTGAGTGTGTGTGTATGTGTGTGTGTGTTGTGTGTGAGTGTGTTGTGTGTGTGTGTGTGCGTGTGCGTGTGCGTGTGCGTGTGCGTGTGCGTGTGCGTGTGCGTGTGCGTGTGCGTGTGCGTGTGCGTGTGCGTGTGCGTGTGCGTGTGCGTGCGTGTGTGTGTGTGTGTGTGTGTGTGTGTGTGTGTGTCGGTGGATGTGTGTGTGTGTGTGATTGAGCACATACCTACTGAACAAGTTAGGAAGTTACACAGGTTCATAGGAACGATACAGGCATCAATGGAAAAAAGAAAAATGAAACATGAGACCAAATAAATTAGAATTTGATTGCAGGAAGTATTGCATGGCTAGGATTAGCAACAAGCCTCCTCGCTGAGGTCTCTGGCTGCCCCCTTACACTTGTGTATCATGTTGAAAGGGAAGGATGACAAAGGCAAGGAGGCACAGCAGGGGGGGGGAGGAGGAGGATGGAGCCTGGTGAGTGCTTGATTGCGTCCGCGTAGAAAGTTGCATAACTCCTCCGCCCATCCTTTCCCTTGATCTCTCTGCCTTCCCTTGATACAGTTTGGCAGGAGGAAGAAAGTGAAAGAGGCACGACTGGATGATGCCGGCGAGATGTATTACAACAAGGAGGTACGTAACACCCTTTTCTTCTGCCTTTGAAGGCAGCGAGATTAGCTCAAGAGCAGTACTGTTCTGCACAACAAGCACACATCTGTTGGAACATGCACTCGCTCCATCTCTCATTTTCGTGCAGTTGGGGCGCTGGGTGGAACGAGGCAAAGAGGCAGAAGCCATGGCAGAGGCCGCGCCCCCTCCGCCTCCCAAAGTTCCTGCAGCCAGCATTCCCACAGCACCCGTGCCCCGGTAAGTGTTTACGCAAACACACGAGTGGTCACGGAGGGTTTGGTTTTAAGGGTGTGTCTTGTTGGTGACTTTTTGCACAGGCCTGATTAGATCAAAAGTTGACTTGCCTATATGCGCACACATCTCTTGCCTGCTCAGTGTGTGAAGTAAAGAAACACTCAAGATATAGCACACCAAAACTTCTCTTGTTATGCTCAATGATACCTGCCATTTTGGCGCCCACTTTGACACAAACACACTTTGTGCCTTGAAGTTTTCTTACTGCCTTCTTGCTCCACCCAACCCCTCACACAGGAAGGCCGTGCACCAGAGGTATGTCCTGCAAAACAACCTGTCAGTGAGCTCTGGGAATCTGGCGGGGCAAGCTGCGGGAGGGGGAAGTGGGGAGGGCAGGCAGGCCTCCCCCGGCCTCCCTCCTCCCCCTCCGTCGACCTCTTTGCTCCCCCTCCTCCCGGCGACCTCCTCATCCTCCGCGCCATCGACTTCCGAATCTATAGGAGCCGCTCTTCCGGGCCTGGCTCCAGCAGGCAGCGGAAAGGGACCAGTTCCTTCAGGACCCCCAAAATTCTTTGTGCCCGGAGCACCTGCAGCAGCAGCCTCCAACAGCACCACCACCACGGACAGCTTGTACTCATCCACTTCTCAATCCTGGGGAGCAGAGAGCAAGAGGCGCAGCAGCAGCAGCAGCAGCAGCAAGCACCCAGCGCAGCAGCATCGTATGCAACCCTCGGGACCTGTGGAGGAGCCCGCTCCCACCCTGCAACGACAGCCGCAGCAACAGCAGCATGAGCACACTATCAGTCAGCAGCAGCAGCAGCAGCAGCAGCAGCAGCATGCCAATAACAATCCAGATCAAGCGGCTGGGTCTGCTCCGGTGCGGTGTGGTTGTTACATTTGCAGCACGTTGTGTCCTTTCATCTGCCAAGGCTTTGTGAAGGCAATCTGCTTCCCTGCATCTGGCGCTGCACTCAGATCGTGCTCACATTTATTACCTTGCTCTGCACTCATGCTCATACTCGTAGGAAGCTCAACAGCCCCAGCCCCAGCAACCCAGCACAGCTACGATTGAACCCAGTCAGGCCCACTCTAATGGCAATGGGCACGGACCTGCCCCTCCGGCCTTCCCACCCCACTCCTCTCACCCCGAGTCTAGATCCAAAGCACCTCCCCCGAGTGCTAAGAAAAAGAAGCCAGACCCCTTCAACTTTGACCGCGTGATGCACCCGGGAGGCACCGAGGTAAGTAGGGTATGGCAGGGTAGTCACGTGGTGACGTGGCCTTTACATAGCCTTCATGAAGTCATGAATATAATCGGTATTTGTAAAGCCCTCATAAGATATGGTTAGAAGTGCTAAGTTCAAAGGAATGAGGCGCGCACACACGCACACACACACATACACACATACACACACACACACTATGCCTTCGTACAAAACGCAAACGCACCCTGCGCACATTCTTCCAGAAACTGGATGGCCCTTTGCCTTGGGAGCTGCCGGACCACCTAAAGCACAGCGACCAATTCATCTCCATCTGTAGCAATTGGCAGAAGCAGCACCCTGGCATGGAGTACAGCCCAGAGCTCCTGCTCTCATCCATCACAGGCCCCCCTCCACCCATTCCCTCTAACCAACACACAGCAGCAGCCGCAGCAGTAGCAGCGACAGCAGAAACCACAACTCCCACTTCTCCCCGGGCAACTCCTCTCTGCGTTGGTGACCCCCATCAGGCTCTCACCTCTCCCCGAGCAAATGGATCTGCCCACGCCCTACCAAACGGGATAACCGTGCCTCCCTTTACGGAGGAGTCTGCTGCAGGTGTCATGATGCCGAGCCTTCCAGATGCTGGAATTGTGAGCTTACAACATGAAAGCGCGGCAGCCAACGGAGTTGGGTACGTGAGTGGTGCTGCTCCTGAGCATGGGCTGGTGCAGGTGCAAGCTGGAGGGGGGGGGGGGGACGAGGCAGAGTCAGTTGTCGTCAGTGCAGGTGTTTACAAGGTTGGGGAAGATGAGGCAGCCGCAGCAGCAGCACCACCACTAGAATTGGGAGCACCGGTGATTGCCGTGCAGAATGGAGAGTGGGACCCTGAGGGTGGTGAAGCTGGCTCTGAGCAGCAGAGGGTAGAGGCGCAGGGGTTTGCTGGTGGTGAGCTAGTACTGCAGCAGCAGCAGCAGCAAGAACAGCAGCAGCAGGGAGGGAGTGCAGACGAGGCGCACATGCAGCGCCTGTTTGCCGAGCAGGAGCAGCAGCAGCAGCAACAACAGCAACAGCAGCAGCAGCACCTGTCTGCAGAACAGTACAATGTGTACTGGGAGGCGTACTATGCGCAGCAGGCAGCAGCAGCAGCAGACCCCTCCCAGCAGCAGCAGCAGCAGCAGTACGACGTGGGCTACTACAACTCAGAAGAGTACCGACAGTACTACGCGCAGTGGTATGCTGCGCAGCAGCAAGCTGCCGTAGTCGGGGAACAGCAGACAGTAGTAGAGGCAGAGGCGGCAACGATGGGTGTGTCTGTTGCAGTGGAAGGCGAGAGAGGCGTACCGCAGTCCTGGAAGCATGCAGATGCCGAGCAGCAGGTGCGTGTTTGAGAGGCATGTAAGTGTTGGCTATGGGTGGGTTTGTTTTTGTGATGGGGGCAGCGACACACCGCAGCCCTGGATGCATGCAGATACAGAGCAGCAGGTGCACTAGTAAAAAGCGTACGTTTGTGTGTAGGGTTGGCCAGAATCACATATATACGGTGTGTACGCGGTATTTTTTGGCAGGGAAATCACATAACATACGGTCATATACGGTGTATATGTACATTTCTGGCCAATCCCTGTATGTGTGCAATGGGTGTGTATTGCGTTGGAGGGGTAATAGCAGGAGCGAGCAGCAGGTGCGTGTATAGAACCATACACTTCTTTACTCCTTAAAAAGCGTGTGTGCAGACTTCCAACAACAATGTTTATTGCGTATGCAGACACCACATGGTGTGCGCAGATGCCTCTTGTTTCCCAGGTAACTTAAGGCGTTTTTAATTGCTTCTTACTGCAGGGGCAGCACCAGCAGCTGCAGCAGCATGAGCAGCCTGACCCACAACAGCAGCAGCTGGCTGAGCAGCAGCAGCAGCTGCTGATGCCCAGCATTGTTAGTCATGAAAGCCAGCAACATCAACAACTCCATCCCCAACAGCAAGAGCAAGAGCAGCAGCTGCCGCCGCAGCATCTGCAGCCCCCTCTCTCTCCCGTGGCTCAGCAGGTGGGCATATCCAGCTGTTTAAGGCACGGATGAAACCCATCTTGCTGCCTAATTTATGGGGAAGTGTGTTGCTGTATTGCATCTCGCTGTATGATGCGTGGGTGAGCGTGCCTGCTTGTTTAATGCATACAGGCGAGTGCAAAGAGCTGTTTAATGCATGAGTGGAATGCATCTTGCTGTCCAATTTATGGGGAGGTGTATTGCATCTCGCTGTATAATGCGTGGGTGAGCGTGCCTGCTTGTTTAATGCATAAGGGCGAGTGCAAAGAGCTGTTTAATGCATGAGTGAAATGCATCTTGCTGTCCAATTTATGGGGAGGTGTATTGCATCTCGCTGTATAATGCGTGGGTGAGCGTGCCTGCTTGTTTAGTGCATACGGGCGAGTGCAAAGAGCTGTTTAATGCATGAGTGGAATGCATCTTGCTGTCCAATTTATGGGGAGGTGTATTGCATCTCGCTGTATAATGCGTGGGTGAGCGTGCCTGCTTGTTTAGTGCATACGGGCGAGTGCAAAGAGCTGTTTAATGCATGAGTGAAGTGCATAGAATTGTTAAATGCATGCGGTTCAAGCGTACCTACCTGTTCAATGTGTAGGTAAGCACACCTTTTTCAATGTAGTCATCGCAAGCTGTTCAATGCATTGGGGAGGGGTAGTCACCCCACTCTCCTCACTAGGGGTTGTTAAAGAACATGTGTGGACGTGTGTGTGTATTTGTGTGTGTGTGTGTATGTGTGCGTGCGTGTGTGTGTGTACGTGCGCACGCATTTGAGCACCCATTTGCTGTAGAGGCTTGTTGTTCTACACTGTGTGAGGTGTTGTGTGTGTGTGCCTGTGTGTGTGTATGCGCGCGCATGTGAATTCCTGGTTCAGTGTGGGCGCATGGAATTTGTTGTCCTTCACTGGGTGGGGTGGTGTGTGTGTGTTTGTGTGTGTGTGTGTGCGCGCGCGCATGTAGGCACCTGATTCAGTGTGAACGCTTGCAACCTTCTCATGTTCTCATGTTCTACACTGTGTGGAGTGCAGGCACCTCTGCAGCAGCAGCAGCAGCAGCAGCCGCAGCAGCAGCCGGCTTTGCCCAGCATCGTCACGCACACAGTGGAGGGGCAGAAGCAAGCTGTAGGGGAGCGCCGGCTGTCCTGGATGACCAACACTTCCGCACAACATTTTAGCCAACAACAACCGAGCCACGAGCAGCAGTTCTGGGTGCCCCCTGTAGCACAACCTGGCCTGCACCAGCAGCATCAGGAGCAGCATCTGGAGCAACAACAGCAGCAGCAGCAGCAGCAGCCAAGCCAAGCGCATCAGTTTTGGGTGCCCCCGGAGACGATTCCCAGTCAGCAGCAGCAGCAGCAAGATGCACCTCAAGCGCATCAATTTTGGATGCCCGCGGAGACTTCACCCAGCCAGCAGCAACAGCAGCAGCAGCATGCCCAAGGGCAGCAGTTTTGGGTGCCTCCAGGCGCACATCAACACTCTTGGGGTGCACTTTCTGAAACCCAGCCCGACCAGCACCTTCAGCAGCCACCGTCAAGCCCTCAGACATACTCCTGTCTCCTTCCCCTTCATGAGCAGGAGCAGCAGCAGCACCACCAACAGCTACACTACCAGCAGCAGCAGCAGCAGCAGCAGCAGCAACAACACTACCAGCAGCAGCAGCAGCACCAGCAGCAGCAAGAGCACCCGGAGCAGCCATTGCAGCCCAGGTTCTCTCAGCTGCAGGGCGCAGACAACCTCGCATCTGCGTTTCATGGTAAGGACGAGGTTGCCGATGACGACGTGGGCTTCTTCAGTCTTGGGGAGCTGCCAAACACGAGCTCTCCATCCGCTTTTGGGCAGCAGCTAAGTGTGGGTGCGCTTGGTGCCATGGCGTGGGGGCAGGACGCGCATCAGCAGCCAAGTCTACAGGCACAACAGCAGCAGGCGCAGGCCCACCAGCAGACACAACAGCAGCAGGCTCAGCCCCACCAGCAGACACAACAGCAGCATGCTCAGGTCCACCAGCAGACACAACAGCAGCAGCCTCAGGTCCACCAGCAGACACAACAGCAGCAGGCTCAGGCCCACCAGCAGACACAACAGCAACACGAGCAGCTGCCGCAACCTTTCGCCTCAGCCCCCCCGACCCCCCTCGTCCCCCCTCGCTCTTCCTTCACGCTCACCGTTGATGTCGGACACCAGGAGGCGATGCCTCAGCAAGGCCAGCAGCAGCAGCCCTCTGCCTCTGCTCCCTCCTCCCCCTTCGTCCCCCCACGCTCCCCTCTGCTAGTCTCACCCTCCGCGCGTACAAGTGCAAAGGTCGATGCTGGCCCTGACAGGCTGGACACTCGGGTGAGCAGGGGGCTGAATACTCGGGTGAGCAGTGCGCTCAGTGAGATGGTCAGTCTGAAGGAAGCAATGGAGGACCCTCTGTTGAGCGAGCGGCTGAGCCTGCAAGTGCCAGAGGAGGAGCTGCTGGAGCAGCAGCAGCACAGCACAGCAGGCGCAGCGGCGGGCGCAGCGCAGCACGCGGCTGAGCACGAGGCACCCGGCCAGCACCACTCAGGCGGGTGGGGCTTGGACTTGGTCGGGGATGGGGAAGCAGCGCGAGCTGCCGCTGAAATAGAGGCGGCGGTCGCATTGCAGCAAGCCAGCAGCGGTGACGTGCACAACAGCGCGTACATGGACCTCAGCATGGCTCATTCCAACCCTCTCTTTATGCAGCACCCCCACACCCACAGCAACGGCCCTTCCCACTCGTCTTACTCACCTCCCCCCACCAGTTCCCCCCTCTCCCCCCACCTCCACCCCACTCCACCCAGCAGCAGCTTCTATAAGGAACAAGGCAGCTCTCCAACTGAAGACGGGCCTGTCCACACCCCCCGTTCCCAGATCCCTCCCCTCTCTCAACAAACCACACCACCACCACACGGCCACAGCATACAGGACCCCATAGCAAACACATGGGGGTATCCTTCTAATGCGGAGCAGCCTCGTCATGGAATGCCTGGAGCGAATGGCAGCGGTCCCTCATCTCCCTCCGCCAGATCTCATGCAGCCGCCGCCGGTTCTCATGCAGCCGCCGGTGGGGGTGATGGTAGCGGCAGCATTCATGCAGCAGCGCAGCAAGAGGCGCATGCTCTGGGCACGTTGGCCACTACGCATGATTTCATGCAGCAGGTACGGCAGGATGAGGGAGGGCAGGTTTTGATTGTGTTGTGCGCTCGCTGCGCGCCGTATGTGAAAGTGCGCATGTGAATGGATGCAAGACGAGGCTGCAAAAGTGGAAGCTGCAAAGGGGAAATCCGGGAACGAAAGGCCATAACAAGAAGGGTATGACCGCGTGTGCATGATTATGATGGAACAACCTAGTACAGTGAACAGGATTGCAGGAAATGCAATGGGCTTGTGGATTGTGTGCGGCAAGGGCTGAGTGAGAGTAGTTGAGAGGCCATACCTCTAACGTTTGGTATGTCACGAGTCCAGCTGAGAGAGGGTTGTGTTGTAGGTTTAGCCAAAACCATGCATATGTAGGGTTGGCCAGAACCCTAAATATACACCGTATATGACCGTATATTTGGTGATTTCCCTGCCAAAAATACCGTACTTAAACCGTATATATATGGTTCTGGCCAACCCTATGCATATGGTCTTCATACAAAACGTATTAGCCTGTGCAAAAACTATGGCTGGCCAGTTACTTATGCGTGCGTCACCAGGGAGTTCAGCAACGAAACAGTCCTGGCCAGACGTAATTGCGTGCCATGTGAGGAAAGGGATGTCTGTCATGGGGAGTGTCCTCGGAAAACGTCTCACTTTTTCAGCATATATTACTAGGGTTGGCCAGAACCATATATATGCGGTGTAAATACGGTGTTTTTGGCAGGGAAATCACCAATAATACGGTCATATACGGTGTATATTTACGGTTCTGGCCAACCCTATATATTACTTGCTGCAAGCCAACCCCTGCTCACACATGCGCACAAGCATGCATGCCCAGATGTACACGCGCATGTTTGATTGGAAGCTTCAGGGTCAGCCACCACCATAGATGTGTGCCAGGATTGGCTATGCATGTTTACGCTCTTTGCCAAATTTCAACTGGTGTATATATGGGCCTGGTGTATGTATGGGCCTGGTCAACCCCAGAAATGTGTAGAGACATTTGTAAAGACTTGTGTGTACCTCACGTGTTTTCAGCAAGCCTGAGGGCAGAACCATCCCCGAGAAAAAGAGTGCACTTTTTCTTGCTGCAACACCTTTTGTATGTGTGCTTTTGTGATTGTCTCCGCAGCTGCTGGACAACCTGGCCGAGGGCAGGCCTGTGCACCCAGCCACCTTGGCAGCAGCAGCTGACCTCATGCGCCTGTTCCAAGACCCTAGATTCACGGCAGCAGCGAGAAATAGGTGTGGGTGTGGGTGTGTGGATATGCGTGTAGGTGTGCGTGCAAGTGGGGTTGGGGGTGGGGGAGGGTGTGATTGTGGGTTTGGGTGTGGGTGCATGTATGCGTAAAGGTGGATGTGTGTGTGTGGATGTGCATGTGGCTGGATGTCTACTAGAGCTTGTGTGTGTGTGTTTCGTGTTTGGACTTACTGATGCTTGCGGTTGCTCGTCCTACCTGCTATCATGCTGCATGCATGCTTCTGTTGCAGTCGCCTCACAACAGTGATCTCTTGCGATTTAATGACGAAACACCAAAAACAATTGCACGTATGATATACACTATACACATGCACATACATACAAACACGCACACATACACCGCACACACACGCGCATACACACACACACAGATCTGGCCCTGGCTCTGGTGCCTCAACCCCTCCAAAGTTCCAGATGGCAATGCACACACCCGTGCGCACGAGCACCACCCGTGCGCGTGCACTCTCTCCCACCACTGACGTGTCACCCTCGTCCCAGGTAATGCTGTAGGTGTTCGTTATGGCTGCGTTTAAGCTAAGATTGTTGATGCACACACTCGTGCGCACAGGCATTCCTTGCACATGTGTGTACTCTTATCACTGACATGTCACCTTGTTCCCAGGTATTGCTGTACCTGTTTGTTATGGCTGCATGTATGTTTGAGGGTTGATTTTGGGGAATGACTGGGGACATTTGCCTGGAATCTTGTGTGTGTTTTCGGTGACTGCGTCCATGGGGTAACAGTTTGTTTTGTTGTGTGCGCGTCTGATGTGGGTGCAAGTGTGTGCGTGTGTGTGTTTAGGTGTTGGTAAGAAGGCTGAGGCACTCGTGCGCACAGGCATTCCTTGCACATGTGTGTACTCTTATCACTGGCATGTCACCTTGTTCCCAGGTATTGCTGTACCTGTTTGTTATGGCTGCATGTATGTTTGAGGGTTGATTTTGGGGAATGACTGGGGACATTTGCCTGGAATCTTGTGTGTGTTTTCGGTGACTGCGTCCATGGGGTAACAGTTTGTTTTGTTGTGTGCGCGTCTGTTGTGGGTGCAAGTGTGTGCGTGTGTGTGTTTAGGTGTTGGTAAGAAGGCTGAGGGAAAAGTCCTTTCTGTGATTTGTGGCGTATCATTTGCCCAAAAACGTCCTCCTGCTAGTGTGTAGCACACAAGGATGCGCTGCTGTAATATTTTATGCGCAAGGAATGTAACCGTATTGTGCTCAAGTTTGTGCTGCGGCAGCAAGTGTAGTGTGGGTGCGTGCGTGGGTGGGTGGGTGGGTGCAGGTGCAGGCATGAGTGTATGTGTGCACGTGCGTGCTTGTGCTTGTGCTTGGCATGACGTAATGCTGCAATATAGAAAGTCTCATAGCTTGTGCTCTGCTGAACACATTGCTGCAAAATGTGTATGTACACGCTTGTGCTTTACATGGCGCAATGCTGCTCAAAATGTGTGTGCACACGCTTGTATCTACATGGCGCAATGCTGCTTAAAATGTGTATGTACACGCTTGTGCTTTACATGGCGCAATGCTGCTCAAAATGTGTATGTACATGCTTGTGCTTTGCATAGCGATGCTGATCAAATTGTGGATATACGCTTGTGCTTTACATGGCGCATTGCTGCTCAAAATGTATATGTACATGCTTGTGCTTTGCATAGCGATGCTGATCAAATTGTCGAAGTCACGTTTGTGCTGTCCATGGCGCAATGCTGCTTAAAATGTTGACGTTACGCTTGTGCTTTACTTGGCGCAATGCTGCTAAAAATGTTGACGTTACGCTTGTGTGCTTCTGCCTGCAGCATACCATCACTGGATTGGACAGCAGTTACGCCAGCGCCACCAAGCACACCCAGGTGTGTGTGTGTGTGTTTCTGTGAGCTTGTGTGTGTGCGTGTGTGGTTGTGTGTGGTTGTGTGTGAACATGCATGAATGTACGTGCATGTGTGTGTGCGTGTGTTTACATGTGTGTACGTGTGTGTGTGTGTGTGTGAACATGCATTAATGTACATGCATGTGTGTGTGCGTGTGTGTTTAGATGTGTGTACGTGTGTGGACCTGGATGCGTCTGTGTGTGTGTGTATAGGTGTGTGAAAATCCAGGTAGTGATCATCATCATTGATCACATTCAGAATTCCCACACGCACGCACGCACGCACACACAGACCTACAAACGCTACCACATACACACACATCACATTGTTTGCGTAGCGCATACACAATTACAAACTATTTCAAGGAGGAAGTGCAAACCCTACTGATTCATGTTACCCATAAGCACAGTGCGCTTGGCCACACACACAAATACACAAATACACACACATACACACACGCAATCCCAATCCCACTAACATTGCTCCATTTGAACACATACACACGCATACACACATACACACATACATACACACGTACATACACACATACACA
>Ga0307947_1004486_pt1 | contig 10961 bp, 14 predicted proteins | sample OrgLakmetagen232_FD_201840 | JGI IMG/M metagenome (GOLD analysis project Ga0307947, IMG submission 201840) | Saline water microbial communities from Organic Lake, Antarctica - #232 | ecosystem: Environmental > Aquatic > Non-marine Saline and Alkaline > Saline | place: Antarctica: Organic Lake...
TCGCTCTCTCTCTCTCTCTCGCTCTCTCTCTCTCTCTCTCTCTCTCTCTCTCTCTCTCTCTCTCTCTCTCTCTCTCTCTCGCTCTCTCGCTCTCTCGCTCTCTCCTTACTCCAAAGACGGACCTCCCTTAAGCTGTAATCACCAGCTCACCCATGCAGCCCAATCACCCTCTCCTAATCTGCTTCCTCTCAGGTCGTGCATCGAGACCTGAAGCCCGAAAACCTGCTGCTGGACGCCAAGATGAACATCAAAATCGCGGATTTTGGCTTGTCCAACATCATGCGTGACGGCCACTTCCTGAAAACCAGCTGTGGCAGCCCAAACTATGCTGCACCAGAGGTGCGTGTGTGTGTCCTGAATTCGTTGCTTTGGGCTCTCCAACATCATGCGTGATGGCCACTTCCTGAACACCAGCTGCGGCAGGCTGCACTACTCTGGAGTGAAGGGGATGCACACTTTGGTATCCTAGGTGCCCATGACATTGGAAGTACCCTCAGGGAAATATTGCGTGTCTGTTGTTTAACTGCATTTAGACGTGGTGGCAACAACATTCATGGCGTATATGAAGAGAACCGTCTCCGGACAATTTCAAAGCAAAGCATTTCCCAAACTAGTCAAGCCAGGGAAGTCATAGAGGGCTGCACCGCTGAGGTTATATTTGGCGCAGCGGGTCCAAGGTGGCATGGAAGTGCAGACGCACGCATGTGTTAAAAATGGAAGGCTGTTGTCTCACTGAGGCCGATATTTGTCGAAGTAAGTCAAGGGTGGCACGGAACTGCAGACACACACACACACGCATACACACACACATACATACACACACAAGCACACGGAGGAGACAGTTGTTGTAGCAAGTCGAGGTCGTATGTTGCCTTAATGTTGTGTGCATTTTAGGAGAAAGTTGTCGTGGCAAGTCAAGGACGGCACATAACTCCAGGCTAACAAACATGTGCACAACTTTTTAATGCAAGGCTGTTGCCACACCGAGGAGACAGTGGCCGTAGCAGGTTCAGGGTGGCACAACATTGCCGGCACAAGCACGTACAAACAACGGTGCTTTGCCCTTCAAAGTTTACAAGGTTTACAAAAAAGGCGTTCAGTCAAGCAGTGCGACTGCTAGCCTTTGCCTTTCAAGCTAACGTGTGAAGATGTGCTGTTGCATGTGCTTGCCGACATTTTGAAGTGGAAGCAAAGGTCATGGGTCCGCCTCAGAACCGATTGATAAGCCAAATTGTGAAATGCTAGTACACAGAAAAGCCCATTTAGAGCACACTTGCATGTGTGTGCGTGCAGGTCATTTCAGGCAAGCTGTACTCCGGGCCTGAGGTGGACGTGTGGAGCTGCGGGGTCATACTGTACGCCCTGCTGTGCGGCTCCCTGCCTTTTGACGACGAAAACATCCCCAACCTGTTCAAAAAAATCAAGGGGGGCATCTACAACCTGCCCTCGCACCTATCCCCAGGTGCGCCTCAATTTTTGGTGCCCGCTCTATGGAAGGCGTGTGCCTGTGAGTGCGCTCTTGCACACTCATCAACCCTCCATTCATTTGAGCACCCAAATCGCCAGATCATCGACAGACCCTGAGAGAATCACAGGCCTTTTGGCACGGAATCGCCTGCACTCACGCACGTGCAAAACGTGCTATTTTTAATTATTTGTGTGGGCGAGCTGTCTCCATCCGCTATACCTGACAAATAAAAAATCCGTTGCCAGGGTACCTTGCGTAGGGTACCTTGCGTAGGGTACCTTGCGTATCTCACACTCGCATCACATTGCGTATCTCACACTCGCATCACATTGCGTATCTCACACTCGCATCACATTGCGTATCTCACACTCACATCACATTGTGTATCTCACTCGCATCACAATGAAGCCTCTGTACTCAGAACATACCTGCTCTTCCTATCACAGACAACAGAGACCTCCTTAGTAACATTGCATACACTGTAGCAATATTGCATGCATGCCCTCAGCCTCTCATTCTTGCCAAGCCGTATTTTTGTCCTCATCTGATTTAAGATGAGCCGTCCAAGCCCTTGCCCATATGTACACACACACGGTAGCCTTACGTGCACACACACACACACACATACACACACACACGCACATGTCCTTCTCTTCCTGCTCAATCCGTACACACACATGCCTGGTAACAGGACTAAATAGCTCGTGTTGTACGTCGTGCTGTGCTGTGCCAGGTGCACGTGACCTCATCCCTCGCATGCTCCTGGTGGACCCCTTGAAGCGCATCACCATCCCTGAGATCCGTCAGCACCCCTGGTTCATGCTGCACTTGCCACGCTACCTGGCCGTCATGCAGGTGTGTGTATGTGGGTGTGTGTTAGTGCGTACGTGGGTGCAATTGTAGTTTCCACACACAGGCAAATACGTACAAACTCCTCACAATCGTCCCCCCCCAGCACACACACACACACACACACATACACACACACACACACAAACAAGCAAACAAGCACCACACACACACACGCACGCACACAAGCACGAAACGCATACGCACAGATACACGCGTACACATAAATGCTCGTACGCACGCATACACAGGCTGAGCCTGCAGTGGGCTGCCCCCGCATCGACGAGGACATTCTGAACGATGTCATACGTCTTGGCTTTGAGCGTAACGTGCTGGTGGACAGCATCAAGGCACGACTGCAGAATAAAGCCACGGTGGCGTACTACCTGATGTGTGACAACAGGTGCATGTTTAAATGTGTGTGTGTGCTTGTGTGTGTGTGTCTTAGGGGGTCGGTCCTAGTGTCGAAGCCCTCTCCTGAACGCCCTCTTCTTTCTCTTTTCTCAATCCTTCTTCTGTCCTCCTTCCCACATCCCTCATTACTTTTCTCCCCACGCTGCTTCTTTTTTCCACCTCCCTTCTTTCCTTCCCACATATTAGTTCTTTTTTTCCACCTCCCTTCTTTCCTCCCCACATATTAGTTCGTTTTTCCACCTCCCTTCTTTCCTCCCCACATATTAGTTCTTTTTCCTCACATTGGCGTAGCCCCTCCCGTGATTTGCTCTTCCCTCTCCTTCCAGCACCCGATTGCCTTTTACCCTATTAAAGCCACCTATAACAGAGGCTCTCTTTCCCCCCTTTCTTAGCATCTCCCAACTGTCACCCATCATGTTGTCCCCCCTTCCTTAGCATCTCCCAACTGTCCACCCATCATGTTTTCCCCCCTTTCTTAGCATCACTCGACTGTCCACCCATCATTTTATTTACCTGTGTGTCCTTTTCCTCTCTGCCCCTCTTCTCTGTCCTCCCCAGTGTGACCCTTCTTCCTCTCTCCCTTAATCCTTCACCTTTGTGCCTCCTTTTTCTCTTTGCCCCTTTTCCTCCTTCCCTTTTTGACTTAATTTTAGGAGCAAGAGGAGCAAGAGGTCAAAAGGACACACACACACACACACACACGCACATACGCACACACGCACGCACACACACACACACACACACACACACACACACACACACACACACACACACACACACACACACACACACACACACACACACACACACACAGAGACACACACACACACTCACACACACACACACACACACACACACACACACACACACACAAACACACACACTCACTCACACACACACACACACACACACACACACACACACACACACACACACACACACACACACACACACGCACGCACACACACACAGGCGGCGCTTGCCTAGCAGTGGCTACCTTAGTGCAGAGCTCAGTGAAGCTCCAGCCACCCTAGGGCCCCTTGTGTTCCCACCTGGAGTGACCACAGGTGTGGTGTGTGTGTGTGTGTGTTTGTGTGTGTGTGTGTGTTTGTGTGTGTGTGTGTGTGTGTGTGTGTGTGTTTGTGTGTGTGTGTGTCTGTCTGTCTATCTTGCCTGTTGGTTGTAGCGGCAATTGCAAGCTAAAGGCTAGCATGTATATATGTGTATGCTTATGGTTGTGTGTGTGTGAGTGTGTGTGTGTGCCTGTGTGTGTGTCTGAGTGTCTGCGTGCTTGCATAGTGGGTACTGTCATCAGTCGTTGTAGCCACTGCTTGTGCAGAGACTATTCAGCAGGGACTCGCACAAATGCGCACACAAACACACACACGCACACATACACACACTCACACACACACACACATACACACACAACTACACACAAACACACACAAAAGCATTCACCTCGACAACTACATCTGCACTGTGCACTGATTCCAGGGTTGGGTGGAGGAGGCATAGCACAGCCTCCATCGCAGCAACCCCCTGTGTGTGCAGAGACGCCTCAGCAGCGTCTGCTTGCGGAGCGCAAGTGGCGGTTGGGGGTGCACGCACGCGGTCATCCCTCAGCCCTCATGGCAGAGCTTCTACGCGCCTTGCAGGTGTGTGATTTGTGAATGCATGATTTGTGAATGATGTGCGTGTGTGTATGTATGTGTGCGTGCCCACAAACATAACACCAGAGCGTACACGCAATCACACACACACACAAGTGTGAAGTCATAATCTGTGAATGATGTGTGTGTGTGTGTGTGTTTGTGGGTACTTGTGTGTAAGCGGCCACCCTGCTGCCCTTATTGCAAAGCTATCATGTGTTACACAAAGCCATTGACCTATGCTGGCTCGCAATCCTCCTGTTCCCTGTTGATGTGAAATTCTTCTGTCCGGAGGTGGAGGATTTGTACAGGACGCCTTGTCCTAACGACTCCTCCACTTGATTGACAGTACCCCTATGTTTTTTAACGGCTCTTCTTGGCGGCTTCATTGACAGTGCCCCCTACGTTTTTTAACGGCTCTTCTTGGCGGCTTCATTGACAGTGCCCGCTATGTTTCCTAACGGCTCTTCTTGGGGGCTTAATTGACAGTACCCCCTATGTTTTTCAACGGCTCTTCTTGGCGGCTTCATTGACAGTGCCCCCTATGTTTCCTGACGGCTCTTCTTGGGGGCATTATTGACAGTACCCCCTATGTTTTTTAACGGCTCTTCTTGGGGGCTTTATTGACAGTGCCCCCTGTGTTTTCTGACGGCTCTTCTTGGCGGCTTCATTGATAGTGCCCCCTATCTTTCCTAACGGCTCTTCTTGGGGGCTTGATTGACAGTATTCCCTATATTTTCTAACAACTCCTCCACTTGGTTGACTCAGGAGTGTTTTCTACAGCCTGCATAATCTTTTTTATTACTTTTTGAATCACGGGCCCTCTAGAGGAACAAGCTGAGGGTGTGCAACAAGGCAGAGGGGCTAAAGCCCACTCCCTTTTGCTCTATGTCACACTCTGTTGCGTCAGAGGCTGAGTTGCTGCGCTGCGCCAGAGGCGAGTCGCTGCGCACACAAGGGATCCGCGTAACAAACGCACCATGACACGCGGCTGTCGTGCGTGCGTGCGTGCGTGCTAAGCCCACCATGACACGCGGTTGTCGTGCGTGCGTGTGTACGTGCGTGTTTGCGTGTGTGCGTGCTTAGCCCACCATGAGACGCGGTTGTCCTGCGTGCATGTGTGCGTGCATGCGTGCTAAGCCCACCATGACACGCGGTTGTCCTGCGTGCATGTGTGCGTGCGTGCGTGCATAGCCCACCATGACACGCGGTTGTCCTGCGTGCGTGCGTGCGTGCATAGCCCACCATGACACGCGGTTGTCCTGCGTGCATGCGTGCGTGCGTGCGTGCATAGCCCACCATGACACGCGGTTGTCCTGCGTGCATGCGTGCGTGCGTGCGTGCATAGCCCACCATGACACGCGGTTGTCCTGCGTGCATGCGTGCGTGCGTGCGTGCATAGCCCACCATGACAAGCGGTTGTCCTGCGTGCGTGCGTGCATGCGTGCGTGCGTGCGTAGCCCCCACCATGACACGCGGTAGTCGTTGTGCAGTGCCTTCAACGCAATCAACGGAAGTCGTGATCATTAAGGGCAGCAGACCGACACGAGCTCAGTATAGCAAACCTGCCTACTCACACACACGAGTGTGCATACCCACCTGACATTGTGACAGAGCCTGGTTGTGGCCATTTATTTGAATGGCCTTCCGTGGAGTATAGGCAGGTTCAAAAGGTTCACACCAGCACCATCTCAAAAACGGCAAATACACACCAACACCTGTATATTGATAGGTCGGCTGTGTCCCTTCACCTCAGAATTAGGGTTGGCCAGAAATACGGTGTACATACGGTATTTTTGGCAGGGGAAATACCAAATATACGGTCATATACAGTGTACTTATACGGTTCTTTTGGCAGGGGAATTACCAAATATACGGTCATATACGGTGCATATACACGGTTCTTTTGGCAGGGAAATTACCAAATATATGGTCATATACGGTGTATATACGGTATTTTTGGCAGGGAGATTACCAAGTATACGGTCATATACGGTGTATTTATACGGTACTTTTGGCAGGGAAATTACCAAATATACGGTCATATACGGTGTATATACGGTATTTTTGGCAGGGAGATTACCAAGTATACGGTCATATACGGTGTACTTATACGGTTCTGGCCAAGCCTACTCAAAATCCATCCACACCCAACATCCTAGGGACCTCCAACATCCATTTTTACGGAAGGACATCCGGCGTCACCGAAGGATATACTTCCACATCTGACATGGAGGCCATCCATATCCAACTGACTTGCAACTTGCCGCGTCCACACATGCGTACATATGCAGTTTGGGGGAGTCGCGTGGAAGAAGCTGTCTCCGTACAATGTTAAGTGCCGGAAGGCCATTCACATACACTGCCCACAACCAGGCTCTGTCACAATGTCAGGTGGGTGGGTACGCACACTCGTGTGTGTGTGAGTGTCTGTGTGCGTGCGTACGCGTCCGTGCACGCTCCTTGTTGTGCTTGATAAGTGTGTGGGTGTGCGTGCATGTTCATGTGTGCATGTATGCTCATCTGCACACGCACACAAACACACACACACAAACACACACACATGCGCACACATGCAGATGACGAAGGTGACAAATTAGATGGCATGGACGCCACCACCTCTCCGCACAGCAGCCACCCGCAGCAGCATCCGCAGACACAGGAGTGCGAGCTTAAGTTTGAGTGCCAGATGTACAAAGTGCGGGAGGATGAGTACATGATTGACATACAGGTGAGGAGGCAGGAACCTGGGTTGGTGAGAGTCTGTGATTGTGAGCGTATGTGTGTGTGCATGTGAGTGTGCATGTGTGTGTGCATGTGTGTGCGTGTGTGTTTGTGTGTGTGTGCGCATGTTTATGCGTGTGTGAGTGTGTGAGTGTGCATGCGTGTGTGTATGTTCATTTGTACGTGTATGTGTGCTTCTTCTCATGCTAGACGGTTCTAGTTGTTCATTCTGGGTTGAGGAGAGTAGTGGCGCTTACCGTGGGCCTTGTAAATATGTGTGTGTGTGTGTGTGCATGTCGGTGTGCATGTCCGCGCACTTGTAGTGTGTGTGTGTGTTGGCAAGCTCGCGTGTGCACAATTCCAACGTGAAAGAACCCCAGTTTCTCTTGAATTTTGATTCAAATAGACCTCGACGAATACTAAGATCCTGACTTTCGGTTTCTTGTCAGTTATGACTGTAGCAACGTTTGATACGTGTGAGTCTGAGTTGCATCGATGCACAATGGAACTGCATGAGTGAACGTGAACACACAGAACAAGAACAATATTTATAACGTGACTGCCAACACAAAAAGCTACACATGTACCCACATTGACATACCATAAGCATGAAACGCACTCACATTTCACGATCCCCTGTGTCAATCATTCGCAAATTGGCGCACGTAAAGAATGATTCGCAAATTGGCGCACGTAAAGAATGATTCACAAATTGGCGCACGTAAAGAATGATACGCAAATTGGCGCACGTAAAGAATGACTGCACGCACTGTTGAGCACAAGCACACACTTTTTAAGTCATGCATAACTTTGCCCGCAAATGCGTACGCACACATGTACGCTCACAAAGCATACACGCAGTGGCTGTACGCACACAAAGCATACACGCAGTGGCTGTACGCACACACGCACACATGTGCTAGTGCTAGGCGTTCAATGTGCTAGTGCTGCTTTTGATGACGACATCTAGCATTGCCCCTCAACCATGACCAGCGTTGGTGCTAGCACTGCTCGTGACTTTTTGTTTCTAATTCATCTGAAGTCTGTGCTCAGTACATCCGTTTCACATTTCACAAGTGCTCTTTGCAAGTGGCTGCACCAAACACATACACACACACACACACACATACACACACACATCTGCAGCGCCTTGTGGGAGACATGTTCCTGTACATCGACGTAGCAGGGCGGCTGCTGAACGACTTGCACATCTGACACACACACCTGCAGAGGTGTGCACGCCTGGCTGCATGCGTGCGCACCTGACATTCCTGTGGGCATGGTGCACAGGTGTGCACGCCTGCATGCGTGTGCACCTGACATTCCTGTGGGCATGGTGCACATCTCGCACATGTGCAGCACCTCTGTGGTAATGCACCTGTGGATATTTCAAGCAATGCCTCTGTTGATATTTCAAGCTCTGACAGACTAGTTTGGTTCGGGTTGGAACGTTGGTTGCAGAGACACGTGCACGTCTGCAGGCTTTGCGCACATGTGTAGGGATGTGCACCTGCAGGCGTGTTTGTTTGCAGATGTGTGTGTCTGACCTTTTTGCAGCCCCACTTTTCCTTGAAACTGTGCCTGGCGAGGATGGGCTTGTGAGGTTACCCGCACATCCATCATATGTTATACGACTAAAAGATTTCCATCACCCGCAACCAGCGCATGCTGACGGTCAGTACATGCTCGCTTATGCTGTGTTGGCTCTGCTGAGCGTAAGCGCTGCTTACCACCTGCGCGGATCCTGTGTGCGCATGTTTGTTGGCTCCCATTCAAAGGAACTACGGCTCTGGATCCTTTTTCCTTACAAGATAGGAGGCTCTCTGGCGCCGCAGCCTGCGGCGTGCTCATTAGAGGGGCCTTTATAAAGTGCTTTGGATGCTGCAGAAGAAATAGACGACAGTCTCAATCGTTGCTTCTGTCTACATCCCTGGCACTGGCCTGAGCGGACTGCATGTGCATGCTATGCTGTGTGTGCGTGTGTGCGTTCAAAATATATGTGTACCAATTGTGTGTATGTGTGCATGTCTGTGAGGGTGATAAAGTGTACATGTACGCGGCAAAGCGCACCCGTTTGTCGCCTTTTTCTCATATGTGTGCCCAAGGAAAGGAGGCATATAAGTTCAAGAGTAAGGATCCCCTGCTTATCCTTCTCACCAATTTTGAACCGGTTGCAATAAGGGCTCGGAAGGCTGAGGTCCAGGTTTGAGGCTTGACCTGTGGTGCGGGCGTTTGTGCCTTTTGTGGAACACAAGTGACTTCAAACCTACATGGTGGCTGCTGTTTTACCGATTTTTTTGTGTTGTACACTTGAAAGTTGGCATCTTTCATTAAAGGCGCATGAAACTAACCGGCTGGTTGCATGTCAACCTTGACTTGTGCATTTTATGTAGTACATTGCTTCGGTGAAATTAGGGGCTTTGCTTGTGTGTGTACTGGTTTGTGGAGGCTTTCGTCAACGCTTGCTGAACTGTTTCAGCTACGACTTCCTTCTTGTTTTGGCCTTTTCCCCTGAATTACCTAATTAGATAAATAAGGGGGTGTTCACACTACCTGCGTTCTTTATGGATCTTTTTAGGGAGCCCGATCATGCCTTGCACGTGATTGCAACTGTGGGAATGTAATCGCCTGAAAAGCTGTTAGTTTAGTTCAGTTTATTTTGGATTACAAAGGCCTCCAGTCTGGCATGGCTGCTCAACTTATAGGTCCCAACAAGTAAATCAATCAAAAACATCGACAGCTGCACTGATAAATAAAGGGTTACAAGGGTTACAAGGATGGCCTACAGCCCGAGCCTCTGGCTGATGGCAATTGGCTGGTGAAACAAAATCAACCAGTGTCGAAAATTGAAGCTAAATCTGACACAAACTTGAGGAGTCTGTATGAGTCTTGATTCAGGAATGCATTGATCTCAAAATCAGTGATACTGTGAAGACAAGTTAAGAAAGGAATAAATTCAGAGCTTGAAGGAGCAAACACACGCAGAGTCTTAAACATTCTTTCAAAAAGGTCCTGTATCTCATGCGCAGCTCGCACACTTCAGCACACTTGCAAAAGAAAAGCACATGCTTCTCATTTTGAACACTGATAAATAAAAGCTGTTAGCATCGTCACTAAAAGTTTGAACGGTGTTGTTTGCTCTGACATCACCGGAACTAAGCCTCTGGAGCGTCATGCATGGACGATGTGCTAGATCAGTGGCATGGACGATTTGTGTGATTTCCCCTGTAAGTTTAGATTATTTGTCAAAGGCATATAACCTGGAATGGCTGCTCAGCCTATGAGAACGAGGTAAACCTCAAAACAAACCAAAAGGGCTGTGACGCAACTGGAAAATGCTAACCTGAAAGACGAGGACACGAGAAGAAGTAGGTAAAAATACATCAAAGTGTAGACGTTGGTTCATCAAAATAGACGCATACTGAAACATAGTTAGGACCTTTCAAAAGGGCAAAACCCACGCACATTGCACACTCATAAATAAGTTGGAAAAGTTGGAAACGTAGGGACAACTGGAGTTTGAACACAAGTTGGGGACTACTGAAACTGGTCTGTATACCTACTGAACTGGTACTGAACTGGTACTGAAAATGAGCATGGATTAACTGTTGCTACTGCTGAATCGTGGTGCCACCATCTCCCCACATAGCTACTGTGTCGACCGAGGTCTGGTAGATTGGGCACCTGCAGGTAATGAACAAGAGCAAAAAATCACTTTTAACTGAGCCTGTGCTTCAAAACTACGAACATGTTGGTGGCGTCTAGTGTTCAAGTGCAGGGCAGCAGCTGGAAATGTAGTGTTGATATAGTGCTATAGATGCTGTTCCTCTGTGAGGCTAGGTGCTGATGTGTGC
>Ga0307947_1004489_pt1 | contig 10954 bp, 17 predicted proteins | sample OrgLakmetagen232_FD_201840 | JGI IMG/M metagenome (GOLD analysis project Ga0307947, IMG submission 201840) | Saline water microbial communities from Organic Lake, Antarctica - #232 | ecosystem: Environmental > Aquatic > Non-marine Saline and Alkaline > Saline | place: Antarctica: Organic Lake...
ATTGCCCCCCTCTTCACTGCCCCCCTCCTCACTCCCCTCTGAGCAACACCTGTGCAGCCAGCCGGCACCAAGATGATGTGCACAAATGGGAACCGCTTCTTCAGCCAGTCTGGAACTCAGCAGCGATGTGCACCTTGCAGGCCCACAGGGGCTCTCGGGGGCTCTTTCCCACTCATGACCCGTCAAAAACTCAAAAGTAATTATTTAAGTTCAATCCGCACCAATCCGCACCCCCTCAACTATTTATATATTTCAGGGGGTGTGAGCTCGCCGCACCCCCCAAAAACAATATTTTTGCGGCGTGATATATTGTTCTTACGGTAGTACATTATTACTATTGCTAGACCTTCAATATGAAATCATATCCATGTGGTCTCCATTGTGCATAGTTTTATTTCTGATTTAAATAACAGCCTGCCTTCATATGACTATATTTCAAACAGGATACTACGCAGGTTATGAAAACCTGCTTCACACTTGAGATATAGTCGAGGAGCCACTTTGGGTTTGGGATTCCGTAAATCTGCTGCGCCCAAAGTAAGAAAGGATTAGGAGGTTTTCAGGCTTGGCCTGGAACTGGCGCCTGATGTGAGTTGGTAGCGATACTAGAAAAGCCGTGTCCGATTTGGACATTGGATTTTGCAGCACAGTTGACAGAGTGCACTCGGAGCTTGGAGGCAAGCTTCTTGATTACTATAGTAATATATATAATATGAGAGAGGATTTAGACCCCTAAAAGAATTTTGAATTTAAATGTAGACGGAGCCACCCATGCTCAAAAGGATGACAAAGAGAGTGATAAAGGCTCCTTGAAAAATGGTACAGGAAACTCCGTGCTATTCCTTTGCAGCGTCAAGCTACTTCGAATTCTGGGATCTCGTGTTCTCAAACTTCTTAATCGCAGTGAGGTTAATGAAGTTTGCCGAGATCTTTAGGTCGGTGCTATTTGTAAGAGATAGGTTTGCGGTGGCGGCATTGCTGAGTTGCCTCATCCAGCTACCCCCTGCCACTCCCACGAACCTACCCTCTTTCGATATTTGATTGTTTTACACTTTTGGCTTTTGGTGGAGAAAGGAGCAATTAGCAAAGCTTATGGACGGCTGAAGAAGGTGCTAAACTTGTTCTCGTCTGTTAATTGAGGTGGAAAAGAGCCACAATTTGGTGTGATAATCCTAGTTTCAACTGTTTCGGGATTCAGGAGATCTATGCACAGCTATTTGCTACTGCCTGGTACCCCTTAAAGCAGGCCCCACGTTGAGCCTGTTTTGCTAGCTAAAGGCATTTATGAACATGCTGCGTACCAAATGTCTCGCGATGATAATTACTTATCTGTACGGGATGGTGGCACCTGGACAGGATATATCTAGACAGTTTATTTCTTCCCTCTCCCAAGGAGGACATTTCCAGACAGGGTAATTCCCGCCCCCTTCAGGGCACTGTCTTAGTTTAGTGGGGCAGAAGATGCAAGATACTTAGTATCGGGATAGTTTGTAATCCAAACTAAACTAAACTAAACAAGATACTTAGTATCGGGAAATTAAGCCATACCATGTTTTGGGGTCGTATGCGGCTGCTGCAATTTAAATTGATGCATCTTAGCTTAGGCCAGGTAAGCGTAGGCAGCTTGTGGCCCCCCCAATTGGCAGTGCCATTCCTTGCGAGCGTGCTTCAGCAGTGGCTTAATTGAGTTGTGACAAAGGTTGTCACTGGCCAAGATCAGTGGCCATCAACATGGAGATGGAATACAAGTGAAGTTCGCAATCTCATTACATTGCCACCAAGAGCGGACTCACACTGCTCCCAATTTAAATAGCAGCAAATAGAGACGTCACAGCCATTCGCAGCCAAAAATGGCCAAAGGAGGCTTGAACGGATCAAGATATTTTTGTTAAACAACTTTTGATAGCTACAGCGCACACCTGATTTCACAATGCAGATGCATGGCTGATGGAGCCATCACTCAGGTTTGGTCGAAACACATGAATCAATTCTTCTCAATTCAGCAGGAGTGACTAGTCCGGACAGCGTTTGCCAATTTCAAGAATTATAAGATAGTAGACACTAGAGTACAGCAACCTGCCCTTGTGAGTCATTCCATTTGCGCATCTAAGACGTCCAGGGATTATCAGATGGGTTCTGAAACTTGCCTCTTGAGTAGTCTTGGAATGCTTGCATGATTTCAGCCTGCATTGGAAGTCGACAAAACAGTTTACTTTCAATGCTGTTCTAACATAATTTGCTTAGAAACTGCCAAGAAAGCAGGCACAAAAGAAAGACACAGGTCTGCAGTTGCCTGGTAAAATATGCCATGATGATAGCCGTTGCGAACAGCGAACTTGCTTACCTTTGTATTCATGACAAATGGCCCGTGCTGCAAACCAAAAGGAATGGCAAGAATCAGTTACAAATTACAAGTAACAGAAAGTAAGCATGGCAGCATATGTGGATTAAAAAGACAAGCAGGAATAGCTTACTTCCATAAGTAAATCGCATCGCCTGTTTGAGTTGCAGGCTGGGACCCGCTCCTAAGAGGGGAAAAGTATGCTGGCAGCTAAATTACTGCTTGCATCAATGCACATGGCGAGAACGGGATGATGGACAGAACTCCCTTGTAACCATTCACCCTTTGCAACAGTCTGCAACTGACCAGATCCTAACACACTTAGTGCAAAGACACATAATGTGTGCCAATGTTTGAAAACCAGTACCTGGACAATGGGCTCCCCAATAGGCTGTCCCGCAATCAGCAGGAATTTGAACGTGCCGTTTGCAGCAGATGTTGCTGTGATGTGGTCGCCCGGGCCTAGGATTAAACTCTGAATTGCAAGAAAGGGATAGGGTGTTTGTGTACTCATGGAGGACAAGCAAGGCATTGTGGACAGGGCTGTTGCACTACGCCGTATTTCCAAAATGACACCGTATATACGGTACGGTGTACGCGGTATCGTAGCTTTTACCGTATAATACGGTATGAGCAAAAGTACGGTGCCAAACCGTACAGTTCGGTCCCACCGTACAGGCTCCATGTTTACATGCATGCGCCATCAAAAGCAAGTTACACTGCAAGTGATACTAAGTAATACATTTATAAGCTTAACATCTTCACATCGATGGACCTCTCCGGCCCCACTGCAAAGCGCGCGAGAGTGGGCCTGGGGGAAGCACCCTTCCCGCCCCCCGAGCCAGCCCCCCGAGCCAGCACCCTTCCCGCCCCCCGAGCCAGCACCCTTCCCAAAGCACCCTTCCCGCCCCCCGAGCCAGCAGTTTGCTGAGGTGGTTGTTGGCAGCAGTGTGCAGCAGGTGCAGGAGGACTCAGGTGATGAGGAAGGGCAGGACGAGCAGCAGCAGGTAGAAAGTGTGCCCAGCCAGCAGCAGGGTCAGCAGGAGGGGTGAAGTGGTGCTGCAAGCATTGCCAGAGGGTGCTCTGGCAAAAACGAGGACAGGATGAAGAAGCACCTTCTCAACCCCAGGGCTTGCAAGTTCTTAGACTCATCAGCAGCAGCAGAATGCACAGCCAAGGAGATTGCACAGCCAGCCCGCGAAAAAACGGACCGTACCGTACACCGTACTGTATCTTACCGTATATACGGTGCCAATTTTCAAAAATACGGTAAAAACCGTTCTTACCGTCCCGTACCGTATTACCGTACACCGTACTGCAACAGCCCTGATTGTGGACAGTCACACAGCTCAACAACAACACATGCTTGCCCGCATGTGAATGTGAGACGTTCTTTTTAGGTGACCTCCTTGATTTGTGTCCACACAAATTGCCGAAGAGCAAGACTGTAGGGTTCAGGTGTCGTAGTTACAGAATTGCAAGGATAACCCAGCTTAGGTGATCAGAGTATATGGTCTTCAAATTCGGGTACAAACTACAACGCATGTGTGTCAAATGGTGGGGAAGAGTCCGTCAGGTAGGAAGGGAAAGCACGCTGCCCACAGATAGAAAACATAGAGCCAGTAACGACACAACCTCACCTGCTCTTTTTGCCCTCGAGAACCGCTGATTGAGCCGCTACCCTCGTAAATGTATGCAAATCCATTCCAACCCTATGCATGTGGGGTGTGTGTTTGTGCTGTATGTGTTTTGCTTTTACATGTGCGTGTGTGCATGCGCGTGTGCAAAATAAGAATGTGTGCTTGTATGTCTAGCACTTGGTTGCATGCACATGGCTGACTGACCTCTGGTACACTCTGCTTGAACTCGTTTTGCTGGCCCCCAATGCTGCTCAATCTGTGTGAAGTGTTGGGTGCAGCCTTCATTGCATGTGAAAGTAAAACGCGCCAAAATGATGTACAGTTTGGGCGCAGAACAAGCTTTCAGCAGGTGTGAATGTCCAGAATACTTCTACGAGTGCAGGTTGAGAGCAACAAGCTTTTACAAATATTTTAGTTTCGGCATACCTGACGTCCAGAAGCAGACCCGGGTTGCGCATCTTAATTGGTCCCACAGTACTGCAAGACTCCCCTGCCATCACACGCACAGATACACCTGGACTCGGCTCGCAAGTAGGGATGTCTTTTGCCTGGTAGTCCTGTAATATGAGGGTTCAGATACGATGCACTCAGTGTCAGCTCAAATTTGGCAACTACTTAACATGTTCCTAATGGCCACATTCTACCTAAAGAAATGCGGCAAGGGAGCCCTTGAAGTTGTTATCCTTCTATTTCTTATCCAAGATTGCTGCGTATTTAGAGCTAACTCAGCCTCCTACCTGGTACTGGGGCTTGCACATCTTGTGCTTTGCGGGCAGATTGATCCACAGCTGTAGGTACATGACAATTATACGTGAAGGAGTGAGTGGTTTTCTTATTTGTAAAGCCTACTTGAGATTCAAGCTGCAAAAAAGAAACAACTAAAAGTACTTGCAGTCTAAAAACAGCAGCAGGAGCTGCCAAGGTAAACCATACTGATTGAGGCCACAGACCGGACCAACCTGAAAACCGTGAAGCATACTGTCTGTAATCTTAGGCATTTCACTGTGGATGATTCCTCTGCCCGCCGTCATCCATTGTACTCCGCCCGGTCCAATTGTTCCCTTATTCCCCACACTGGGCCACCAAGGAATCGTACAAGCGTGTTTTGCACAAGAGATTGAATGCATCTTCCGTGCCTGTTTGCATTTGCCACTGAGGAAATATGCAGTAATGCAGAATCATTGCTGTAACTATAACTACCAGCAAATCTTGGTGTATGTACCTTGTATGTGTTCACACGCAAGTGTTCCCTAATTTACCTGTCTTCATGATCCATTTTGCCTTCAAGCATGATGCTGCACGTCTCAAATCCACGGTGTGGGTGATCTGGAAGCATTTTGGCACAAAATGGAATATGACGCGTGAGCATACAAATGGATCCTTGACTAAGCCTAGTCTAATACTACTTACTATTACAAGAGGTGCAATTGAGGCAGCTTTGTGAGTTGTAAATATAGTAGAATCATGTGAATTATTGCAATATCACAGTCATCTGACCAAAGCGTAATGCTCTGTTGTCTCTGGCTTTGACTCTGTACAATCTATCCCGCAATGCAAAACAATGCGAACACACCTGGGAACCCCGCCGCAGCATCCTTTGACTCGCATTTTAACTCATCCAGCATAAGATACGGGTCTAAGTTTCTAATGGCACCTGGCCAGTTAAATGAAATTGAGAGGTCGATTTTGGACAACCATCGCATTTTGTCAAGAAACTGAACATCTAGAATAGCGTCTATTTCTTTTAATACCAGGCACCAATCGCACCAGTGCCAATCGTCCGACAAATGCGTACTCCCGCTCCCTCCATTTGCTTGTGGCCCTGGACAACCTGTATCGCGTGTTGATGGGTGTATGCGCAGGGGGAAGCGGTCAGTCTCAATTCTGTTGCGTGTTGATGGGTGTACGTACATCAGGGTTGTTGCACAGGACGACATAACGTTGCTGAGGATCACCATGTATGTACGTTCAGTCAGGAAGGCACCACACACCGTACACCATTTGTGAGGAGCATGCCTTCAAATTCGTGCTTGCACGGCATGTGGCAATTGCCCTTTCACCAGGGGGGTGAGAGCGGAATTCCCCCCCTTCTCACCTTAGCCACTGGCCTTAGACCTAGGTTCATGTTGGCTTGACAGAAGGCTTCCTGCACCCTAGAGCAGGCAAACAACGGGAAACACACGAGAACAATTGAGGCAAAAGCGAGCGGACACAGAGTGAATATCGTTATATTGTAAAATTGTGCGGGATAATGTTTTAGCTTGTTTTTAAAGCCCCGATTACAACCCTTTGAAACCCCAATTCCCCCACACAACGAATTTGTCGAATTAAGTGTATTTCAATGGCGCTTCACACGTAGCATATCCCCCTCGAACAATTCGCTTGAAGTTAATTCTCGGAGGCCTGAAGGTGTGGCAAATTGAATATATATATAGAAGGTCTGCTCGATCGGGATTTGGCCAGGAATTGAGACAGGGTTCGAAGGGTATCACTGGAATTAATGGAGTGGGAGTTTTATATAGCGTAACCAGGCGACGTAACACTGTTAAAAATTGCCCATAAGAAAGGAGAAGAAAAAGTCCCCATTTCTTGGACATGGCTTTTTGTTTAAAACGCAAATTTGCGACAGCGGCCGGAGGTGTCGAGCAGGCTCCCTCCTGGCTGGCTTTAAAGCGTTTGTGCAATCCTTCACAGAGAAATGATGGAACAGGCAAGCCAAGTTACCTGGAGGGGCGGCGGGAGGGTAACAAGCGTGAAAGGGATATTTATTCAGGCGGATGCAAGTGTATGTGTACAGATGAATCACATCGTCGTTGCAACGCCATTTAAAATTTTGTTATAAAAGTAGTCATGATAACAAAACAATAAGGCCTGCTCGTTTTGCCACCTCTGTTTGACACTTCACCCTTGGCGACCCTTTTGAAGGGTACACCACAGAGGAGGAGTACGTTGATTGGGTACAGGAGCAGCACTATCAAGCAAGCAAGCACAACAGCGACACTAACCACCTACGTGTGCTCTTGCTAAGAGTGGAATAAAGTTTGACCATGATGCTGACCTGAGTCGTTTTTAATGAAAGGACTGTTTCCTCAAAATTGAAAATTTTAGCAAGCCTGATTGTCGTGTATATGTGTATGCGTGCGTATACGTGTATGTGTTTAACACTCACTGTAAACTGGCCGTGCAAAACGTACAAAATAAACTGTGCATGTGCTGCTTTTAGCAGGGTTTTCCAACTACAGGCCAAAGTGCCAAGGTAAAGTCCAGGCCAGTACTTGTTAACACGAGGGAACTACATGCCCAATGTTCTGTGACATCCAGGCCGTCGTCTTGTGTCCATGGCCCTATCAGATCGCCGCATTTTACTCTTAATAAGCAATCATCAACCAGGTCTCTATGTCATCATGAAGTGGATGGACAATGGAGAGGCAGCCCATATGGTCAAATAGGCAGCCGTTTCCCTTGTAAAAGGTCATATTTCATTCAGTTCCTGTTTCGGCTAGTGAAGCGACGGGGTCAACGGGTGCTTATTTTCTCAGACAGGCACGGCAGTGCTGCCATACCATGCAATATCTTTTTGGTTTGGGAACCAGTGGCAGAAATTGTGGAGGACACGACTTCCCACACGTGGGTGTAACAAGAAAATGTGTTATGCATGCCTACTTGCGTGTTAGCTCTCAGATCGCTTTTTTGAAAAGCGCACAGACTTTGCTAGTTCATATTTTGCATGGTCTATGAGAAAACAGTTCACATCCTCTATGTTCTATACTCAATATTTTTCTGTTTTCATGCAGGCCTGCTTTATTTTGGGCCCTGATGCTGGCGTGAAAGCCATGGAGTCGATGCACCATTTTGTTGAGCAACATTATAAACGCCTCTGAGAATAACCAGCTTGCGACACAGGTTTGGAAGCCGGTCCCGTGCGTCTGCCTCCCTTCCCAACCATGAACTCACAAACATTCATATGCACAGGAATTTGCCTAAGGCGTTTGACCAGGAAATGGCATATGAAGCAGCCAGTTCGGCAGCTGAGCATGTTGCCCAAAATATGAGCAGAGTGCAGGAGATTGACATTGTTGCATTTAAAGAATTACCCGGATATTGTAAATTAAAGGCATCCGGCCCAAATAATAGGCAATCGGCACTGTACAAACCAAAGCAATTCGGGCAAAGCCTAAATTGGCATAGCAACAGACTCAGTCATTAATAATTTCCATTCGCCCATTTAAATGACTTTCATCTTCCATCCAATTTTTCCTTCCTGGCGGTGCAAGTAACTAGCAGATTTCACGATCATTCAGAACTACACCAAGTAATAACAGAGATGTACAAGGGTAAGAGGTGAGCTCCTATTGCAAACGAAACAATTGCGGGAGGTAGCTTAAAATGGAACCCAACAAAAAGCGTGCCAACCTAGATCTGCCATAGCGCAAAATGAGGTGCCTCCGACAGATGACCCTGCACATCCATGTTACCTGGCCTATGATTTCAACCCAACAAATGCGTGGCACTTCCCTTGTGCCCATCAAGCAGGAAAGGCACAACAACAATGTAGTCTGCGAACGACAGACACGCCAAATAAGAACACCACAAAACCATCCACACCATCCTGCTGGGAGTAGCAGGTACTCTATTTAAAGCAATTACCCCAGAAACACTCCTGTATGATGTGGTTCATCATTACAGGATTATGCTGAATTGATTCAACCAGTGTACTGCGCAGCTGATTATTGTGCTTGGAGTTGCAATAATTTGATCTGACTGATTCATTTCTTCGAGATTTGTGGGTTCTAAAATTGCCAAATCTGCACAGCTTGGTGGTGCAGTTGGCTTCCGTTCTTTTCTCCTTGCCCCCTGCATATTGAAGTGAAAAGGATCACAACGGCCATAACTGTTAGTTTTCACCGCGCCCCCCTGTACATCTCTCATCTGAGGAGGGGTCAATTCCTTGCATAATCACGAAAAGGAAATTTTAATCAAGCATTGTTGGGCATGCTGTTGGTGCACATTTGCATTTGGGCGATGACCTATCTCACACAGCAGGTGCGGTTACTGGATACTGCACCTCAGCTCTTAATTCTTTTTTTGTTTGAAAGAGTATTTTTCACTGATTCAGATGACACTCTTAAAAGTGGGGGTTGACCCGAACACCCCTGCCCGGCAGGTACGTTCAGCACTTAGGCATTCCAGGCCGAAAAACAGGTAAAAATGAACTTTCTGGATTTCCCTGAAACTTTCTAAATTGGGTAATAAGGGTGTTTTAAAAACATCTGCAAGGTAAAATTTGTGTAATTCATCTGTCTTGAGATGGTGCTTGCTTGGCTGCCCTGTCCTTGGTACCTAAACGGGCAAAATATTGACATCTTACATTTTCAGTATTATGGGTATATCAAGAACACCTGTAAGCTCAGATTTATGAATTTCTGCCTCCTTAAGATGATGCATGCTTTGCTGCCCTGTCCGTCTCAGGCTGTGAGCTTAATCCGCATGCACTTACAAGTAGTATAATCAACCAGTAAGACTGTCAAAATAATTCAACACACACGAGAGAAGTGTAGATCCAGTTTGTCCATTAGAAAGTTCACCATGTAAAAAAATTGATCTAAGCTGCTCCTTCCCACCAGTCATGGGCAAAACAAAAGAAGTTTCCTCCAGTGCACACGCCCTAGCACCGTGACACCCATATGCACAGTCAGCTCTACTGCATATTTAATAGCCTTCAATGATAAATTAATACAATGAATACAATGACACAACGTGTCAAAGCAAAGTGTGGAAATTTAATGTTTAGGAAGAATGAATGTTTAGGCATATATTGGGAATTGTCCTTTAAAATAAGTATTCTTGTCTGCCAAAGCCCTTATAGGTAACTGCTCATTAAGTGGGGTATCAGAACTTCACACCCCAAACCTACGGATCAGGCAATCAATGGTAAGTTGATAAGCTGGAAAGGGGATACATCACCCATACAACACAAGAACATCACACCCAACGTGCATTGACGGCCCCTTTCACACTGTCAACACTGCACAGCTCTTGCAATGCACTGCATCGCTCTATGGTATACCCTACAAATTCCTTGTGAAGCGGAATCGCAGCGTAATTAGGGCTTCTGCCTGAGAGTAGAGCAGCTGCAAGAAAAATCGTACTGAGCATGGATACCATCTGCCTGCACCACACTTCATCAAATGGCACATAGAAAACTTTGCACTCTTGTACATCCCAACAAGCTAGCAGACAGTGCGAAACACTTGTAGCCAGCATTTGTACTTGGCATTGCACGAAATGCTTCACGCTCACTCCCTGAGGTGCTCTTTTAAAAGGGAGCCACACCCAGCCTCTACCATCACCTTTCTCTACAAACGGGCATACACACTGCACTTCAAGGATCATCTCAGAACCACCTCCTACCAACTTTGCATCTGGCGAGGCAGCGATGGCATATTGAGCAGAAGGCACGCCAAACACAGTGCCTTGCAAAAATGGATGATCATGACTGACAAACTGCAAATCTTGCTCGTGCGCGCACACACTTGAGGGAATAGATAATTGATGCTTGGAGGCCAGCTATGCGATGACATTTTGAAAGCCTTGCAATACAGATGCAACACCATTTTTTTCATGATGCACACCCCAATTCAGAACAAATGGGTTGGACGGATTGGGCTGGTGCTGCTGTGTGCCGAACAGCATGCTGAAGGGCGCCTCACTGTCATTGCTGCTGCTGGTGCTCGTGATCAGGCCTAACATGGAAGCAACATTGGAGGCAGTGCACAAAACTGCTCGTAGTGCATGCCATGGCTGCGTGTTTTGCCAAAAGGAGGGGGCAAGGGGCGCCCGTGCCTGGATGTAGTCAGCACGTGCTGACGGCTCAAATGGGGGCGTAGGGATTATGGGGCTGAAGAAGGGCACGAATGGAATGAAAGAGGGCACAGCAGAGGCGTCAATGGCATAGAGGTGAGGGTTGGGGTTA
>Ga0307947_1004490_pt1:0-2500 | contig 10953 bp, 13 predicted proteins | sample OrgLakmetagen232_FD_201840 | JGI IMG/M metagenome (GOLD analysis project Ga0307947, IMG submission 201840) | Saline water microbial communities from Organic Lake, Antarctica - #232 | ecosystem: Environmental > Aquatic > Non-marine Saline and Alkaline > Saline | place: Antarctica: Organic...
TCTTTATTTTTTATCTCTCTCTCTCTCTCTCTCTCTCTCTCTCTCTCTCTCTCTCCCTCTCTCACACACACACACTCCCACACACAGTATTTGACACACACACACCTCAGAGCTGAAAGACGAGGAGGAGGGATGCCTAAAATGGTGGTCAGGCAGCACAGTCTGCTGCTGCTGCTGCTGCTGTGGTGAATGTTGGTGGTACTGCGGCACATTAGGGCTGGTAGACCCTTGGGGATGATGGTGTGAGGATGGAGATGGGGTCTTATTCCAGGAGGGGAGTGGGTGCTGGCCGCTGGGCTGGGGGGTGCTTGAGTGCGGAGGGGCGGACCCGTTTTCGCCTGAGGAGCGTTGTTGCAGACACACACACACATGCAGGTGTAAAGCTGTCAAACATGTATGCGTCGGGGGAGTGTGTGCGTGTGTGTGAGTGTGTGTGTGCGTGTGTGTGTGAGTGTGTGTGTGTGTGTGTGTGTGTATGTGTGTGTGTGCGCGTGCATGTGTGTGTGTATGTGTGTGTGTATGTGTGCGTGCGCATACACACACACTGTTTTCATGCGCAGCCTAACAGTCTTACTTTTTAACTGGTGACTTTATCTGTAAACTCTGTAAACTTAGTGTGTGTGCGCGCGCATGGCATTGATGGGTTGGGGGGTGTTTGAGGGCGATTGGGCCGACCCAATTTTGCAGGTGTAAGCACACGGGCGTTGCATGTTTTTTCCACACTCAGCCTCTACCCATGGTGTTATATAACATGGTGTTGTACAATATGGTGTTATATTATATCAGGGGGGGGACACTGGGGCCCAGAATGGGTATACTTTTTGCATGCTCCTAAGGTAGATGGCCCTAACTTGCGAGTTTTAAGTTTCAAGCTCAGCTCTGCTATGTAGATCCCAATGCAGCTGAGCTTGAAACCTGCAAGTTAGGGCCACCTGCCTCAGCAGCCGCGGCGTAAACCTTACTTTTTGAGCAGCCATATGCTGTATCTGACCAGCCAGTGCACCAAACTGAGTGATGTTTGGTGTTTTAAAGTCCTTATAGTACCGTACTTTTCCGATATCATCCCGGGTAAATAACGTGTTTTGCCCTCCGGGGTGGTTCCGGTATTGTTTAATATATATTTTACTTTAAGGCTCCGGGGTTGCTCGGGATTTGGCGAAGATAAAGTTTTGTGGGTGGGTGAACAGTGATGAGCGGAGAAGGCCCCACCCCCAGCCCCAGCCCCAGCCCCAGCACCAACACCTGCAGCACCAGCCCCAGCAACTGCCCCAGCACCTGCAGCACGACACACATGCGCCCCAGCACCTGGAGCACGACACACATGCGCCCCAGCACCTGCAGCACGAAACACATGTGCATGCACACACGCGCATGTGCACGCATACTCACACACGCACACGCACTGCCTGGGGTAAATGCCCACCGGGATTCGTGCGGGAATGGCTAAAATATTTATTTTGAGGCTCTGGGGTTACCCGCGGTTGCGTTTAATAATTATGAAATGTGGGCACCGGGATGGATCCGCAAAGGTACGGTAAATAAAGATCATTGCAAGAGAAATGGGGCAAATAGACTAAGTGGTTGGCAAGATATGCAAATTAATGTGCCATTCCCCCTGGAAAGCACCCATCTAAGGTACAGGTGCACGACGTGTGCTTTTAGTCCTGTCATTCTGTACGCAGGGCGACTTGTCTAAATCTGAGCACATGCTCGGGTAGCTCATAAGGTCAGCATCAGTTTGAAGCTAGGTTGGGTCCAATTTGATGAAGTGACGTGTGAGTAGTTGCACTTTTCATGCAAAAAGGAGCATGTTTTGGCTTTTGCCCAGTATCCCCCTCTAATATAATATAGTGTTATATAATATGGTGTTATAACATTACACACACGAACAAGACTGTGTGTCCATGGTTATAATATAATATTATATGGCGTTATAATAAACACACACCACCAAAGCTCACGCCCACACACCTTAGCTTACTTGCTGCTTACCCTCGCCCACACACCTGTACTGCTCACAAATTCATAGCACCCACCCGCACTCCCACACCTGCACAGACACAAATTACACCCACGCGCACCCATGGGTCCATCCTGCCTGCTGCATGCCCTACCTGCCGGGACGCACACACACACACACACACACACACACACACAACACACACACCAGCAGGCGGTCAAAGTAGAAACCACGGACACCTACCGCCCACAGGCAGACTAACACGCGCACCGACACAAGCTGAACCTCCAGCACCACATACACCCACACCCACACCCACATACACACACACATACACGACACCCACCCACCTACATCACACCTACCACCCACCTAAGTTGCTTGCTGCTTGCCCTGCTTGCCGCGACGCCGAGCTCAGCAGCAGGCGGTCAAAGTAGGACAGGTGCCTGGCTGAGCCTGGCCGTTGCGAAGCGGGAGGAGGGGGCTCTGTTTGCATGGAGGCTGCATCGCATGCTGTGCCTGCGCAAACTGCGACAAAGC
>Ga0307947_1004490_pt1:7500-10953 | contig 10953 bp, 13 predicted proteins | sample OrgLakmetagen232_FD_201840 | JGI IMG/M metagenome (GOLD analysis project Ga0307947, IMG submission 201840) | Saline water microbial communities from Organic Lake, Antarctica - #232 | ecosystem: Environmental > Aquatic > Non-marine Saline and Alkaline > Saline | place: Antarctica...
AGAACAAGCTAGCGTACACGTGACTGAGTTCATATACGTTGTTCTGGTGGGCTTGCTGGCTGATCCTATCAGAACAAGCTAGCGTACACGTGACTGAGCTCATATATGTTATACGTTGTTCTGATGGGCTTGCTGGCTGATCCTGTCAGAACAAGCTAGCGTACACGTGACTGAGCTCATATATGTTATACATTGTTCTGGTGGGCTTGCTGGCTGATCCTGTCAGAACAAGCTAGCGTGCACGTGACTGAGCTCATATATGTTATACATTGTTCTGGTGGGCTTGCTGGCTGATCCTGTCAGAACAAGCTAGCGTACACGTGACTGAGCTTGTAAACGTTGTTCTGTTGGGCTTGCTGGCTGATCCCTGGGAAGTTGTTATCGTGAAGTGTAGGAGGATTGGCCAGAACTGTATATATATATACACCGTATATGACCGTATATCTGGTGATTTCCCTGCCAAAAGTACCGTATATACACCGTATATACCTATAAATGTATGGTTCTGGCCAACCCTACGTACATATATACACCGTATATGACCGTATATCTGGTGATTTCCCTTCCAAGAGTACCATATATACACCGTATATATGATTCAGATTCAGTTGCGTGATCCAAACAAGTGCCACAAGCCACAATGATAGCAATGTTGTGAAGACTCCCCCCCTCCAAACATAGGTGTAAGGAGACGGAGCGTATGCTCACTCATTTTCCTTCAAATGTGTGAGAGTGACAATATGATGCTGCTTGCAGATTGTCGAGGACTCTCCCTTCCAAATGGAGGCCACTATGGCAAATGGCAAGTCGGTGTCGTACGTGTTTGTACCCCCTCTCCTCAAACTGCTTCAGGTAATGCACGCGTCTGTTGCCAAACAGCTTATCTGCCACCGCCCATCTAGCTGCCTATTTTTGGTGCAAGTGTATTGGATGTTGAATGGCTAGCGGCAAGTCAGTGTCGTACGTGTATGTACCCCCTCTCCTCAAACTGCTTTAGGTAATGCACGCGTCTGTTGCTGAACGGGTTATCGGCCACCGCCCATCTAGCTGCTCATGGAATTATTGGACGTTGAATTTTAGGTTTAGGGTTTACTTAGGGTTTTAGGGTTTAGGGTTTAGGGTTTTAGGGTTAGGGTTTAGGGTTTAGTTTTTAAACCCTAAACCCTAAAAACCCTGACACTGCAGGTGTACTTAACAGGTTAAGGGCACGGTACGTTTAGCTGTCTTAACTTCGGTGGAAAGTCTTTAAATGTTAAGTGTGGCTAGTAGCAAGTTAGCATGCGTACATAACACGTCGCGAGGATTAGGCAGTAGCTTTCTATTTCTGCTTTACATACACCATGACAGAGGAATTTCCGTGTCGGTACCCCCCTTCCCGATCTCATTCACGTGAAAGGTCGATATTTCTATTTTATCATGCCGCTCATGTGCATGCTTATCAGATTGTTGGTTTGTACTACGGACCATGTCCGACACTTCATTTAAACTGCTACGGTTGCGCGCGTTGTGAAGTGCTGGAAACTGCGCTCATGCACACGCGCACAATCACATGCCCATGCACATGTGTGCGCATTTGCAACTACATACATGTGCACACACACATCATGCACATGCGCACAGTTACATGCCCACGCACATGCGTGCGCATTTGCAACTACACACACACATGTACACACACATCATGCACACGCGCACAGTAACATGCCCATGCACATGCGTGCGCATTTGCAACTACACACACACATGTGCACACACACACACATCATGCACACGCGCACAGTTACATGCCCACGCACATGCGTGCGCATTTGCAACTACACACACACACACAAACACTCACACGCACAGGAACAGGCGGGCGATGTGCGGCGGCAGTCCATCTCGTGCTTGAACCTGATGGTTCGAGAAATGCCGGGCGGGCTCATCGACAACATGGATGCGTGAGTGGGGCAGTGAGAGGTTGTGTGTGTGTGCACTGTGTGTGTACTCATCCATATTGTGTGCTGGGCTGCGTTTGTTTGCTGCTCATAGACAACATGGATGCGTGAGTGGGGCAGTGAGAGGTTGTGTGTGCACTGTGTGTGTACTCATCCTTATTGTGTGCTGGGCTGCGTTTGTTTTCTGCTCATAGACAACATGGATGCGTGAGTGGGGCAGGCAGAGGTTGTGTGTGCACTGTGTGTACTCATCCATATTGTGTGCTGGGCTGCGTTTGTTTGCTGCTCATCGACAACATGGATGCGTGAGTGGGGCAGTGAGAGGTTGTGTGTATGCATTGTGTGTGTACTCATCCATATTGTGTGCTGGGCTGCGTTTGTTTTCTGCTCATAGACAACATAAATGTGTGCGTGGGGCAGTCAGAGGTTGTGTGTGCACTGTGTGTGTACTCATCCTTTATGTGTGCTGGGCTGCGTTTGTTTGCTGCTCATGGGCATTGCATGGATGCGTGTGTGGGGCAGTGAGAGGTTGTGTGTGCACTGTGTGTGTACTCATCCTTATTGTGTGCTAGGCAGCATTTGTTTGCTGCTATGTTGGTGCGCACACACACGGTGTGTGTTTGCTGCTATGTTGGCGCACACACACACATACACACATACACACACATGTACACACACATGTACACACACATACATACACACATACACACACATGTACACACACGTGTATACAACTATTACAGAGGGGGTTATCTGAGCAAAAGTTAAAAACATGCTCATTTATGCATTTAAAGGGCAACTACTCACACACTAACTCATTAAATTGGACCCAATTAGCTTCATACAGATTCTTACTTCATGAGCTACCAGAGCATGTGCTCAGATATAGATATGTCGCCCTGCGTACAAAATAACAGGACTAATTGCAGACATCGGTTACCTGTACCCTAGATGGGTGCTTTGAATGGGGACTGACGCATTAATTTGCACATCTCGCCAACCACTTGGTCTTTTTGCTCCATTATTCTTGCAATGATTTTTATTCTTTTCAAGGATTTCAAAACACCAAGAATCACCCAGTTTGGTGCGCTGGCTGGTCAGACACAGCATATGGCTTCTCAAAAAGCAGGGTTCACGCCGCGGCCGAGTTGGTATGGCTTCCCTTACTGACACTCTTCAAGCTCAGCTACATTGAAACCTGCATATCAAAACTGAGCTTGACTTGGAAAGTGCCAGTTAGGGGGGCCATACCCTAGGAGCATGCAAGAAATTAACCCATTTAGGCCTCAGATTTTATCTCCTCCTCTGCAACTATTTACTATTCATGCCATACACATGCATATTCACACGCCCCCCCCCCCTCCCCCCAGCTCCACACAAATAGACACACATACACACAGCTGCTGCTGCTGCACTTCTCCTCGCAGGTACCTGCACAGTTTGTTCGCCCTAGCGCATGATGTCACTCACACAAACCAACAAACGCACACTCACACGCAGCTGCTGCACTTCTCCT
>Ga0307947_1004492_pt1 | contig 10950 bp, 10 predicted proteins | sample OrgLakmetagen232_FD_201840 | JGI IMG/M metagenome (GOLD analysis project Ga0307947, IMG submission 201840) | Saline water microbial communities from Organic Lake, Antarctica - #232 | ecosystem: Environmental > Aquatic > Non-marine Saline and Alkaline > Saline | place: Antarctica: Organic Lake...
TGTGGAGAAGTTCAAGATGAGAAGCATGTGCTTTTCTTTTGCAAGTGTGCTGAAGTGTGCGAGCTGCGCATGAGATACAGAGACCTTTTTGAAGGAATGTTTAAGACTCTGCATGCGTTTGCTCCTTTGAGCTCTGAACTTATTCCTTTCTTGGCTTGTTATCACAGTATCACGCACTGATTTTGAGATCAATGCATTCCTGAATTAAGACTCATACATACTCCTCAAGTTTGTATCAGATTTAGTTTCAATTTTCGACACTGGTTGATTTTGTTTCACCAGCCAATTGCCATCAGTCAGAGACTCGGGCTATAAGCCACCCTTGTAACTCCTTGTAACCCCCAATTTGATGAAGTGACGTGTGAGTAGTTGCACTTTTCATGCAAAAAGGAGCATGTTTTGGCTTTTGCCCAGTGTCCCCCCTCTGCCACTTTGGTGCCGAGTACCGTAAAGCTCCTCCACCGCAAGAAGGAAAGGGAAAATCAATGGGGATCAAGAGGGTTGCAGGCTTGGCCTGAAACCGGCTCCTGATGAGAGCTGATAACAGTACTGGAAAGGGCACGTCTGGTATGGACAAGTTTAGCAGCAAAGTTAGCACCTAGTGTTTGGTTGCCGACTGGTCTTGGCCAGCAATAAACTCATAAGCTCGGATATAAAGAGGAAAAAGTCCAGTGTTCAGCTGAGAAAGGAAATCAAGTTCTTTATTGACTTGATGCAGCAAGTAAGGTCGAATTTTTCAGAAGTCTTCATATAAAGGTACACATACATAATAAGTATTTCTTTCTCAAGAATCAGCTTGTCTTCCCTGCAATGCAGTGCAACCGTATAAACTCGCAAGTACTCGAAATTTGGTGTCAGTGACAAGTGCATCACCAGAAACCATCTAGTTCTATAAAGTTAAAGCCCACAGCAGCATTGCTGGCAATGAATGCGCAGACACAAGAAAACTCTGCCCAACATGGCGATGATGGCCATGACGTGCATTTTCAGCCTATTGCTCCTGGAAATGCAGTCCTGCATCATCTGTACTGGCCGGCAGTGAAAGATTACAAGATAACAAGATTACAAGAAAAAAGGCCTTCAATCAAGAAGTATGACTGCTCGCCTGTTTATAAAGTAAAATAAGTTCATGAATGAAAAAAGGAGTATTGTTTTCTTGGTGTAAAAATGTCTGTGAAAATAAGAACGCGTACCGACAGTGAAAGTACAGCCAGTCTGAGTAGATCAGAACAGGGGCACAAGCATCACAACCGTGGGACCTCTTTAATCTCAAAGAGAGCTCAAATCAGTAATGGAGACAATGTGCACAGACTGGAAAAGGCATCGACAACACTTTTTACTTTTACTTCAACTGGAAGGAAAGCAAACCCAAGGTAAATATAACAGCCACCTATGCATTCTGGGATAGCACCAATCTTACATTTCGCCAAGAGCGTTAAATTTTCAAGTACTCCTTCACTCAAAAGCAGCACTTGGGTCTCTCAGCAACACCAACGGCCCGCTTTGCCTCCAAACAGACAGCGCACTACACATACGCCCAGGCTGTAAACACAAAGATGTCAAGAATACTGTCATAAAAAGCCACAGTCAAATCGAGGGACCCAGAGGCGCTACTGTTGCCTTTGGCTACTCAGATGTATAGGGTTGGCCATAACCGTATATATACACCGTATATTACCGTATATTTAGTGAATTCCCTGCCAACAACACCGTATACACACCGTATATATTTATGGTTCTGGCCAACCCTACAGATGTAGGCAGTGCTAAGAAACCAGCAGTAGAAGGCGTAGAAATCAGAAACGCTGCCAATCAGATGCTGCCAGCTTGGCTGTCACCAGACCTCACACAGAACAGGATATACAAGCGTCCTCTTGTCCAGACAATTTTGTCTTACTGCCCAATCCAACGTCCCCCACGAGCTAACACACGCGACACACAAAAACAGTAGACGAGGTGCGTGTGTGAAAGTCCTGCAAACAGCCCTCCTGGTCCTCAATCAGTGCTCACACTTAAGTGCCCCTTCCCTCCATCTTACTGAGTATGTAAAATCATCCAGCTAAGCCCTTTCATTCCTCTCAGCTATAGAGCAGCACTACAGCGCCAGGAAGCTTCACTCAACACCTCGTTCTTTGAGTTTGCTATCCAAGCTGAGACCATGTCTCCTGGATTTAGGGCACCAACACCCGCAGGCGTGCCTGTCAAAATCAAGTCGCCTGGTTGGACCGGATAATAGTGCTTGAGGTGCTCTATTAAAAACGCTACCTATAGCGTGGACGGCACACGATTCAATTCAATAATTGAGGAAGCAAGAGCACACACACATCACAAAGTTATTAATGCCAGGTGCGTAATGTTAGCATCGCAGCCCTTTCATATGTTTTAAACTTCAAAAGCATGCCTATTTTGGAAATTACCCAAAGCAAACCTCTTGAGCCTATCGTGCAATGCAACCCTCACCGGAAATATCATCATTCTGGTTGACGAGCGCTGTCGCTCAACTCCGTTTACCTGTCATCAGGGTCAGTTTAGCATGTGTATTTCAGCAGATTTTTATAGAGGTATTTGGCCAGAGCCACATGTATAGGATATTATTCGGCAGGGATGAATCAATAGTCTTTACAGTTATGAGGCGTTTACCTTGGACACACCTACGCCCACTGTGACACACCGACGCCCACTTTGACACACCTACGCCCAACTTGGCACATCTACGTCCCTACCTGCAGCACAAGCTCAAGTTCTCCAAGCATCTCCGGGCTTCCCGTGACTTTGAAGGGAGGAGAATAAGGACAAGCTGAATGAAATGATTTTGCCAAGGTCCAAGGCTGCCCTTTAGCGCTGAGCGAGGCCTGCGTGCGTTTTGGTGTGTTTGCCAGACACATAAGCATCAGTGCGTCACTATGGCTTGTGTTTTACTGAAGTATGCTTTTCCCCTCCACCGCCTTGTGCCAGATGCGAAAGCACGAACCCGCAAATACTTCCCCACCTGTCAGACTGTTAAGCTCAAATTCCCAAATGAAATCGCAAGGCTGCCTGTATTGGCATGCCACGTTGCTCAGAGGTGAGCATAGAATGTGAGCATCAATTGTCAGCTTGATTGCCAGCATTTCATGCTAACATTTTTTAAGGCAAAGGAAATTTGGTGTGCTCCTCACATATTGAGGCACACTTCAGCATCGCATCTTGCACACATATGTGAAGAAAAGAGGTTCATTCCTCTCGCAAACTACCGCGGGTGCTGTTTGTGCTGGCTGAAGAACATGGGTTGAATGCCAAGTCTGGGCAAAGGTACACACTGTATTCGCGCCCACCCCATAAACGGCAGGTGTTCAAGGACAATTTCATGTTGGCACCAACCTGAACGTCTCGTGCAGTGAGGTCCAGAGCTACAGCCGCCCATTCAGGGAGCAAATCGTCACCAAGGCTGACAGCAAGCTCAACCTGAACTTTGTGGTGAATGTGGGGAGAAATTTAATGTTACTTGTACGTGCATGCAGACAAAGTCGGGTACACGCAGCAGTGATGAGGTCTATCTAAGGCAAGGTCAGATGAGCACACATGCCCACACATGCAAGCACACACCACACACATGCCTTCAAACACAAGCAAATACCATCCGGGGCTCCCCAAGTACTTAAATAGGTATACGCAGTTTTCTGTTCCGTTTTAATCATCGTACATGGCAGGAGCGCACCTCATGATGAATATCTTTGCTCCATGCCACTGGCAAAGGAAGATCAATTGATGATCCGGAGCCTTTGCACATGTTGGAGCGTGTCGGGTGCACGAGTGTTCCCGCGCTTTTAACGAATATCAAGGGCTCCTGAAATGCTTGCCACAGGAACAGAAGGGAGGTACAATGACCTCTATTGCATTATACTTGTGCATTCCGTCTGATGAAAAAGTGGTGCTCTATGTGAGCATAATGACAACATCTATACAGTGAGCATATGCTCCCTTGTGCATTCACCTTTGGATGATTCATGTCTACGCCCTTTAACTGGGAGCGGAGCTCCTCAATGTGGGCGGCATAATTCTTGCCTACCTGCATAGTAATGCACGCGCCTGCATATTACATGCGCTGCCACACTCTGATGTGCCTCTAGTGTATGTGCAGCATCAGCAGCATGCAAGCATGTATGCAAGCAGCATGCAAGCATGCACAAACTCACCCCCCAGATTGTCCATGGCTGCAGCTGCTTGACCTCTTTAGAGCTCATTGCATTCACTCTGAGGCCATGCCTGCGCATTCCTTTGTGATGTGCGTTCACTTCGTGAATTTCTGCACTTGTGGTAAATGGAGCTCGAGTTGCCGTAATGGATGGCTGGGTTTTCTAGGAGAACAACTGTACAATTTTTACTGTGTTCACAGGTCCCTGTGAGGAGCTGTCAGTACAGCTGGCATTCAATTGACCATTAGTGCTCATCAATTAATATATTATTATATAATACTAACTACACGCACAATAATGTCCATCTCACCCGAGTCGGCTCCTGAATCTGGGTCTTGGGGCGTTTCAGCAAAGGCGCTCCCCCGTGAGGTGAGGCGGCCTGGCAACCACCATTTATGTAGTGTCTGTAGCACACATGCACACATACTAGGGTCTTCTGAGCTGCAAATGTGCATGTAGACCTGTCGGGCGACTAGCAGTCCTCGCGGCTCTCCTCACCAACCTGCCTTAGCACAAGACCCGCCACATACATCGCTCAACATATGTGCCAATACCCACCCAGCGAAGCGTCGAAACGTCGCGCAGTGTGTTTCGTAGTCTAGTCATAAGCCAGGGCATTATAATGGGCTGGCGGGAAACGTACTACACGACCGCGGGCCGCGCGGCCGCTCATCAGTAACATCCCCAAAAACATCCGCTCCACTGGTGGGCCTGCACACCCCAAACACACTTCGACACACACAATTGTACATGCAGGATGCGGACGGCAGACCCGTCCGCTTTGAACTCGACCTTCCCATTGACAAGGTGAGTCGAATGGCTGGGGTCCAGATAATTTTTGAATTTTACCTGATGAAGCTTAGAATCCACGCTTGCACCCGGCTGGCTACCCTGTCGTCCTTTTATTGGCGCAGTACATCATCATGTGCAATAAACAGCTGGTTTATCCATCGTCATCAGTCAGTTAGTCTTGACTAACACTGCCTTTTTATGAGTAAATGTAACGGTCTGGGTGCTCCTCGCACCATGAGGTCCCCTGTTCGAACTTGAGCGCACGCGATTTAATAAGAGCATTATTGTCCTAAAGTGCAATCTCTCGAATTCGGACCTCGGAATTCCTCAGAAGTAGTGTCCCTGCTTTCAGGATGGAAGCACACGGGACAAATGTAACGATACAATTTATATTCTTTCATCTCGAGTATGCCTTTTATGATAAACGCGCTGCTACAGTGGAATTCTATAACACACGTGTCTCCAACAATCTGCTGCATTATCTCAGGCCCCAGCCAGGAAGGGAACGATACAGAGCTCCAACGGCTTGTACATGCTGGAAGGAGAACAAGAAGTAGGTAGTAAAAAAACGTTCCTGATAGCTGCCTTGCTGGTATGCAGTGTTACGTTGATATATGTATCGCACGAAGCATAGAAATGGCATCTGTTGAATTACTCTTTTTCAGCGTTTCATGCAGGGTGTTCTCCGGCGATGATGAGGCGCCTTCAATTATTGTTTGCTCCTTGGATGATTGGCACATGTGACAATATTGTGGTTTGAAGTAGTTTGCGTTCGAAGAGAGTATTAGCGTAGGGCGTTTTTACAATATACCGTTGTTACCGGTTACTGGCCAATAAGTGGCACAGACACGCGCACGGAAAATGCTGCTGCATAACTTTATCTTGGATTATGACGCATGCTCTGCAGCTCTCGTCATTTGTGCCTTAGCAAGCCATATTATCCAGCAGCCTGTACCTTGCAGGTCTACTTTTTGTAGTCTGAGTGACGATCGTACGCAATTTTCTACTGTGCTATTGAATATGCCCTGCATGTACTGCTTCTTCAGGTATACGCAGGAGGTTTCCTGCCTCTGCACTCCACCAGGAAAGGTGGATGCTGCGATGCAGGGTGTGGGGCTTGCGCAAATTGCTGTGGGTGAGTACATATTTAATTATCACAAAGCTTCAGGGTCAAAGCAGAGCAGGAAAAATACTTTTGGTAGTGTATATTGCTTGCCCGTTTTTACATCCTTTACCATGCCCAGCTTTTTATTTACCCTGGTGCTGGGAATCTAGGCATGCTCCTTCCTAATAACTATTCCCTGTGCCTATTGCATGCATACAGATGTTACATGGCAATCCCCAAGCAAAACCAGGTAGGAGGGTGGTGACTTCGTGTGAGAGGGATGCCCAGCATGTCTTGAGTACAAATTTAAGACATGGGATAAGCATTACTAGTTGGACCTTTCAGCCTGCACACACGTTCTACACTCAATAGTCGAATCCTTTTTCAAAGTTTATAAACAGAATTAAATAAATGGGTGTCAATAATGCTACAATCTGGATGCAAGATATGAGCAAACAGCAGATAAAACAAGCATGAGCAATACTTAATAACCGCACCTTATTTTGGTAATTTCAACATTTAGCGCTTGGAGGTGTGCGTTACCGACCGAAGAATCCTGATGAGGGACGCACGCCGCAAGATCTATCCCGGACTGACTTCGTGCTGGTACTACCTGTGCTGCCTCTGCTTCTGCAAGAGAGAGACTGATGTAAGTTGGAAGAAGAAAAGCAAGATCTTGTGCAGGGTTTTATAAGATAAGGATGACCAATGAAGGGGCTTGACAAGCTCATAAAGCAGGCAAGCCCCAAACTGGAATTTTAGTGCTTGGCATTGGTTTTGAATAACTTGGATCATCCGGAGCTGATTCCAAATTATTCACTGCAACCTTGATCATTGCAATAGAAAATCAAGCCAGAGGGCCAGCAGGTGATCTGATACTAAGTTAGAAACACCTTTTCAATTTGCAATTGCTCCAATGCTCTCAATCCGCAAGTGTAAAGCATAAAATAATTCATGAGCAGTTTGCACAACAAGAGCGTGCTGGGGGGACGGGGAGTCATCCCCCTCTGGCATTGTTTACAATTAGGGTAACTTGACATCAATTTAGGAGACAAGTATTTTTGGGCTCAAACTTGTGCTAATATGCAAGGGTACAGCAGCAGTCCTAGCCTCCTAATAAACTTGCAAAAGCGTCTTAAAACTCCTTTGCAAATAGTGTATAATGAATGGTTGGATTTGTAATTGTGCCACCTCAGTCCTTTGCTGCTGACCTGGCAGGTGTGAGATTATACTTGTGTGTTGCACGACCATACAGGAATTCTTTGAGGACCAGACTGTCCTGAACCTTGACGACCTGAAGGATGTGCAGATGGAGATCAACAGGATTAAAGGGTGGGTCGCTGACATGGTTCCTTCCTATAAATACAAGAGATGTATAAAAAATCTCATAGAAACTGGGTCGCTGGCATGGTTCCTTCCTTCAAATACAAGAGATGTATAAAAAATCTCATAGAAAGGGGATCGCACATCAAAGCATGATTTGCTACTCTCGGTGCTCATTTGCGACTAGGCCTGCAAATTCAGCCTTGACTCACGACTCAAAGTACTGCACAAAGCTTCTCGGTAACCAGTCAAAAGCTTCCAACCCTGATCCTTTTCCTTCCTGCCAGCCTCCTGCACTCCCTTTCACTTTTTCATCATTCATCTCTTACCGGTCGCATATTAGGGAGTTGCCTATCTTCCTTATTCTTCAATGACACCCTCAGATCAACCCAGATCCTTCATTAAATTGCTCTCTTTTCCAGTCTGCATGGACCATCTTGCTGTGCAACTGAGCGCAACCAGGATCAGTTCACCATGACGATGTTCCTCACCAAAGATGTTGGCGTCTACCACATCCCTAACAAGGTACGGTTTTTGAGTATCAGGCTGAAGCATCAAAAGCTTTTTATTTCTCATCTAAAATTAAAGGGGGCCAACAGAGCATTCCAAACCTTGCTCCCTTTGATGAGTGCAAATTGATGACACGTCAGTTTAGTTTAAGTTACAAAGGCCTCCAGCCTGGCATGGCTTCTCAACCTATAGGTCCCAACAAAAATCAATTGAATGACACGTTACATACCTGGTTAGGAAGAAAAACTAGCCTGGGGCAAGTGAGTAACTAAGAGCAATCTCCGCAGGCAGTAAAACCACTCCCAACGTTAATTAAGTAACCATTGCTTAGGTCAGTCACAAGAAATTGTGGATGTTGGAATTAGAGAAAACCATTTCGGCACTCGTAAGGAAAGCCATTTTGGCACACATTTTAACTAATGTTTTGGTAAGCAAGGTAATGGCATGGTTTTTCGATTCAACAGAAACTGTGTCTTTCCCCCTCATTCCTAATTGTAGTGATTATCCTTATTATAAGGACACTGAGACACCAAAAATTGCACTCAAGTTATTCCTCCGGCTGGTCAGATGCTGCAATATGCACAGATGGGTGCCTAAAAGTCAGGGGTCCCACTGCGACCAATTAGGCATGTATCCTGTGGCTGGCAGAGCTGCTGTAGACATTGTTTGGATTACAAAGGCGTCCAGCCTGAAATGGCTGCTCAACCTATGAGACTAGGTAAACCTTGAAACAAACCAAACGAAAACTGTAACTGTAATAAAATTGAAAATGGCAATATGTAAGCTAACAAGCAAAGTGAGCCAGTGAACAAAAAGCGTGCTGTCGACGTGAACCCCAGTGATGAGCTTAAAAGCTGCTAATTAGAGGACACCTGCCCTACACCTGGGAAAAAAGCATGCCAATTCATGCCTCGGTCAGCCCCTCTGCTTCCCATTAATGCAACTGGCTTGTTTCCAATGCTTGCAGAATTGGGCTTTTGCTGATGAGAACAAGACCTCCTACCTGAAGATGAAGCCCCTTGTTGCTTTTGGCAACATGGACAGTGCCGCCGAGCTGCGCAGGTCCGTCTATTTTGTTTGCATACTACGCTTTATTTGCTGCTCCTAGAGTTGGCCAGAACCGCATACCTAAATATATGTGTATGCACTGTATCTACCTATACCGTACATACAGTCTCCAACACAATAAGTCTCCGCTTTACACGGCGTGTACATAATGTTCTGGCCATTCCTAGTTGCTCTACCTTTTCGTTTTTCCGCGCAACAGCATGTTGAAATGACAACACAGTTTATCATGGACAGCGCCAAAAAGCCGTGCAGGCTTGTTTTTGTTGGTGGCAGACCATACTAAAATTTGAATGGTGCATATGTAGCCATGTTTGAGCGTTATTGATATGGCAGTTCATTAACGCAGATCATCCACATGTTAACATAAACTCCTTATTGTGCAATTGTGCAAGAACTATATTTCTGTCTACTTTCTATATTGCTACATTTGTCCTTCTGCCCCATGCCCTGTTCATAAAGACATGATCGTTGAAGTTGTATGCTTTCATCCTGCAGAAAATTGCACCCAGTTCCCGTGCTCGTCTATATCAATTTTAACATTTCTCATCGGGGTGGTGTTGCCTGATATGCACCTGTATATCCTCCTCACTTTATCGAAGTGAAGCTGGCTGTCTATCGCTACCAGTGAAAGCTACCTTCCTCTTATTTCCCAGGATAAGTCGCTACTACTTCTAGTGAAGGCTGTCCTTCTTACAATGGTTACAATGGGGGTGACCTTCAGCCATGCTGTTTGGCTGATCGGCTGCTGTCTGGTCACGGCCAGCCACAAATACTTCTCTTACACTGTGCTCTTCCATGCATGGACACTGTGCTACACACACACACACACACACACACACACACACACACACACACACACACACACACACACACACAGGGTCCTGCAAGAGGCCATTGCTCGCAACCAGGCTCGCGATGCAGAAAAAGTGAGCTCCACAGCCCGCACTGTTACCAACACAGGGACTAAGGGTGCGTTGGGTGCAATTTCTAACATGCTTTGAGGCAAGCACCGCTACCAACAGAGGGAGTAAGAGCGCGATTGGTGCAATTTCCAACAGGCACGTGCACGTTCCAGCTCTTGCAAAACAGCGATCACACTGTGTTGTCCTTGATATAAGCTGAGTGACTGATCGGACACCTATGATGATGATGATGCAGACAATCATAAATCAAGTGATTGCTCGAAATCGCAATTCCAAGATAAAGGCCTGTGCTTACTTTGTGACTGTGCACGTGCCATAATATAGCTTACATTATGCCTGGGTTTGCTATGCTGAACATTCCGGCTTATTTCTCATAAATGTTTATTTTTCCCTGTTTCTATCAGCTGAGGCTGCCGTTTTGCACGGATGTTTCGAGGCGACATGCCTATTTTGTTAGTGGACAACTGTTGGCACCCTGGATGTCAGCTTCCTTGCGTACAGAGTTGTTTTGCATTTTAACTACCATCAATAATCTCTGTTTGAGACTTGTCAAACATAAAAGCCTTTCGGGCACAGTTGTCCTTTTCCGATATTTTGTGCAGATGAGGTATAAACGTCTGGCACGCAGCAGAGTTCCATATTGAATTACAAAATCGATTAAATATTTTTTATTTCAATCATTTTCATGCTTGCTTTTCTTTATTTGAAGTGCAAGGTCTCGAGCTCTGCCGGGCTTTATCAAAGAATAGTTACAAGGTTTACAAAGAAAGGCCTTCAGTCAAGAAGTGCGACTGCTCATAAAACGCAATTAGTTAATGGAGGAAAGAATAAAGCCTGCTATTGTTCTGAATCATGAAAGTAAACACATCGTGAGCTCCTGTTGGGAGAAACAGAGGTGCATACTTCCTGCGGAGAGAAATCATGTGGGGATTGGCGCAGTGGAAAAGGGTAAGGGTTACACAGCTATATCCGCCAGCGAGGGCAGTTGAGCTATAGCAAAAAAAAAAAAAAGGCAGCTTCAAGAAGAGAAGGAGGCCAGACTGAACAAGACACC
>Ga0307947_1004493_pt1 | contig 10948 bp, 9 predicted proteins | sample OrgLakmetagen232_FD_201840 | JGI IMG/M metagenome (GOLD analysis project Ga0307947, IMG submission 201840) | Saline water microbial communities from Organic Lake, Antarctica - #232 | ecosystem: Environmental > Aquatic > Non-marine Saline and Alkaline > Saline | place: Antarctica: Organic Lake...
CCCCCCACACACATTGGCGTTTCACAAGCCAACCCCCCCACACACACACATTGGCGTTTTACAAGCCAACACCCACACACACACACGCATTGGCGTTTCACAAGCCAACCCTCACACACACATTGGCGAGCCCCACCTGTGTGTGTGGCCACTGGGGGGCCTGCGGCTGGGACACCAGCAGCCACGGGGCATAGGGCGTGGCAGAGGTTGTGAAGGAGGGGGCAGGGGGGGAGGGGTGTGTGCGTGGGCCATGCGATGTGTTTTTGCCAAAGCCAGGGTGGGCGGCGGCTGTACCCCAAATGGTGTCAAAGGGGGAGGGGGGCTGAATGTCAAGCTCGCCTTGCTGCTGTGCACCTGCAGGGGTGATTGCAACAGCAGCGACAGCAGCATGCTCCTCAAATAGCATACGACAAATGGTATTGACAAATACCAAAAGTGCTAAAAGGCAAAGGACATGCCTTCCATATTTGCAGCCTCACAAGCTCGCCGCGCTGCTGAGTGTGAGTGCAGGGATAGGCAACAATAACAGCAGCAGCAGCATGCGCCTTACTGGTCAATTATTAAGTATGCTGAAAGACAAGAATATACGTTCCATTATTGCGACCTCATAGGTTTGCTGTGCTGCTGTGAATGGGTGCGCAACACAAGCAGCGGCATACGTTTAAGCAGCGTGATGCAAAAAGGGCTGCAATGCGTGGGAGTTAAGAGCTGCAGAGCATGGGGTTCTAGGTGCTGTAGTGTATTGGGTCCTGGGTACTGCAGGGCATGAAATATTAAGGGCTGCAGCGTATGGGGTCGTAAGTGCTGCAGTGTGTGTATAAGGTTTTAAGTGTGGCACTGTATAGAGGTACGCGTTGCATGTACAAAGCAAATAGTGCTGGAATGAGGGGCTGCACACGTTGATCATTGTCGTGCGCATTCACGAGGGGTTGTCGTGCGCATTCACAAGGGATTTTCATTGCCGTGCGCATTTACAAGGGATGCATCCCTGCTCATTGTCGTGCATTCACGAGGGGTTGTCGTGCGCAATCACAAGGGATTGTCATTGCCGTGCGCATTTACAAGGGATGCATCCCTGCTCATTGTCGTGCGCATTCACGAGGGGTTGTCGTGCGCATTCACAAGAGATTGTCATTGCCGTGCGCATTTACAAGGAATGCATCCCTGTTCATTGCCGCGCATTCACGAGGGGTTGTCGTGCGCATTCACAAGGGATTGTCATTGCCGTGCGCATTTACAAGGGATGCATCCCTGCTAATTGTCGTGCGCGTTCACGAGGGATTGTCGTGCGCATTCACAAGGGATTGTCATTGCCGTGCGCATTTACAAGAAATGCATCCCTGATCATTGTCGTGCGCATTCACAGGCAAGCAGGCTGCAAGACTCTGGTAGCTTGGCAGGCACAGGTTCCTTGCTGCAGTGCAAATGCATGGTGTGCTGCAGTGCAAATGCATGGTTTGCTGCAGTGCAAATGCATGGTTTTCTGCAGTGCAAATGCATAATTCTAAAGCGGGAGGACAGGGGGACATCTAGATCTCTGTTTCTGCATGCCTTTGGTATCTGAGCCTGTAAGAACATGTAGCAGCCTTGCAAGAAAATGCATGAAAGTAGGGTGGCTGCTGGGTTTTGCCTCTTCGTCTTTCATCGAGTGCTGGGGTGTGGCAGTGTAACAGGGTGGTGTCAGCAGTGAAGGACAGAGGGAACAGTTTCAAGCAACACCCCCACATCAAAAAGAAAAGCGCTGCAAAGCCGCCACGGTGCCAGACATTTCCAAAATTCACCACAGCAAAGAAAGGGTGAGTACATGTTACGTAGGGAAAGGGACGGTGGGGAAGGACAAGAAGAGAGGGGCAGCAAGGTGGTGTCCTAGTACCTAAAGTGCCGAGTGCTGAGCTACAACGCAAAGTAGAAACGCAGCAAGTATACAAGCAGTGTGGTTGAGGGGCACACATACAGCAAGAACAAACCTGTGCCTGTAGAGCACACCTCCAAGCCAAGGATGGCCACTGCGGTGTGTGCAGCAGTCCTGGCAGCAGCGCTCATGGCACCGCCCCCCATGGTGGCAGGCACAACGCTGGCTCCGTCTGATGCATTGCATCCTATAGGCCCAAGGGCACCCACCAAAAAGGGGGCTTCAGCAACTTCCTATGTGTGTGTGTGTGTGAATGTGTTTGGTGTGAGTGGATGTGTTCAGTGTGTGTATGAATGTTTTTAGTGTGATTGGATGTCACGCTTGGTATTGCTGTGAGAACCTTATTGCCTCTGGCAATGTGTGAAATGCTGTTTGCAACTAACATACTGTGCCGACAGGGAGCTTGCACACCCTCTTACACACAAGATGCAGGTACCGAGAGTCTTGACTTAAGATAGATGCGCACATACAAACATGCACAAGTAAACACACACACACACGCACATTAACACATACACATACACTCACACACACACACACACACACACACACACACACACACACACACACACACACACACACACAAGCCAACACAAAATCACACACACACCTTGCACACCCTCAGCACCTCCTGCCCGAGGGCCAAATCCTGTTGGCTGCCCCCCCCCACCCCTTCAAATCCCCCCTCTCCTGCCCCCATAGACCACGCACGCCCACTGCCAATGCTTTCAGGAGGCACTGGCCTTAAGAGAGCGGCAGCCAAGCCGGTGGTCACCACCACACTCTTGCAACCTGCAGTTGCACGTAGCAGCAATTTTTCAACAGATTTGCTAGAAGTGCGGTACCCTGCAGGTCCTTCTGAAGCACTATATCAATTTTTTCATAGAAACACTTCCGTCATGTTTTAATGTAAAAATATTGTGTTGCTTATGCGTGGTGAGTCATAAAGTGTGTAATCTCTGCCAAAATGAGGGAACACATGCCCACCCAGGCCACCCGGGTCAACCAAACCATCCCAAACTCATACATAGCCTAGTTGTAGTAGATAAATATGATTGCATCAAGAAAGGAACATTTCTGGCCACTTCGCTCCGTTGACCCCCTCTGCAAAAATACCTCTAGGTAGACATAGCTGCTTATGTACAGCTGCTTCCTACTTGCAAAAGTATAGCCAGGCTGGACATTACTGCCAAGGTATAACCAGGCTGCCATTACTGCCAAGGTATAACCTGGCTGCCATTACTGCAAAAGTATAACCTGGCTGCCATTACTGCAAAAGTACAACCAGGCTGGACATTACTGCCAAGCAGCAACTGCTACGTATACACTTCAACTTGGTCAGATGAATCACACCTAGCCTACATACTTGGACCGAGCTGTACCATGCCACCAGGCAGCATCTGACACATGCGATACCGTTCAAACCGTGCTGTACACTGCCACCAGGTAGAATCTGACACGTGCGACACATTTAATACTGACCTGGGCATCGCCACCAGGCAGCGTCTGACACATGCGATACCTTTCAAACCGAGCTATACACCGCCACAAGGCAGCATTTGACACATGCAATACCTGTCATACCGAGCTGGACATTGCGCCACCAGGCAGCATTCGACACATGCGATACCTGTCATACCGAGCTGGACTTTGCCACCAGGCAGCGTGTGACACGTGCAATACCTTATAACTGAGTTGGGCATTCCACCAAGAAGCGTCTGACTCGTGTGATACCTTAATACTGAGTCGGGAATTCCACCAAGCAGCATCTGACACGTGCGATACCTTAATACTGAGTTGGACATTCTACCAGGCAGCATTTGACACATGCGATACCTGTCATACCGAGCTGGACATTGCCACCAGGCAGCGTTTGACACGTGCGATACCTTAATACTGAGTCGGGCATTGCCACCAGGCAGCATCTGACACATGCGATGTCGTATTACTGAGCTGGGCATTGCCACCAAGCAGCGTTTGACACGTGCGATGTCGTAATACTGAGCTGGGCATTCCACCAAGCAGCGTCTGACACGTGCGATGTCGTAATACCAAGCTGGGCATTGCCGCAAGGCAGCATCTAACACGCACCACACTGGTACACCCACCTGCACTTTGCAGAGCGCCCGCTAGCAGCTCACACACCGGCACAGACGGCCGCGCGACCCCCACCCGTGCAGCCACCCCTAAGAACATGGCCATCTCTGCAGCCAGTAGCGTGGGCACACACCCAGGCTGTGTGTGCGGGTCCCCACCTCCCTCTCCGCACAGCGCACGTGCTACTGTGTCCACAATGCCACACCATACATGCACCACTTGCTGGCTCCGCTCTTTCCACCCCTCCCTCCCCATTCCCTCGTCCTCGGCACCCCCAGCAGCACCCACACCACCCAACAGCCCACCTCCCACAACCTCACCACTGCTACCTAAGCATCCACCCCCACTCGTCTGCAACCCTGCCGCCAGCACAGGCCCCATGGCCTGCACCAACTCACACAAGCACCGCAGCAGCCACACCACCCCGGCAGCCGCCGCTGTGCTTCGCACAGACGCCAAGCCCCCTGCACCTGCACCTCCACCACCCTCTGCTGCTCCCCCACTGCCTGCTGCTGGCCGTAAGTGAGCTCCGCTGTGCAGCAGAGCCCCTAGCTTGTGTGCGCACGCGTTGAGGAGGGGCTCAAACCCACCCACAACGCCATGGCGAGGACCGTACTGCCCCCCCTCCCCAACACCTACCCCTCCACCGCAACCTGAACTTGGCCTGTGCTCCGTTGCTGTGTTGTTAGTCCTACTGATGCTGGGATCAGCTCTGTGGGGGGGAGTGGAAGGGCCATCGGTTGAGGTGGTGTGGGTGGCGTGGTCAGCAGGGGGTGCCGGTATGACAGCCAAGATGTGTGGGTGCTGTGCGACTAGAAGACCAGCTATGGGGGCCCAGCGTGCAGGTGCCTGAGCCACCCTGCGTGCTAAATCTTCCACGGGAGACACTTTGTCGTAACAGCCTGTGCCACTGTGTGTGCCGTGCACGCTGTGCGTGCTATGTGCGCCGCCACCAGATGTGGGTCCACCGAGGCGAGGCCGCTTGGAGGGAGGCTGAGATGCTTGTGCCACCCTGCTGGGCAACCCATCGCCTTCCCCACCACCACTGGCACCACCACCACTGGCACCACCACTACCGATACTACGCCCACCGCTAGCACCAAGCCCCCCCAGCCTGCCACCGTCGTGGATAGGCGCAGAGGTGGGAGCCTGCTGCTGTCCCAACCCAGCAAGCATGGCGTGCTGCAGGAACTGCTGCTGCCTGCACAATACACACGCTGCTGCGAGCTGCGCAAAGGGAAGGGAGTTGCGCAGGAGGGGAGGGCAGCTGAAAGGAGAGGCACCTTGAGGGGCGCGGGGGCCACCAGAGTGTGTAGCGCCACTGAAGTCAACCATGTGATCCCTGTGTTGGGGGGGAGGAGAGGAGTGTGAGTGCCAGTGGGATTGAGAGAGTAAACAAATTATGGCATTATGAGAAATTGTTGTGTGTATCAGGTGCGTGCGTCTCAATAAAGAGAGGAGAGAGAGAGAGTGAGAGAGTGAGAGAGAGAGAGAGAGAGAGAGAGAGAGAGAGAGAGAGAGAGAGAGAGAGAGAAAGAGAGAGAGAGAGAGAGAGAGAGAGAGAGAGAGAGAAAATACAGACACCGATAGACAGAAACAGAGACAGAGAGGAGAGGAGAGGATCTGTCTGTAAGCATCATCAATGGGTTTGTTTCTCAAAGTGCAGCACCTGCCAGCGTCATGCACATGCACGCAAGCATGTGCACACCACTCAAGCACGCATGCATACGCAAACTCACCACCACTTCACGACCTCTGTGTCCACGTCTTTGACCAAAAGGCCCCACAACTCTTCCAGCAGGTCCTCTTCTGCTACGCCACTTTGGACGGATTGTGCATGACTTTCAGACAGGCCCCCCAGCAGCAGCGTGCTGAGGCTGAACACAGCAAGTGGCTCCTGCGCACAGGAAAAAAGCAGAAAGCAAAGGTTGAGCTCTTCATTCAGAAACAATAAGCTACGGCATGCTGAGGCTGAACACAGCAAAAGGTTACTGCTTGCGTACATTAATATCAAGCAACAGGCTAGACTGTGCTATTTAGTATGCATGCAAGAACGCTTAATTAAGCGGCATTGCTGAGGATGGACACGCAATAGGCAATTTATTTGCAAAAGTGTGTGGAAACTTTGACATATAACATGCAGATTATGCAGAAGACTGATGCAAACTAACTTCACTCAGAAACCTCTGTGATCTCATTGCACATATACAAGCAGGGCGGTAGACTATGAACGGCCTGCGTCTTGTTTACATATTATATCACGCCTACGATTTGACCAGAACCATACATACGGTGTCATGACCGTGTATAACTGTATTTATGGCCTTGAGTACTGTATATGACTGTACTAATGACCGTATATGACCGTACGTACAGCACTTCCTTGCAAAAAACACTGTATATACGCCAATCTATGTATGTGTGGTTCTGGCCAACCCTAAGCACGCATCACGTCCAATGCAGAAATAAGGAAGAAGGAAAAGGTGGGTGAGAGAGGGAAAGAGAGAAAGAGATGAAATCTTAAGCAGACGTCCAATTTGCGTGCCGACCTTTAAATCTTTCATGGGCCGCTGCTCCGCCCACACGTGCCGCAAAAATGGTCGGGCTGACTGGTACAAGCGAGCAGCCCTGCGGCCGCCAAAGTCTGGCCCCTCCAGCAGCAGCGTTGCATTCATTCCCACAAGCGCGGCTTTAGCTAGGCGACCTACATCCCTGTTACAAAGGAAGGGAGAGCATCAACACACTCATTAGCTACTCAGGTATTGGGGCCGGTGGTCGGTTAAGCCATAGTAATAGCAAGGGTTGGCCAGAGCCATATAAGTACGGTGTATATACGGTAATCTTTGGCAGGGAAACCACCAAACGTACGGTCATATACGGTGAATATATGCGGTTCTGGCCAACTCTAGTAATATGGCGTAAGACTTGTGACGCAGGTATAAACTGCTAGGAGGTAACATCAAGCACTTTTTGGGGCGCAGATTGTACGAACACTGCAAAGAGGTGATCAGGTGGCTTGCACAGTCTTCAAGGCTTCTGAGCAACCTACCTCACACTGAAAGAACTCACGCACCTACAACAAAGCAGTAAAAGCAAACGCATGCACGCGCGTAAACACACTTACACACACTTTCAACATGCACACCTGCAGTCTGCCAGCCAGCCCACAAAGCGTGACCAAAACGCAGCCAGTCTGCCCCTCCATCTAGGAGACAGGTCCCCAGGGACTGCCGAGATGAGCTGCGCTAGGATCTCCAGTAGCTCGTAGGCTTTTTTGGACTGTGAACCATGAATGTAGTGTGAATGTGAACTGACGTCAGCACTGGTAGGAAGGTGGTAGGAAGGTGGTTGCAATTGACGTGTTAGGATACTGTGCACAATGTGTTCAGCAATTAGACATTTTTGACACCAAGGGTTGTATCTGTTCTGTTCCTGTAAGAAAGGTGCCAAAAGGACTGCAAGGCTGCAATTAGTCCAAGGCAAGGCTAGTCACATGCTGTTGCTAAGTAAAAAAGGATAGACGGCAGTCCCAGCACTTCCAGATTGATTAAGGAAGGGAGCACTTAGTTGCCAGCACCTGAAAGCCTCTCTCTATTGAAATCAAGTTAAAGGCCGCGTGAATGCTAATTTCATATCAACAAAGTACACCATAAGGATGCAAGCAGCACTGCCTTGCAGAGCTTCACGCCGTGCATAGTTGCGGTTTAAGCATTTTCAGGTCTTAGGGTTTAGGGTTTAGGTCCTTACAAAAGGACTTTGTTACAGTTGTATCGCATCATTTCAGCATCATGGGCTGCTCCACACTCCTCTTCAGCAGTGAGACCACTCCTTATTATGCTTACGAGGAGTGGTCTCACTGCTTAAGAGGTGCCTCCTGTGTTCCACTTTATTTGCACTGAACAAAACACACAAAATTCCCATTGGATCATGGCTTGAAGTGGGGCGAGACATGCAGCAGGCGCTGTTCCTCCCAAAAGGCAAAAGGTAAGGGAATAACTTCAATAAGATTTTTGTGTGGTGAATATTCTTCCAGGAGTTTCGTTTATTGCAATATAGAGGCAAGAGTTCTAAATAAAATTTAAGAGGTACCACTGTGCTTGGGCAGCTTGTCCTATCCATATGCCACTTAAAAAACACAATTAATAGCAAATTGACTTGTGCGCGCAGGGGTATAACAGCATGAAGATCTACAAAAAATTGTCCTGGACATTTGCGTGTACAAACCTCCTGAAAACTGAGCCCTCCTTCGGCTGCATTGGCCGCAATAGCGGCTGCAAACTTGTGCTGCGACCGGCCTGCCAGCGCATTTTCAGTGTGCTGCCGTTGCTCCTGTAACAGCTCGTCGAGCCTGCCCATGATGCACCCCATCAGATCTGTGCACACAATGCAATGAGGGCAACTGAGAACCACGCTGCTTAGCTTGCAGCAGCTTACTGGTCACCTCTATGGTGCAACCCAACAGATACAAGTACACACGACGCGATGAGGGTTGTATATCACACTTTTTAGGTTTAAGCTGCAGCAGCTTGCTGGTATCCCTGTGATGCAACCCACCAGACCACACAAAGTCACATAACACATAAGTAGTTGCAAATTGGTGTAGCCTTGCCGACCGTGCATCCTGACATTCTTGCACAAAGTGAGTGATAGCATCCCAATAAAAGTACAACAGACAGTACTCCACCATCTGACGGTACATCTCAACTCCACAGAGACAACCAAACTAGACAAGGTGCAGGTTGAAAGGTGATACAAGTGCCCTAAGACCAAAAGCGCAAGTGCCTGTCAGTTCTTAGACCAGGCTTGCTGCTAATAAAACGAAATAATTGAGATGTCGTTGGCTCAGATCTCATGTAGGCTCCTTAATAGTTGTGGGGAGTGGTTTTCACTGCCTGCGTGTACTTTCTCTTTCTTTAGGTATGTTGCCGGCACTTTCCTCCTCACATGAAACTCTGCGTGGCACCCTGCATGGCAACCAGCATGGCATTTTACACGGCAAAGAATACGGCTGCCAGCATGGCAATCAGTTGCAACCTCCAATGGCACTCAAAATGGCAACCTTAAATGGCAATCATCATGGTGACCAACGAGGTAAGAAACATGGCCCTGTGCATGACCTGGGCGTGTGCGCAAATCTGGACATGCATATAAGAAATTAATGCTCTGCGTCGTGCGTCGTGTCATCACCACTATGGGTTAATACAAAGTGGATACCAGCCTGCTGACGTGCCCCGTTTTGTGACCCACCTTGAAACACAGGAGCGCTGGACAAGGCCGCATATTCGGCAGGCCCTCCCAGGAGGTACCTTTGCAAGATGTATAGATAATCAGCCGAGACCGTGCTGGAAAGTACGCCTGTAGGCGGGGAGGGAGAGGGCAATATTACAGCTTCTTGAGTGTGCAGAGTTTTTGTGTGCGCCGGTTCTTGAGCGTGTAGATGATCTTGAGCGTGTAGAGAACTTGAGTGTGTAGATGACCTTAAATATTGACGTCCAAGTTGGCATGCTTGCATGATTGTTGGTCATGACACGAAGGCGCACACTAATAAGTAGACTTTTACATGTGGGGTAAAATGTTGTGAGCCTGGGTAACTGCCCTGAAGGCCCAGTGATCCATGGTCAGGCTTGACTCTTTGAGGCTAAAACTTTAAATTCGCCTGGTTACATGACTTTGCGTCCCACAGCAACTCTGTCGTCATGATTCATGCTTGTGGTGTTACCATGCTTCCGTTCAATTCTTTCAAGGTCTAGAGCGAGGCTTGTGCTTCTGCAAATAATGTTGTTGGTAATAGCCATGACACAAAGCTTGCAAATACAAGCTTGCAAAATACAAGCGGCAGTGCAGACAGAAGTTGACGTTTGGCCAGCTTGGGTAGTCTAGCCCAAAAAAATCTTTATTAGTCAGATGCTTACTAATATGTGTGCACAAAACCACTTTATGAGTCAGTTGCTCACTAGTACGTGTGCGCAGACCCAAGCAAAGGTGACGCATTTGTGTATTTACGTTAGTTGAAAATGCATGGAGGCACGATCACGGACACAAGAATAAATGCCACACGCTGCACAGATGTACATACGATGCGTGTAAAAGGCTGTTTGAAAAAACGTCTACACATGCTGTAGATTTACATTGCTTCCAAGGCCTCTAAGCAAGATGATTTCCAAAATACCTTCATTGGAAAGTATGTACGCAATTCCGGCCAGCTCTATTGCATGCGTGCTATTCAACAACTTACCAGGGGTCTTGAGAGCGTCTGCAACAAAGTTAAACAGCTTTGTGGCACGGCGCGCCAAGACACCACGGCAGCCTGCGTAGTGCAAATATTGAAGCAAGGTAGACTACCCCGTTGAAAATTGAAACAACACAAGGTTTTAGATTCAGTGTGATGCGCACATTAAGCTCTGAAGGAACGCGCGCTTCTTTTCAAGCCCCGATCACACGCATAAATAATTACAAAATAATTACACATTCAATTACGCCATTCTTAATTAAGTGCGTTATTATGTCCAGCGGTCACGCACATAATAATTAGGATACTAATTACGAAATTTAATTAGTACATACCGTCTTGCGCTTTTAGTATTGCGAGGCCTACTTTTTGCGAGGTGCCGAAATAATTAAAATAATTAATTTGCGAGCAATAAGCTTTTGCGAGGCCCCTGAAAAGTTAGGGAAATTTGCAAACTTTGCAAATTTGGGAATTTCTTGTGCTCTCCTCTCTGTATCTATTCAGTGTTGGTTTACATCAAAGTCTGAGACGAATTTTACGGCTCCTAACTTCAGCCTGAGGAGTTACTCTTGCATTGCCTCCCCCCCCTCCTCCTCCCCCTCGTCCTCCTCCCGTGGTGGTCTCTGAAATCTCCAAGGTTTTGAGGCCCCTGCCCCTGCCCCTGCCCCTCCCCCTGCGACCCTGCAGGTGCATCCTAACCCACACTGCCT
>Ga0307947_1004495_pt1 | contig 10943 bp, 14 predicted proteins | sample OrgLakmetagen232_FD_201840 | JGI IMG/M metagenome (GOLD analysis project Ga0307947, IMG submission 201840) | Saline water microbial communities from Organic Lake, Antarctica - #232 | ecosystem: Environmental > Aquatic > Non-marine Saline and Alkaline > Saline | place: Antarctica: Organic Lake...
GGGCGTTCTACTCTACGTACTGATTTCCCGTGTAATAATACGGTGCAAAACCGTATTACGAATTGTACACTTCAGACTCAGGTTCGATTATTTTCTTTGCGACTCCTTTAATTAAGCAATCCCTTTGCTTCCCACTTTCTTTAATGCATGTTTTTGCATCAGTCACAATGTTTTACTGGTGGTTAAAGTAGTTGGGCTTCTTTTTGCAATGAAAATGGCCATTTTGGGGTCTTTTTGGCTTTGGGCAGGCCTAGCCCCCAAACTTTGATTTTTGGCACGACTAAATGGATATAGGTGTGCAGCTCTTCAAGAGCTAAAATAAGCCCATTATGATATAAGTCTGAAGGGTACCGATTTCTCCGTAAATACGGAATACGTTTTTATTATACGGTATTTGAAAAGGTGATATACAGTCCTGGCCAACCCTACGTATATTTGGTGATGCCCTGCCAAACACACCGTATATACACTGTATATGTATGGTTCAGACCAACCCTACATATACGCCTGTCCAGAGCTTGTAAGCGTGACCGGCACAGACTCTGATCGATTTACGGGGGGGACAACTTTTGCCTTCGTTTTATAGAACGTAAAACAATTTTTATAGAACGTAAACAACAGACCCAATGCCTCTGCCTTAGGATATGAAAAAGACACGATGCGTAGCACACAACTGACACTCTGTGCATGCAACACACAGCTAACGCAGAGAGTGTAGCACAGCTAACGCAGTGTAGAAGAAAGGCAGAGCGAGTCAAAAACAAGACAAGGGCTTCTGATCCCCTGTGACCCTATACCCTTTCTTCATTTGGACAAAACATTTTTGGATACACTCTAAAAACCCTTGAAGGTCCAACACGAAGTTCCTGTGCCTTCCCTTGACCCGTTTTACCTCAAAACCCTCGCCTCACCTTCCCTCTCTTAACCCTTAACGTGCTAACACTCGTACATAGGGTTGGCCAGAGCCACATATATACGGTGTATATATGGTACTTTTGGCAGAAAAATCACCAGCTATGCGGTTATATATGGTAAGTATATATGGTTATGGCCAACCCTACTCATACACCTAATACCAGACTCGCATTGCGCTTTCTAATTAAGTGTGGCTTCCCTCACATAGCTCGCATCGGGGTATATCAATTAACCCAGCTTTAGTCATCGCCCCGTCCCCGAAAAGAGTCTCCCCTACCATCTAAACCCTCCCTCCCCACCTGCGGCTGCGCACAGTCAGCACACACCATCAACCGTTCCTTCGTGAGCCTCACATGCCCACACGCCCCTGACAACCCACCCCTGCTGAACTCTGAATTTCTATTCCTCACCTGCGGCTGCGCACAGTCAGCACACAGCATCAACCGTTCCTTCGTGAGCCTCACATGCCCACACGCCCCTGATAACCCACCCCTGCTGAACTCTTGAGTTTCTATTCCCCACCTGCGGCTGCGCACAGTCAGCACACAGCATCAGCCGTTCCTTCGTGAACCTCACACGCCCACACGCCCCTCATGACCCACCCCTGCTGAACTCTGAGCCCCTAGTTCCTCACCTGCGGCTGCACAAAGTCGTCAGCGTCCCCCTCGTTAGCCCAGTCGCACGTCTTGAACTGTGCGTGAGACAGGACATTAGCTGCACGACGTAGGCGCTCCCAAGGGGACAGCTGAGACGGCCTGCTGAGTCGTTGGGCGCGCAAGGATTGAGATACGGCTTGCTGCTGCCGCTGCTGCTGCTGCTGTCCCTCTTCCTGCTGCTTTTGTTGCTGCTGCCCCTGCTGCTGCTGCTGTCCCTCTCCCTGCTGCTGCCCTTGTTGCTCCTGCCCCTGCTGCTGCTGTTGCTGTTCCTGCTGCTGCCCTTGTCGCTGCGGCTGCTGTCCTTGCAGCTGCCCTTGTTGCTGGTGCTGGGGGCCCACATGCGGCATCCCCACACTACCTGTGGGCGTAGCAGAGCGGCGGCTGCCTGAGTGCGTACTAGCACCAGAGGGCTGAGGGTGGGCCAGGCTTGGCGGGATGGTGGGCTTGCTCAACCCTGTACCTGCCTCACGGATTTGCTCAGCCACGTCTGTGCGCATCTGGCGCAAATTCCTGTGTGCAGTGTGAAAGAGCATGTGCATGTATGTGTGTGTGTGTGTGCGCGTGTTTGTATGTATGTGTAGGTTTGGCCAGAACCATATATATACACCCTATATGACCATATATTTGGTGGTTTCCCTGTCAAAAGTACCGTATATAAACCGTATATACATAATTATGGCCAACCCTATGTATGTGTGTTGGAGGGGGAGAGGATGCGTGCTTATACTGTGCCTATCTGATCTGCCGCACTTGTGTGCAGTGTGAGAGAGCATGTGCATGTATGTATGTGTGTGCGTGTTTGTTTGTATGTGTGTTGGAGGGGGAGAGGATGCGTGCTTATACTGCCTATCTGATCTGCCGCACTTGTGTGCAGTGCGAGAGAGCATGTGCATGTATGTGTGTGCGTGTCTGTATGTATGTGTGTTGGTGGGGGAGAGGATGCGCGCTTATACTGCCTATTTGATCTGCTGCACTTGTGTGTGCGTTGGTTGCAGGCCACTGCGCATGTTTGCATGTGGATGCATGATGCATGCGGATATGTGCGGTTATTGCTCCTTTACAATGTAATGTACACGGTGCACAAAAAGAGCTAAAAAGACACTTTTGTCTCAGCCGCTCCAGCAGGCCTTAGTTACAATTGGCTGTTTACGAGGTAAAATTTTGGACAGGTACATGAAAGACGAGCTTCTGCGAAAGCATTTGCCAAGGATCTTTGGCGCACTCTGTCAGCAGAGACACGTTCCCCCAACAAACATAACCAGCGCAGCCAACTGGCAGCCTGCCAAAAACACTAGTTGAGAGTCATGGACCTGCAGGCTGTACTGATGGGGTCCCTGTCAATGCCTACCCCTAAACCAGAGGCTTACAGACGCCATCAGAATAGACAACAGTACGCACAAAAAAGCAAGCGCCACGCGTGGCAGGACTCACCTGCATGCCTTGCCCATGAGGTCCTGTCACTGTTTAACCCTGAACCAGAGGCATACAGGCGCTACCATAACAGCCGACAGTACAGCAGTAAGTACGAAAAGAGCAAGCGCCACGCGTGGCAGGACTCAGCAGCCGCCTTGCTGATGAGGTCCCTGTCACTGTTTAATGTTTAATCCTGAACCAGAGGCATACAGGCGCTACCATAACAGCCGACAGCACGGCAGTAAGTACAAAAAGAGCAAGCGCCGCGCGTGGCAGGACTCACCTGCATGCCTTGCTGATGAGGTCCCTGTCAATGTCCACTCCCGTGGTGGAGGCACAGTGGAACTGTGCAGCGACAGCTAGGGTCACGAGGCCTTCGTTGCATCCCACGTCTAGCATGTGGCGCCCCTCAAACCACTCGGGCTTAAGCAGGCACAGGCGGGGGTCGTCCTCAAAAGCTGCGGTGTGCCTGCGTTTGTGTGTGTTTGTATGTGCGTGTATGCTTATGCGCGTACATATTGTGTGCGTGCGTGTGTGAAAGAGAGAGAGAGAGAGAGAGAGAGAGAGAGAGAGAGAGAGAGAGAGAGAGAGAGAAAGAGAGAGAGAGAGTTTCGCCACTTGGTGAAAGGACACAAAAATTTTCACAGCCCCGCATTTAGGTAGAAGAGTAAAGGTCAATAGATTTGTGATTGAACTCACACCAGATCGTCCTCTTGAGGCCTGTGTGCTGTGTGTTGAGGAGCAAAAATGATTATGTATTTGGCAAATGCACTCAAGGCGGAACAGTCAGGCACAGATGGGGGTCACCTTGAAGACTGCAGTGCGTTGTATGTTCTACCAGCAGAAAAACACTGAAAAAGGTATGACTTGGCGTACCTACCACGTGTGGGTGTGGGCGTCAAATTGCAAGCCTTACTGTATGAACAAGCCTCTCCAGGCGTACACGTCACGTGAGCATTAAGGAGAGTAGCAACTGTTCAAGGGAATTGGTTGGCAGCTGTTTGGTCAAAGTAAGCAACAAACAAGAAAAAAGCCTGCATCTGGCTCCTGGATCACCTGTATCCGTAGTAGCCGTGGTAGTTGCCGTAAATGTAGGTCTTTGCTTTCTTTTTAGGCTGCTGCGTCTGCTGATTGCCTTGAGGCTGCTGATTGCTGCGTGGCTGCTGGTTACCCTGTTGCAAGTGTTGCGGGGGCCTTAGAGCTTGCACGTGAACGGAGCGTCCCTGAACAGAGAGCGGGTGGTGATGCTCAAGTCCCACTTCTCCTGGCTGATCTGGTACGCCTGGTGGCAGAGGAACAACAGTTCATGGACCCCCCATGTTTCAACAATGCGCGGGCCTGCGGCCTGGGAAGGCCTTGAAAGGAAATTTCTAGCTCATTAAAGTTGCATCAGATTCAACAGTGTGTGTGTTACACTGCCCAGTGTTAGCTCCCCTGCCAGAACAATAACAAGCTTTATTTTTTCCTCCATGAAACTAATTGAATGAGCAGGCTAGCAGTCGCGCTTCTTGAACTAATTGCGTTTTATGAGCAGGCTAGCAGTCGCGCTCCTCGACTGAAGGCCGTTTTGTGTAACCTTGTAAACCTTGTAAGCTCTCCCGCACGTGTCCAGGCATTTTTCCTTGTAATATCATACGAAGGACAGCTGGATTTGCTGACGATACTCAACCAACCACATGCATGTCCTGAAAACACAACGATTTAACCAGTCTCTCCAACTACCAGCTCTGGCTGCACGCACTCATGCAACTCTTGACGCTTGATGCTTCCCTGCTGCCAAGGAAACCAAGCCGTTTATTTGGCTGGCGTCCATGGCTACTTGATATTATGCAAGTGAAGTTTCCCGCCTTCTCACATGCAAATAAGTAGATTATGTGTGCAAATAAGTTGGTTATGTGCTTACTAAGAGAAGCCTGAAGATGCATGCAAATTAGGAGATACCATGCAAGTGAAGTCTCACTGCCTTTCTTCCGCCAAATTTACCTGCACAAATTTACCTGCACAAATTTACCTGCACAAATTTACCTGCACAAATTTATCTGCACAAATTTATCTGCACAAATTTATCTGCACAAATTTACCTGCACAAATTTATCTGCACAAATTTATCTGCACAAATTTATCTGCACAAATTTACCTGCACAAATTTACCTGCACAAATTTACCTGCACAAATTTACCTGCACAAATTTATCTGCACAAATTTACCTGCACAGGAGGGCTGTGGCTCTGAAGGAACTGCGCCGCTGCTCTCTGTGGACCCCCCCCCTTGAATTGAAGTAGTTGGGCTAGCGGCAGCAGGGGGCAGCAGCTGCGTTTGCAGGAGACGCATCATTCCCGACAAATCCGCTTGACCTGGCGCACCTTAGCGAGTGAAGGGGCACAGTGTGTTGTGTTAGTCAATGTGCACACGCGTGTGCATATGACCTTAGAGAGTGAAGGGGCACAGTGTGTTGTGTTAGTCAATGTGCATACGCGTGTGCATGTGCAAGGAGCAATACAAAGGATAGTTGGTGATAATGGATCACTTGCAAGTCTTGCACGGAAGTAAGCGCTGCTGATCACTGCTGTCTTTCTTATGTCCTGCACGATTTTGAAGGTACTATACAACATAAAGACGAGCAACAGCACACATGGAAGGAGAGACAAATGTAAGCCCCTCTTTTTGCTTCCTCCTTTAAACACGTCTCACGACTGAGCCACAGCATTCTGAAGCTGAGCAGCAAAGAGGACGGCAACCTAAGACGGCTGCATCCTTTAGCGCTCCGAGCCTCCCTGATGTGTACCGCCTAACCTCTAGCTTCCTGAGCCTCCCTGAAGCATTGTTTGTTCTCTTAAATCCACCTTTCAATTATGAGCCCATTTCTACCTGCGTATTTGCGGCCCTCTGGCACGCCTTTGCCTTGCGGGAGGGGAGCGCTGGCAGGAGCTTGTGGGGATACGCTGCCATGGCGACCGGCTTGAGTATGATTATGTGCCTGGCCTGCAGGTGGGAGGGATTGGTTGGCCTGGCCACTGCTGTGCTGCGCTTTGCCGGCCACGGCGGCTAGGAGCGGAGGCTGCTGCTGCTGCTGCTGCTGCTGCTGCTGCTGCAGAGGTTTTGACCGGTACAAGGAGGGGGCACTGCCGTGGCTGCCAGCAGGGCCTTTACTGCTGCATGCAGGCTCTGACGGAGAGAGCGTGCTGTGCAGGGTGACGGGCTGGGAGCAGGCAGAGAAGGCCTCGACGAGTGTTTCTGGGGCCGGCAGCAACTGCACGTCTTGCGCTGTCTTGACATGTTGTGCATGTGCAGATACCTTCCCCTTATGACCTTTACGTTGTTGCTGTTGCTGCTGTGCACTTGTTAAGGCAGGAGCGGCTGGTGGATGCTCCTCGTGGCCAAGAGCCTGGGTGCAGGAGGAGGAGACAGAGAGACAGTGAGCTCGCTTGTTCAGGGGGGGGGGTGTTCTTAAATGTGCATGGGCCAAGTATGTTTTACAGCCCCTGTTCTCGTAACACCTTGTGATATAGCTTGGACAGCTTGCGCCTGGCCTTCTTGAGCTGAGCCTTGGATGCAAGCAGACGCCCTTCATCCCTCTTTCTCTGCAGCTCTTTTGCTTGTTGCAGTGCTTCGTGGTCATGCTGGAGGGAGTCACTGTTTTGCATTGGAAAGGGGTAGAAGCTGGCAATTAAACGGACAATATTATTATTTTAATTACGATTTGATTGAAAAATAATTGCTGCCTTTCTTTACTGCCAGCTACTTGTGTCCAAGCTAGTGTACCGGGCACTTGTGCCGTAGGTGGGCAGCAAGAGGACACAGGTATAACCCCCCTCTTTGTAAAGCAACCCACGCTATGCACACAGACACGAAAACACATACGCACACTCACACATACAAACACATGCACACACGTACACACGCAGACATACACACACGCACGTGTGTGTGCACGCACACATACACACACAAGAGCGCACACACACACATACACACACACGCACACACACACACACACACACACACACACACACGCACACACACACAAACACACACACACGCACGAATCTGCGTGCATGCACACGCACATGCAGACACACACACACACACACACACACGCATGCACACACACACACACACACATACGCACACGTGCAAATATACGACACACACGTGCAAATATACGACACACCTTGTTGTTAAAACCACATGCAGAGTTCAAATGAGCCTAGATGTCTGGTATAAGCAGCTCCCCATCGTCACGAGGACCTATGTGACCCTAGCATTTATAACGACAGCAGGCTGTGCACTAGAGGTGAGCTGCGTGCCTGCGTGTGTTTGTGTGCTGAGCACCATCCAAAACTTTCATGATTTTCATTCCTGCTCATAAACGCCCGCTTGTAGCTGTCACAGCAGATAGCGCGATAAGGAGATGCACGTTATACAACTTGTTGGTATTGTGCAAACAAACAAAAAACCCACACCCACCACTGCAATCCCAGGCATTTATGATAATCAAATTGTCACCCCCTGCCCCCTTCATATGTTATACTGATATGAATTACTGACATGCTGATGTGCTAGCACGTAGGCTTTCACCTGTCGTTCAATGTCCTAAGTCTTACGTCAACGTGCACGTCGGGTTGGCCAGAATTTTATATACACACCGTATATGACCGTATATTTGGTGATTTCCCTGCCGAAAAAACCGTATATACACTGTACTTATATGGTTCCGGCCAACCCTACGTGCATGCGATGAGTGCAATGCAGTGTCGTAGCTTTATTGGAGATGCTCTTTGAACCATTGACGCATCCTAAACATGTGTACTTCACGCTTCGCATAAATGATACCGCCCTGCCGCTGCGGCTTTACGCAGATCATCACCCCCTACAATGTATACTTCAATACCAAGCTCATCATGCGGAAGGGGGAGGTCTGGCGTGTGTTCACAAATTTCTTTTTCTTCGGGAACCTTGGTGAGTTTGTACACCACACTTTCAGGTTGCATCCCTCCCTCGTTGAATAAGAGGCACTACGATTGAGTTACATGTGTGTGCGTGTGTTTGTGTGTGTGCCAAAACATTGACCTCAAGCTCATTTCACGCCATTTGTTTTGGACTGTTCACAGGTTCACAGGTTCATGCACAAGTCCACACACACACACACACACACACACACAAACACACACACACACACACGCACAAACACACACACGCACACACTCACACACACACACACACGCAGGCCTGGACTTTGTGTTCCACATGTTTTTCCTCCTCAAGTACTGCAAATCTTTAGAAGAAGGTGGGCTGTCAATTTATTCAGTGACGTGTGCGAAATTATAAATACATCAGCGGAATCCTCAGCTCAATCCCAGTCGATTGGCATCCTTTTTGAGCAAATTGGGTTGAGGGGGGGTCTGTGGACATGTCCAAAAGTCGGAGGCACATGCGCTCGGGTGCAGGCCGCGGGGTGAGTCAAGCCATTGGAGCAGCAATTGACTCCAAACTTTCAAGATTGTGCCAGCATGAGATAGTCAGTAGAATTCTGAAGAAAAGGAAGCAATGTGGAGTTGTGCAAGCCAGTTATGGGTGCCTGGTAAGTCATTTGTGCATGGGCGTCCGTATCTCAGTTCTTGCCCCATAACTCTGCAACACTTCAGTTTCAGGTCTTGATGAGTATGCAGATGGATGCCTATCTGAATAAGAAGCAAATTAATACCCTTTTTGTCCGGGTGGGGGCACTGGAAGGGGGGTTTTGGGGGGGGGGGGGGGCAGGGAGGTCCAGCCCAAAAATTATACGTGCCTCATAGAAATATTTCCTGCCTTCTGGTGGAAACCAAGATTTTTATCACGGTTACCTTGTTGCGAGTTGTATACCCCTGGATGGAGGGTTGGGTATTTACATGCATCCTACGCACTTTGTGCTGATGTAGGTGCATGCAATCAAATATGCAATCAAATATGCTCTCTAATCGTATGCAACTATGATGTCAATATGCAATCAAATATGCATGCTCTCAAAACGTACGCTTCAGCATAACCTGCGCCCTTTGCAGTAAAGCGGAAAGTTCGACCACACTTTAATGCTTGCTGTTCCAACGCAAACCTAAGTAAAGCCATCTAACCACTTTGTTGATGAGTAGTATTTAAATATTAGCTTTACTGAAATGCCTTGTACCTACATCCAGCTAGGGCACATATTTGTATGGTCACTGGGGCTTTTACTGATGTCAAACACAAAGCGTTTTTAAGAGGTTGCCGTTGCAGAGCGGAAACTGCCTGCTGCACACACGCAGACTTATTCAGGGACAGGAGTGGAGGCTTTTCATGAAATCCGTTGCTGTAAGCAGCGTTCAAAATACATGGCACTTCATCAATCAGTGTTGAACACATACGGATCAACTGCTGCCATCTCAGAGAGAAAGTGCCTGGTGATCACACACAGGCTCGTTTAGGGGCAGGAGTGCGGACTTTTTATGGATGCTGCTGTTTGGTGGCATCCTGCTGGTCGCCATCGCGCCGTTTGTGAGCGTGCAGTTCCTGGGGTCCTCCCTGACTTTCATGATGGTGTATGTGTGGGGCCGGCGACACCAGGTGTGTGGTGCAATTTAGGTAAGGTAAGGTAAGCTTACATCACTATATATGCCTCTGGGGGGCATCTGAGCGGAAGCTTGGAAAAAGCCTGAAACCAAACCAAAAAGATCCTAGAAAAAATTAAGGGAAAAGGGCTAGGCACTCAGCCACAAAATAGGCCACACCATTCATAATAGGTTGGCTCAAAAAAGTCAATTTTGGTCATGAGTGTGATAATGGATTCATTGTTCAAAAAGGTTTTCAAGGTTGCAGGCCAGCAGGGCAGTGATTCCTGCTTGCTTTGGGTCCTGTACGTGATTTGATATTTCAGGCAGTAAATCACGAGTAGTAAAGCATGAGTAGTAGAGAAGGGTTTCAAAGTTTCTAGAGAGTCAGAAACGCAGCATGGGTGATGCACGATGGTAAGTTTGGTACAGAGGCGCCCAGTACGATTGTTGTGGGATGCACGGTGTGTGTCGTTTTAGTTCAGAGGCGCCCAGTACAATTGTTATGGTTTTGGATGTGTGGTTGCCTGATTGCAGCTTTTGTGTGATTTCAGTTTGAGGTGAGGTTTAGGCGTACAGGCACGTGCTCATTTTTTTGTTTCCGTTTGTGTATCAGAAGGTGAGACACACTGTTTGAGACGTAAAATATACGTTTGTGTATCAGAAGGTGAGACACACTGTTTGAGACGTAAAATATACGTTTGTGTATCAGAAGGTGAGACACACTGTTTGAGACGTAAAATATACGTTTGTGTATCAGAAGGTGAGAGTTTGTGTATCAGAAGGTGAGACACACTGGCGTATCTTTACCGTCTGTTTTTGCATGCCCTTCACAAAGAGTCACAAAACGTTGGTTCACAAAGGGTGGTTGGTTCACAAGAAGTTAAGGCGTTGGTTCACAAAGAGTCAAGGCGTTGGTTCACAAAGAGTCAAGGCGTTGGATGTCTACAGATGGGTCACAGAGACTTAAGGCGTTGGTTCACAAAGGGTGGTTGGTTCACAAAGAGTGAAGGCGTTGGTTCACAAAGAGTCAAGGCGTTGGTTGTATACAGATGAGTCACAAAGACTTAAGGCGTTGGTTCACAAAGGGTGGTTGGTTCACAAAGAGTGAAGGCGTTGGTTCACAAAGAGTCAAGGCGTTGGTTGTATACAGATAAGTCACAAAGACTTAAGGCGTTGGTTCACAAAGGGTGGTTGGTTCACAAAGAGTGAAGGCGTTGGTTCACAAAGAGTCAAGGCGTTGGTTGTATATAGATGAGTCACAAAGACTTAAGGCGTTGGTTCACAAAGGGTGGTTGGTTCACAAAGAGTGAAGGCGTTGGTTCACAAAGAGTCAAGGCGTTGGTTGTATACAGATGAGTCACAAAGACTTAAGGCGTTGGTTCACAAAGGGTGG
>Ga0307947_1004497_pt1 | contig 10940 bp, 8 predicted proteins | sample OrgLakmetagen232_FD_201840 | JGI IMG/M metagenome (GOLD analysis project Ga0307947, IMG submission 201840) | Saline water microbial communities from Organic Lake, Antarctica - #232 | ecosystem: Environmental > Aquatic > Non-marine Saline and Alkaline > Saline | place: Antarctica: Organic Lake...
CTCACACACACACACACACACACACACACACACACAGAGCTTTGAGCCTGGCAGCTACAGCCCGTTGTGGCGTGCCCTCATGCCTGATAGCCCTAGTGGTGACACAAGCGCCCCCCTTTCGGCTGAGCCAAGAAGCATAGCCGCCCTAGACCAAGGAGGGGTGCCAATGGCAGCGTGTGATAATCCAGCGCATGTTGCAGTAGAGGCTTTGGGTGAGGACATGTCTTTAGGGTCAGCGCCAGCAGCAACAGAGGCAACAACAGCAGCAGCAGCAGCAGCAGTAACGACAGCGACAGTAGCAGCTACAGCGACAACAGCAGAGGTGCCTGATGTGGGGGGGAGCCGGCAGGGTGGGAGCAGCAGCGGCATTGGGGTGGGCCTGGCAGGCCGCTCTTCTGCTGCTGATCCTGGAGCAGCGGCGACAGCTGGAGAGCCAGGAGGGGGGCCTTTGCATGCCATAGCAGGCGAGGTTGCTGTTGCTGCTGCACCAATTGACGACCCTCGTCCACCCGCCCACATGCAGACCTCCTCCGCAGCAGCGCAGCACAGCACAGCGCCAGTGCCGGCAGCTGTGCGCAGCAGAAAACGGTGGCCCACCCCAGATCCCGAGCAGCAGCAGCAACAGCAGCAGCAACAGCAGCAGCAGCAACAGCAGCAACCGCAACACAAAAGCAGCCAACAGCAGCAGGGACCTTTGCAGCAGCAGGAGAGTGAATCCGTGGAGGTGGCCAGTGCGGTTGTGCAGGCACAGCACAGGCAGGCGCTGCAGCGGCTGGGGCAGCTGACTAGCGGTAAGGGGTGAGGACATTGATGGGAAGGGAGTTCCACGGAATTGGTGGTAAGAGGAGGTGGTATCGATGAACATGATTAGGGGTAGCAAAGTGGGAGGGTGTGTGGGTGTGGCATGTATTTTGTCCTAGTATAACTGGAAGGCATTTCGGTCGTGTCACTGGATGGCATTTCGGTCAAGGCATTTTGGTCATGGCCCTTCACGGTCATGGCATTTTGGTCATGGCATTATGGTCATGGCAATTCGTTCATGGCATTTTGGTCATGGCATCTTGGTCATGGCATTATGGTCATGGCATTTTGGTCATGGCATTATGGTCATGGCATTTTGGTCATGACATTTTGGTCATGGCATTATGGTCATGGCATTTCGGTCATGGCATTTCGGTCATGGCATTTTGGTCATGGCATTTTGGTCTTGGCTTTTTGGTCATGGCATTTTGGTCATGGCATTTTGGTCTTGGCATCTTGGTCATGGCATTTTGGTCTTGACATCATGGTCATGGCATTTTGGTCATGGCATTTTGGTCATGGCATTTCGGTCATGTCACTCCATGGTCATGTCACGGTCATGTGCATTTTGGTCATGTCACGGTCCTCTGAGAAGCGTAGCAGCACCTTCAAATGCTTTTGCAGCAGGGCATTTGTTTTTCAAGTGTTTCTGCCGCAGACATTGAGTGGCCCAAGACTGCTTACATGTGGGCGTGCATAGCAACAAACTGCAGCTAAATCGGAGTTGCAAGTAATGTTAAGGGTTAGCATGTCTGTATCAGTTGCAGTTGACCATTCCGGTGGCCCCCCGCCAAAAACGATGCTCAGCATATAAAACAGATGTCATGGAGTTGCGAGTGATGTAGCGGGCTAAGCATGCCCGTTTCTGTGGCAGTTGTTGTCCACTCTGTGGCCTCCCACAAAAAGCGATGCTCAGCATATAAAACGGATGCCATGGAGTTGCGAGTGATGTAGCGGGCTAAGCATGCCCGTTTCTGTGGCAGTTGTCCACTCTGTGGCCTCCTACCAAAAACGATGCTCAGCATATAAAACGGATGCCATAGAGTTGCGAGTGATGTAGCGGGCTAAGCTTGCCCGTTTCTGTGGCAGTTGCTCACTCTGTGGCCTCCCACCAAAAACGATGCTCAGCATATAAAACGGATGCCATGGGGTTGCGAGTGATGTAGCGGGCTAAGCTTGCCCGTTCCTGTGGCAGTTGTTCACCCTATGGGCTCCCTCTCTTGCCGCTCGCCTTGTGCGGCTGCGGGAGACCATTTGTCTTTGACACAAGGAGTTATTCTGGTAACAAAAGGATTAGGTACAGGAGGATCTTTTGAATGTGACGCAGATCTCGATACGATGCTATCAACCTGCAAATTGTTGAACAGGCCTGAGCTAAGGGTTTACACAACTTAGGGTTCAGGCACTTCCTTGGTGGAAGTTGATGAATTCCGAACTTAATTTTAGGCACCTCACGTACTCGTGCTTATCCCAACCAACTCCCACACTCCCACAGTGTGTACACTCCCACTCCCACAGTGTGTACATACACGCACTCCCACTCCCACAGTGTGTACACACACGCACTCCCACTCCCACAGTGTGTACACTCCCACTCCCACAGTGTGTACACACACACACACACTCCCACAGAGAGAAGGCGCTGAGCAGAAGCTGTCACTATTGACAAGAGCAATGAGGCAATGTGTGTGTGTGAGTGTGTGTGTGTGTGTGTGTTAGCTCTGGCTCATGCTTGCAGCGTCTCTTGTTCACAACTGCAGTGTGAGCAGGCAAACATTACTAGTCACCAGCCTTTTCGGCAGCACCTGTAACAATGAACAAACATGGACTGTAACAATGAACAAACATGGACTGTAACAATGAACAAACAATGAACAAAACATTTCTAGTCACCAGCCTTTTTGGCAGCACCTGTAACAATGAGCAGTCATCACCGTGGTAAGAGAAAGAATACCTGGCTCATTCTTTCAATCAATGTCTACTTCTTGCGCATGCAGAGTGTGAGCAGGCAGCAGCATGGGTCGCCAAGCTGCGCGAAGAACGGCAGCAGGTGCAGATATTGTGTGTGTATGTGTGTGTCTGTGTGTGTGTGCGTGTGTGTATGCATGTGTGTGTGTTTGTGTGTTGTGAGTAAAACTGGTGCAGATCTTGAGCTGCACAGTTCTTTGACAGGTAACCTTGCAACAGGTTAATTTCTATGACGCCCACTATTACCCACCAGCTAGTTAATTCCTATGACGCCTACTATTACCCACCAGGTAGTTAATTTCTATGAAGCCCACTATTTCCCACCAGCTAGTTAATTTCTATGTCGCCCACTTTTACCCACCAGCTAGTTAATTTCTATGAAGCCCACTATTACCCACCAGCTAGCTAATTTCTATGACGCCCACTATTACGCACCAGCTAGTTAATTTCTATGACGCCCACTATTTCCCACCAGCTTGTTAATTTCTATGACGCCCACTATTACGCACCAGCTTGTTAATTTTTATGAAGCCCACTATTTCCCACCAGCTAGTTAATTTCTATGTATGACGCCCACTATTACGCACCAGCTAGTTAATTTCTATGACGCCCACTATTTCCCACCAGCTAGTTAATTTCTATGACGCCCACTATTACGCACCAGCTAGTTATATCTTGCAATCGCGAGTCTCTCACGAGTATCGATCGAGGCAGAGCACCTGCAACACCACATTGCAGCATCTGTACCGACAAAACTGCTGCAGCATCTGTATACCACATTGCAGCATCTGTGTACCACATTGCAGCGTCTGTACCGACAAAAGTGTTGGCGAGATACGCAAATTAATGTGTATGTGTGTGTGCGTGTGTGTATTTGCTTGCTACGCCACTTTGCAGGGTCTGTACCAGTGATTTTTTTAAGGATTTGGGAAAACCTTCATTTCACGTCCCACCTTAATATGCCAATCTGAGAACCTGGGTTCTCACGTCTTTTTCTTTCGCTGCCCCAGCCCGCCGGGAGGCCGCCGGCCTCCCGGCGTATGGTGTAGGTAAGTGAAGTGTAAGTGTTGAGATTCACACGTGGCATTAACATCAAAATCGTTTGTCTGGAATTGTTAGGGGAGCTTCAAATTGCTTTATTCTTATTGGGTTTTTAGTCCATCTAATTCCACGGTTACTCCATAATGGCTTCTGGGTAAGGGAAGTTCTCCACGCTAAACGCTGAGCTCCTAAACCCCCGAGCGCAGCACTTGAGGTGCTGCGCTTGTAGCTTGTTGCGCTGAGGGTTGCGGATGTACTTCAGGGTGCTGAACATACGCTCATTCTCCACTGGCACCATTACCATAGCCAGCTCTGCTAGCTTAACCCACGCCCCAAAATGGAGCTGTGCCCCCAGGCGTGTGGCTTCCCTCCAAAACTCCTGGGCAGAGAGGGCAGGGGAGGGGAGTAGTGCAGGTTCTGGCTCACTATCAGACTCATCGCTACCAACGGGGTCCCTCTGCTGCTGCTGCTGCTGCTTCTCGCCTTCGTTGCCTTGCAGCCCTCTTTGAAATGAGTGGGGGGGCAGGCTCTGGGGGAGGAGGGGGAGGGCGGGCAGGCTGCAACACACCCCTCCTGTCCTGAATCTCTTGCCATTTCAGTGCTGCACGCTGAAGAAGCTGGCTTGCCTCATGGGTCTTGATATTCTGGGCCCTGCTTTGAAACTTGCATGCTGCTACCTTGGTGCAGCAGAGGTAGTACAGGTTGTCCTCTCCTAGACCTCCATCTTGCAGCCAATTGCTGTGCGCAGGCTGTTCTCTCTCCAATGGCATACCCTCTGTGTGTACTTGGGAAAAAGGCCCGTCCTTCTGCCTTGGTCTCACCATGCTTTTCCCCCTCTTTATACCTTCCAACACTCTCTCCCTGCTTGGTTCTCTTTCTTTCAGGCGAACCAACCATGTTAACAAGATTATAAAAGTTCTAAAATTTTTCGATTTCTGAGGCTAATTTTTGGCCGTCGAAGGGCCCACGAAGGCCTCAAAGTGCCCTTGGTCGGTTTTTGCCGGGAGACCCCCCGGGGCCCAAATCCTTGGTTTCACGTCTTTCCCCTACGCCCAAAAGTAGGGGTTTCACGTCTAAAGACGTCATACGTCTCCTTAAAAAAAACACTGGTCTGTACCGACAAAAGTGTTGGCGAGATGCGCAAATGACTAAATTACTGCGTGTGTGTATGTGTGTGTGTATTGCTTGCTATACCACATTGCAGCATCTGTACCAACAAAACCTGTTGTGCGGTTTGAGTTTCAGTCAAAGGGAAGAGTGTGGGCAGAGGAGGCCTTGAAATAATTGCGAAGAAAACCATGCAGGCAGTGAAAGCCACTTTCCACAAACAAAAGGGAAAAGTGCCTCGGTACCAAGAATCAGAAACGCATAAGTTACCAAAAGCAGTAGGCTGGATACTCTGAAAAGTATGGATGCAATCAATCCAGTTCATTCATTGCGTAACACATTCCGTACATCAAACCCACACTCTCCTGCTATACTAGACGCACAGGTGTCCAAAGGGCTGACCAGAATGCAGCAGCAGGCCGGATGATCTGTACGGATGATGTACAGTTGCACTGATTCAGTTCAATCGCATTACACATTCTACGCTATGTAAATTGCACAATTAGGTGTCCAAAGGGCTGACCAAAATGCAGCAGCGGGCTATGGATGCTCAGGTGCACTTGACCTGTTTCAACAAACGTAGCATGTTCCGGCTTATTGAACACACACATTCCTGTGAATGCAATGCACACAGGTGTCCAAAGGGCTGACTCAGATGCAGCAGCAGTGCCTGCAGGCTTCAGAGGACCTGGCGAGCATACAGGCAGAAAAGCAACAGGTGTGTGTGTGTGTGCGTGTGTGCGTGTGTGTGTGTGTGTGTGTTTGTGTGTGTGTGTGTGTGTGTGTGTGTGTGTGTGTGTGTGTGTGTGTGTGTGTTCGTGGGTTGCTGTGACGGATTTCAAGTGCTTGGGTTCGAGGAAGTTTTATTGATCTCGGAGGTGTGTACTTTGAATGCCGTGTGTGACAATCCGATGCTTGTGTTTTGATGAAGCCAGGCCTTTGCGTTGCAGTTCATAAGTGTGGTAACTTAGGCCAGGGTCCTGAACGTAAGGACCACCTTAGCAGTTTTTGCTTATACCTAGGGTTAACCAGAGCCATACATATATACACCATATGTGACCAATATTTATTTAAAACAAAACCGTGTATGCACCGTACATACATGGTCCTGGCCAACCCTACTTATACCCCGTCGTCACACCAATGTTAAGGTCACGAGGGACGTAGTCAAGCTGAAGCAAACGAGTGGGGTTGGCCAGAACCATATATATACGGTGTATATACGGTATTTTTGGCAGAAAACTCACCAAATATACGGTCATATACGGTGCAGATATTCGGTTCTGGCCAACCCTACAAACAAGTCCAGCTATCCACACCCAAGCATGATCGCTCACACACCCCAGCCCTCCCTCTCACACTGACACACACAAAAAGTCACACACCACACGCACACACGCAAACACGCACATGCCGACATGCTCACACACACGCACACACTCACATGCAAATACACACACACGCACACACACACACATATACGCACACAGGTAGCTAGAGATGTTGAGCGACTGCATGCGGAACGGCATCAGGGCCAAGAGGCCTTGGCTAAACTCAGAAAGGAGCAGCAGGATCTGGCAAGCAAAGTGGCAGCATCCACCGCTCAGTTGGAAAAGGTGTGTTTGTTTTTGTATGCGCACATTTGTGTGAGCGTGCTGTGTGTGCTGTGTGCGTGTCCTAAACCTAAACCCTAAAACCCTTAAATTGTACCTAACACGAACCCAGACCCCACCTTGAAGTCCTAACCTTTAACCCTAAACCCTAACTGTGTGTGTGTTTTGGTGCATGCATGTCTGTGTGTGTGTGCAAGTCACAATTAAGACAAATGCGCTGCACCTGCAAGCAGAGGCTGAGGGTGTGCGTCCCTCGCACACACTTTCGTTGCGTTTGCGGTATAGGTGACCAATGAGGTGGATGCACTGCACTGGCAAGCAGATGCTGAGGGTGTGCGTCCCTCACACACACTTTTGTTTCGTTTGCGCTATAGGTGACAAATGAGGTGGATGCACTGCACCGGCAAGCAGATGCTGAGGGTGTGCGTCCCTCACACACACTTTTGTTGCGTTTGCGGTATAGGTGACCAACGAGGTGGATGCATTGCACCGGCAAGCAGATGCTGAGGGTGTGCGTCCCTCACACACACTTTTGTTGCGTTTGCGGTATAGGTGACAAATGAGGTGGATGCACTTCACCGGCAAGCAGATGCTGAGGGTGTGCGCTTGCGGCGTGTCCGGAGCGAGCGAGAGACGGAAGACAGAGGGTTCGCTGCTGCAGTGCAGGTGTGTGAATGTGTGAGTATGTGTATGTGTATGTGTGTGTGTGCGTGCGTGCACATGTGTGCACATGTGTGCACATATGTGTGTGTGTGAGTGTGCGTGTGTCTCAGTTTGCTCAAGGTAGTTACTTGGTCGAGTGCACAAGTGTGCTGTATTCAAACAGTTGTGGCTTTTTTTTATGGCGTAACAGGTTTGGGGGCTCTATTCTTGGAAGGCCCCCATAAACACAGGTCAGGCACACGGGGATATTTGAAGTGGGAGAAGCAGGGGAGGAGCGACCTTGATCTTAAACAGTGTGTCTACAATGCTCCTTTTTTCTTTACAGAAAGTGCGCAGGCAGAGGTACCCACACTCCCCACAGGGCTTTTCCTTTCTTTTCCCTCACAGCATTGGCAAGCAGGCCCAACGTGAATAGAGCTGGTGGAAGTCATACATTTGTTTTTGAAGCACATCCTCCTTACGCTCTGCAATGTTGGCAGGAGGCCATGGCTAGCAAGTTTTTCCATCCGACAAGCCAATAAGCCTAGCATTTTGCACGGGTGGCAAGCATATTCAAGATTATATTTCTTCCTATAAACGTTGGCCGCAGGCAGAAAGTCCCTTTAGGCCAACAGAGTCCCAAGAAGCCAAGCACCTCCCACCATGTCGCTGCTCACTTTTAGACTCCCATTAATCTTTACTCTTGCAGCGGTGGGAGGAGGCTGTGGCTGGCAGAAAGGCCCAACTGACGGAGCTAGAAGCCAAAGTGAGGGAGCTAGAAAGGGAGTGGGAGGAAGGCACGCAGCGTCAGCAGCAGCAGCAGCAGCGGCAGCAGCAGCAGCAGTTTGATCTTCCTTCCCAAGAGCACCAGAAGTCGACCTTACAAGGAGGCGGTTTCACCCTTTCAGAGAGTCCACCTGCGCGCCTGCCAGAGCACACACGCCCACGCAAGCACGGCATTGGGCATGAGCCTGACCAGCAGGTGACTGCATGCTGTATGCTGTATGCTGTATGCTGTGTGCTTAGGGTTGGCCATAACCATACATGTATAGGTATATACGGTGTGCACACGGTATTTATAGCAGGGAAATCACCATACATACGGTCATATACGGTGTGTATATACGGTTTTGGCCAACCCTATGTATGCTGTATGCTGTATGCTGCATTGTAAGCGCACACACACACACACACAACCACACGCACACACACGTACAGCCTCATGCACACACACACACATACACACACACACGTACAGCCTCATGCACGGACACATACACACATATACGCTCACCTGTGCCATGCGTGTCGTTCAAGTTGGTCTTATCATAAGTAGATCAGTATTGATCTGCTGATATACCCACCCACCCATGCCCCAGTATTGCCCCAGTATTGATCTGTTGATGTCCCAGTATTGATCTGCCCCAGTATTGATCTGTTAATGTCCCAGTATTGACCTGCCCCAGTATTGATCTGCCCCAGTATTGATCTGCTGATGTCCCAGTGTTGATCTGCCCCATTATTGTTCTGCTGATGTCCCAGTATTGACCTGTCCCAGTATTGATCTGCCCCAGTATTGATCAGCTGATGTCACAGTATTGATCTGCCCCAGTATTGATCTGCTGATGTCCCAGTATTGATCTGCCCCAGTATTGATCTGCTGATGTCCCAGTATTGATCTGCCTCAGTATTGATCTGCTGATGTCCCAGTATTGATCTGCCCCAGTATTGATCTGCTGATGTCCCAGTATTGATCTGCCCCAGTATTGATCTGTCCCAGTATTGATCTGCTGATGTCCCAGTATTGATCTGCTTCAGTATTGATCTGCTGATGTCCCAGTATTGTTTGCTGATATACCCACCCACCCACCCTCCCATTCCACTACACATACGCGCACACAGGCACCAGGTGACAAGGATGCTCATTACAATGATGGGGAAGCTGCAAGGCAGGCAGTGGATGAAGTGCATGAGACGGGCTTGGAGGCAAGCGAAAGCCCACGGTGTGTTTGCGTGTGTGTGCTTGTGGTTGTGAGTGTGAGTGTGTGTGTGTGCGTATGTGTGCATATGTGTGAGTATGTTTTTGTGAGTGTGTGTGTTTGTGAGTGTGTGTGTTTGTGCGTGTGCATGCGCATGTCTGTATGTTAATTTGTAGGATTGGCCAGGACCGTATATTGTATATATACACCGAACACAACCATATACCATACATTTGGTAAAATTCCTGCCAAAAGAGCTGTATGTACACCGTATATATACACATATGGTTCTGGCCATTCCGATTTGTTTGTGCGTTTGTGTGTTTGTTTGTGTGAGACGTGCCATCGATCCATCAAGCGTCACACCCTCACAATGTGCACACATTCACACCCTCACACAGTCACACCCTCACAATGTGCACACAGTCACACCCTCACAATGTGCACACCCTCACAATGTGTACACAGTCACACCCTCACATTGTGCACACCCTCACAATGTGCACACAGTCACACCCTCACATTGTTCACACCCTCACAATGTGCACACAGTCACACCCTCACATTGTGCACACCCTCACAATGTGCACACAGTCACACCCTCACAATGTGCACACCCTCACAATGTGCACACAGTTTGCGCACACGGCGCCGTGCGAAGAGGCAAGCCATTCGCCGCAGCTACTCATGCGGAGAGCTCAGCCCTGCTGCAGCGGTGAGGTGCATTTGTGTGCACACGCGTGAATGATTTAAATGTATATGAATGCGGAGAGCTTAGCCCTGCTGCAGCGGTGAGGTGTGTGTGTGTGTGCATGCGTGCATGGTTTTTATATGTATATTAATGCGGAGAGCTCAGCCCTGCTGCAGCGGTGAGGTGTGTGTGTGTGTGCATGCGTGCATGATTTTTATATGTATATTAATGCGGAGAGCTCAGCCCTGCTGCAGCGGTGAATTTTGTGTGTGTGTGTGTGTGTGTGTGTGTGTGTGTGCACGCGTGCATGATTTAATATGTATATTAATGCGGAGAGCTCAGCCCTGCTGCAGCGGTGAGGTGCATTGTGTGCGCACGTGTGCATGATTTTTATATGTATATTAATGCAGAGAGCTTAGCCCTGCTGCAGCGGTGGTGTGTGTGTGCATGTGTGAATGCTTTTTATATGTATATTCATGCGAAAAGCTCAGCCCTACTGCAGCGGTGTGGTGCAATGTGTGCGCACGCGTGCATGGTTTTATATGGGGCTGGTTAGAACTCTATGTATACACAGTATATGACCGCATACTTCGTAATCCCCCTGCCAAAAATATCGTATATACACCGTATATGTATGGTTCTGGCCAATTATCCTATTCCAAAAAGCAAGCGGTTACCCACTCCAATCATGGAACAAAGAAAGAAAGGCTGCAAGCTGTCCCCAAAGCCTTCCCAATAAGCTATAGTCTCGCCTAGAGCCTAGGGGCTGTCTCATAAGCTGGCCCAGAAGCTATAGTCTCGCCTAGAGTCTAGAGGCTGTCCTATAAGCTAGCCTATAAGCTATATTCTTGCTTAGAGTCTAGGGGCTGTCTCATAAGCTGGCCCAGAAGCTATAGTCTCGCCTAGAGTCTAGAGGCTGTCCCACAAGCTAGCCTATAAACTATATTCTTGCTTAGAGCCTAGCGGCTGTCCTATAAGCCAGCCTACAAGCTATAGTCCCGTCTAGAGTCTAGAGGCTGTCCCACAAGCTAGCCTATAAACTATATTCTTGCTTAGAGCCTAGCGGCTGTCCTATAAGCCAGCCTATAAGCTATAGTC
>Ga0307947_1004498_pt1 | contig 10938 bp, 11 predicted proteins | sample OrgLakmetagen232_FD_201840 | JGI IMG/M metagenome (GOLD analysis project Ga0307947, IMG submission 201840) | Saline water microbial communities from Organic Lake, Antarctica - #232 | ecosystem: Environmental > Aquatic > Non-marine Saline and Alkaline > Saline | place: Antarctica: Organic Lake...
ATACCCTATGGGTATATATACGGTTCTGGCCAAACCTATACGTGCCACATCAAGCAAAACAGAGCACCCCCCAGCAACGCAAAACAAACAACGCCACACATAGCAGCACATGCACCACCTAGTGGCATCCGTACGCATGCACACGTGCACACACACACACAGCAAATGCACCGCCTTGTGGCATCCGTACGCATGCACACGCGCACGCACACACACACACACACGCACACACACACACACATACAAACACAGCACATGCACCGCTTAGTGGCATGAAACAGCAGGCATGGCAGGCACCTTATTCAGGCCATTTTCAGGCATTACACAGCAGGCATGACAGGCACCTTCTTCAGGCCATTTTCAGGCAGTACACAGCAGGTATGACAGGCACCTTCTTCAGGTACCAGAGGCCCAATCCTACTGGCAGTCAGTGTACCACTCCTCTCACCCAAAGCGCCTAAACCCCTACCCAACGCACAATGCCCTCGACTCACTTAGCGGCAGGCGACATGTCTCGTGGGTCTGGCTCTTTGCGGGCAAACATAGAGCCGGGACTCCCCGTCAAAGGACTGAACAAATCAGCGCTTTGATCAGAAGGAGCATGCCTGCGTGTGTGTGTGTGTGTGTGTACTTGTGTGTGTGTGTGCGTGTGTGTGTGTGTGTTTGTGTGTGTGTGTGTGTGTGTGTGTGTGTGTGTGTGTGTGTGTGTGTGTGTGTGTGTGTGCGTGTGCGCGCGCTAAGCCAAGCCATGCGCTGAGTGCTAAAATTGCATTTAATTAAGCTCAAGGTACCGTTCCTTCTTTGGACTGGTAATTCAGTAGATAATGTCAGATGGCAAGTGTTTTGAGCTGGAAATTCAGTAGGTGATGTCTGATGTCAGGTGTATTGAGCTAGCAGATCAGTAGGTGATGTCAGGTGTGCTTTCACGGGCCTTTGAGAAAGCAAGACAGAACTGGAAACAACATTTCACAACCTCAGGAAAGAGGTCTTCCTTATCGCCCAAAGAGAAAGATTCCACGCTTGCGATTACGTCTGTACTGGCACGTCGCCTACATCAGCCCTGTCTCACTTTTATCGAAATTGAAACACACAACAATCTGCGGTTGCACCGCCATCACACACAGCTGCTGAGGCGTTGGCGCACATTTGAACACACACACATGCAACAACACACACAATGACATCCACACATACACACACACGCAACGACACACCCATACAATGGCATCCACACTATCACGCATACACACTCAAACACACACGCAACAACACACCCTCACAATTACATCCACAAGTACACACACTCATACACTCAAACACACACGGAACAATACACACCCAAACAATTACATCCACACGTACACGCCCTCTCACACACACACACACACACACACACACACACACACACACACACACACACACACACACTCAAAAGCATACACAGGCTATCACACACACTACCACACACACACACTACCACACATACACACACAACTTGATTCACTTACCTGCCGGGGGGGGGTTGTCTGAGCTTGCTCGACTTATGGCGCACATATCCAGATGCAGTGAGCTTTTCCAAGTGCTGAGGTACTTTCTGCTCCTGCTGCTGCTGTTGCTGCTGCTGTTGCTGACGAGCAGCGTCGATGAGGGAGGTCTTCAAGGCTGACCCAGAGAATGGTACTTGCTGCTGTAGCTGTCCAGAGCCCCCTGTTTGCCTGTGTGTGTGTGTGTGTGTGTGTGTGTGTGTGTGTGTGTGTGTGTGTGTGTGTTTGTGCGTGTGAGTGAGTTCAAGCCCGTGAACCATGTGGACGAAAAAAGCCTCCGTAAAGGTTTCAGAGCTGACTTTTCTTGGCTGAGTACTGAGTACACACGGCCCTGCCGCTTTGAGTTTGCCTGTTCTATGTTGCGTGCAGGGCTCACTTTCACGAGCTCCAGTAATGGATGGGCTAGATTTGTCCCCCACTTTGTTCGTTCTTTGGCTTCTCATTTGTTGGCAGTTTCAAGCACTTGGCTTGCCTTGAGCTGGAGTTGACCCCACCCCACCCCAAACTACCCCTACCCCTACCCCTACCCCTGACCCTGACTTTAACCCTAACCCTAATCCCGTCAAGCTAAGTCATGTCAAACTAGCTCCACCTATAAGTGAGAAATAAATTTAGGGTACTACCAATTAGCATGTACTGCTGCCCAGTTCCTCTAGGAAGGAGGCCGTAGCAAGAAGGCCGGACGAATATGTCTACGCTTTTGTTGTGTCTGCGCATTGGGTCAACAGCTCTGTAGCCTCGACATACTTATTCAATTCAGGTGCACTAGCAAAAACAACATCGTTTGCTACCTCCAGTAAGCTCCACATGTCGGGCACCGCACCAGCATGTTTTGGGTGCGTTGAGGAAACACACACAAGCACACACACATACACACACACACGCTTGCACTTACTTTTGCCTTGGGTCCATCACTCTGTTCCGTTTAACTGGTGCAGCTTGCACCTGCTCTTCATCCAAAGGCTCTAGATCCTGTAAACACCCACACGAAGGTACATGCACAAGATCAAAGAGCCTGCAAATAATACGGTATCTTTGTGGGTATCTAATATTACGGCTGGTAATCATGATGGCTGCGCAGTTCATTGCACTGTTACACTTTCAGCATTGAACTAGTTGCGTTAGCTTGTTATGTTAAGACTGTGGCCATTGCCTGATCATTCATGCCAGAAGTTTTCGTGTGGGCGCCGTTTCGTGCACTCCTTCTCTTTGTTAGGGTTTGCTCTGTGGGGCACACAGTTTGAAACAGTCTTGAGCAGCCTCCTGCATATATTATATTGCAACCTACACCATTACAGTCAGCACCTTTGTGTGGTAGCTTGGACGAGCTGAACAGTTCAGTCATTCTATGTTCAGCTGCTGTTGCATGCAAACTCCTATCTCCATAAGAACCTTTGCCGGGTAGCTCTCATCTGCACATTTAAATAATTAGTGGTTACAATGTTATTACAGACTACAGTATTACAATATACAGTATACAGTTTTACAGTATTAATAATAAGATGATTACTTAAGTACATAATTACATATTTACAGTATTGCAGCAGAGGGGGGCGACTGACCCCCCAAATGGGGGTGATTTTCAATTGTTCCCAGTATGCGTGCCGTCATTGGCAACTGTCAACTTGGCTTCAAATGACATCCATACAGCTGACCATGTGCTGTTTTCCAATAGAAAGGCACCAAATTGGTCTGGATGGTCGGGGTGAGCTTTAACCCCTGTCAATTTGCGCACACATTAACTTAGAAGGATATAAGCACATCCTCGTGCAGCTTATATTGCAAGCGTTCATTCAAAACAAAAATGGTGGCAATCAGCTGAGTGGGCAGTGAATGGCTGGCTTCTGAGTGCAAATAAGGAGCAATTTTGACATTTTCCCAGTCGTCCCCCTCTGGTATTACAGTTTTACAGTATAGTCATAGTGAATACAGTCCGCTGTAAAATGTATACACCCACGGCACCATCATTTGCATGTTTGCCTGACAGCTCTGAGCTGCAAAGTCCAACCAACGCTGTAGCCATCCACAGTTATAATCAAACGATTTCCCCCACCCACGACACTGTCATCTGCACCTTTGCCTGGTAGCTCTGAGCTGCGCGAGTCAAAAGGTCCCAGCCAGAAGATGAATCTCTTTTGGGATCCTGCAATTGATCAAGGGGTGATGTAGAAACGCACATCAGAGAAGTAGCTCAGGCATACTGTAGGGTCTGGCCAATTACCTCTAATTACACATATGAAATGGTGTATGCATAGGGTTGGCCTGAACCGTACATGAACACTATGTAAGACCGTGATTATGTGTTACCCTTACATTTCGCTCGCTCTGGTCAGCAATTCCCTCATGCAATGCACATGAAACGACGTATATAATGGGGTGGCCAGAACCACGTGCACATACTGTATAAGATTGTACAGAAGGTGTTTCCCCTGCTAAGTACCGTGTATAGGTATATACAAATGTAAGTAGGTGGTTTTGGTCAGCACTACGTGTACAGGAATGCTTATACATCATTGAGGTACATCAAGATGGAAGAATTTCTTGAATGTATGTGCCTGTGAGCTGCAAGCGTCTCTTCAACTCCGTGCACGTATGTTAAGGTACTTTGGTGCATTGACGTGTAAGTATACTTGGGGTAAGTATACCAGAGGGGGATACTGAGGCCCAGAATGGGCACACTTCAGGGGACACTAAACCCTTGTCAATTGATACTGGGGTATGTATGTGTCTCCTATTTGCCAAATTTCAAGCTCAACACGCAGAATGTTAGCCCAGGTTGTAAGGTGGCCAGGGGGGGACACTGCTTAATTGGCTGTGGTATGAATTCAAATCCTCAAGCACTTGTACACCGTATGTGACCAATGGGCCATTCACTTGTACACCGTATGTGACCAACAAGAGCAGTCACTGAGCAGTGTTCGGTGTTGAGGAGTCCAAGAAATATCAAAGACCATTTAGAAAGAATGGCGCGATAGGTCCAGTGGCTGGTGAGATCTCGAAGCTTCAGCCACGTAATCTAATTAGCTAAAGCAGCGCAGAAAACCACCCTTCTCCCAACCTAGTTTTCGACAACCAACATTGTCTACGACATTATGCTAATGTACATGTGGCGTTTCAGGGATGAATTTAGCTTTGGTTGGGGCGTGGTAACTCATTATGTGTGCAATTGCAAATTATTAAGGTTACAAATTCGTCCAGGTCAATATCAACTTCCATTTCAGCCAGTTATTTCTAAATAATTTAGCTTTATAAGTATATATCAGATTGCATTGAAAAAGGGAGCATGTTTGCTCAGTCCACCCGCCCTATAATACATTAAAAAGGCTTAGAGTCATGCTGCTTTGCTGGCCTTAGGCGAGAGTAAGGAAACAAGTACTAGGATGCCTTGCTTCTGTCCAAGTCATGCTTGACAGACTTGTCGTGTCATTGACACACACACACAAACGCAAAACAAACAAACACACACATAACACACACACGCACGTGCACAAAACACACTCACATGTACACCATGCACACCTGCGATGATGATGATGTCTTGGCCGCTGTCTGCCACGCTGCCGGAGCATTAAACGACTGTTCTGGAGGCTGCATCCGTTTCTCCCCCTCAGCTGTGTTTTCATTGACGTGCCGAAGTGCGCGGTCCACCGCATTCTCTCCAGTCTGCATATTAAGAGCATATACGTGTCAATTAATCTGCATACCTAACACGCAATTCTGAGATACATGTGGCATGCACTTGTTTCATTGACGTGCCAAAACGTGGGTCCTCTGCGTGTTCTCCTTTCCCTCATGTGCAGGGTGCAGCCTTGAACAAAAAGAAAAAATTCCTGATCTCAAATAGCATTGTAGCTTCGACAAAAGGACAATGTAGTTACATCAAATTGCTTGGCAGTGCAGCCCAACGCGCTTCAATCATGCATAACACCGCATATACTTGTATTGCACATTGTTCACGCAGGTAGGGCGCAGGTAGGGCACATTGTTCACGCAGGTGTTCACGCAGGTAGGGCACATTGTTCACGCAGGTAGGGCGCATTGTTCACGCAGGTGTCCACGCAGGTAGGGCACATTGTTCACGCAGGTAGGGCACATTGTCCACGCAGGAAGGGCACATTTTTCACGCAGGTAGGGCGCATTGTTCACGCAGGTGTTCACGCAGGTGTAGGGCACATTGTCCACGCAGATAGAGCACATTGTTCACGCAGGTAGGGCGCATTGTTCACGCAGGTGTTCACGCAGGTGCAGGGCACATTGTCCACGCAGGTAGGGCACATTGTTCACGCAGGTAGGGCGCATTGTTCACGCAGGTGTTCACGCAGGTGTAGGGCACATTGTTCACGCAGGTAGGGCACATTGTTCACGCAGGTAGGGCGCATGCGTATGCAAACTTGCACGCACAAGCAAGAAGCACCTTCCTCTTATCACATGCACAGTCCTCTGCGATCAGGAACCTTTACAATGATTTCTGAAACGCTCCATTTAAATCATACCCCTTCCCCTAATTTCCTTTCTCCTCATGACACACAGAGTCCCCTCAAATCAGGAACCCTTAAAACGATTCTGAAATATGCCCTTGCAAAGCCACCCTCCTTCCTCCCTCACTCCATGCCACTGGAGCGACCAATGTCGCCCATGGCCCTCTTGGAGCTAGACCTATCAGGGACCATGCCTTTTCAAAACATCCCTTTCCCTCTCTCACCCCATCGCCCTGTGTGGCCATGCCACTGGAGCGACCAATGTCGCCCATGGCCCTCTTGGAGCTAGACCTATCAGGGACCATGCCTTTTCAAAACATCCCTTTCCCTCTCTCACCCCATCGCCCTGTGTGGCCATGCCACTGGAGCGACCAATGTCGCCCATGGCCCTTTTGAAGCTAGACTTATCAGGGACCATGCCTTTGTAAAACATCCTTCTCCCTCTCACCCCATCGCCCTGTGTGGCCATGCCACTGGAGCGACCAATGCCGCCCTTGGCCCTCTTGGAGCTAGACTTATCAGGGACCATGCTTTTACAAAACATCCTTCTCCCTCTCTCACCCCATCGTCCTGTGTGGCCAGCAGCGCCTTCATGCCACTGGAGCGACCAATGTCGCCCATGGCCCTCTTGGAGCTAGGCTGGACTTTGTTACTGCCAGCCTCTGTGTCGGCTGACTCAGACCGTGTGCCACCGCCTTGGTCATTTGAGAACGGCGACATCTCGTAGCCAGCTGGTGAGTCCCGAAGCACGTTATGGAGGTAGTCTACTTGACGAGCAGTCTGTGTGTGTGCGTGTGTGTGCGTGTGTGTGTGCGCGCGTGAGTGTGCGTGTGCGTATTTTGTAAAAATTCTGACAAATGTGTGTGTCAATGTGTTTTGTTCGAGTAATGTGTGTGTCATGTGTGCTTTTGTGTGAGTACATGTGTGTAATGCTATAAATGTGCATGTGTGAGCGCATGTGGATACCCTCATTGTTCTGAATCTCATCTACACATGCCCTATATAATCAATATAATATAGGCATGCCCTTAGTGCTAATTCTGGGCTTACATATCTGTGCGAGCTTAGCATTTCTGCACTCAAAGATCTAGCTGTGTTACAACAAGAGGGAAAAAGAAAAGTGAGAAAGGTGATCCTCTGAATCTGACTCAGAATTTGTGTATTGAGTGCTGTTGTCGAACCCGTTTTGAGTACTGAAAGGTACGGCCAGCCATGCTAGCTAGAGGTAAGGCTGGTAATCAGACGTCACTAGAAAAAAAGGCCTTAACAGCACACCAGCCTGCAACGAGGCGGTCTGACTCCTGCACATTTGCTTGATTGTTCCCTTTCAACGACCTCGACAGCACACCAAACACCTTTAATTCTCACACAAAGCGCACCCAAGAGCATGTTGCAGCACTTGCTCTTCCTGGCTAGCCTTTGACACATTTCAAATTAGTAGCAAACGGCACGTACTCTTGTGCGTTGCTGCTCACCCTGACCGGATTTCATTTGGGTCCACATTTCCAACACACGTACCCTGATCAGCACTTTGGCCATGCCCTCAGAGTGCGATGTGAATTTTTGGTCCACCTCTTTCATGGCCTGCAGGATGGCCTCCCCATTCTTGCGTGCCAGTTCCGAGTTGGCGGCCTGTACACGGATCGAGGTGGCGGATGTACACAGATCGAGTTGGCGGCCTGTACACAGAGTTGGCAGCCTGTACACAGATCGAGTAGGCGGCCTGTACACAAGAGTTGGCGGCCTGTACACAGATCGAGTTGGCGGCCTGTACACGGATCGAGTTGGCGGCCTGTACACGGATCGAGTTGGCGGCCTGTACACAGAGTTGGCGGCCTGTACACAGATCGAGTTGGCGGCCTGTACACAGAGTTGGCGGCCTGTACACGGATCGAGGTGCCGTGCATTGAACTAGATAACCAGAGCTGGAGTTTTGTTCTTTATAAAGTGCTGCATGTGCATAAGTTGAAGTGACAAGCACTTAATGAGCAACATCTGTTGTGCACGGCGCTGACTTGTGTTCTAGCTCTGACGCATGCTGCCTGTGGGCTCAGCTGGAACTACTGACTTCACGTGCCTGTGTTCATATGAAACTCGGAGTGGTCTGAAGCCTCGTCACTCAGGCCTTAACCTAGCAAGCCAGATTACCTAGATAACTCTATGAAGCACAACCTGGCGCCATTTAGGTCAGATTAACGGCAGCAGTCCAGATCGGAGGTTATATCATTCAGCACAATGACATTACAATGTAGTTTATAGAAAAAGGGCAGCAGCTGCGGCCTGCACTCTTTCCTCAGGATTCTCGACTGGCCATAACCGAACAAATCACGACACTTACCACGGTGATCGACAAGTCATTGAAGTTCTTAAGAGTGGCAAACCTGCACGCAGCGTCAGGACCAATGTTTTGATTGGGTGTAAGCGCACTTAGGACCATTGGTTTGTTTGGATGTGAGCGTGCTTAATGTAAAAAGAGTAGGGCTGGTTACGGACGATGTACGCGCGGTGCTATGTGATTTGCTGCACCTGGGATTTTTCTGCCTGGAGCAAAAGTCAATGAGGGACAATCCTCAATCCCTTCCATTCCAAACGATCATAGGAACAAAGAAACACTTCAAGTAAGATAGGCTGCATGCGCACATGGAGGAGGCATGCACCAATGTTATGAACTACACTGCCAGAGCCTTATAGGAACCATGCTGGCTGGATATCAGAGAACACACTTGAGCCATCCTGATGCTGCTCGTGGCATGATATGTGCTAGAATTATTTGATCTTATGAGAGTGCTCCATTCTCTAGTACATAGTGCTCTTTTCTCTGATATAATGTGCCAAGACCTCTGGCTCTCACCAAAACAATGCCGTGACAGCAAATACACTGAAGCCTGCTTGACATTAAAACAAAAGTGTCATGCGCCCTGCTCACCCAGAAGCAGCCTGCTCACCCACAAGCAGCCTGCTCACCCACAAGCAGCCTGCTCACCCACAAGCAGACTGCTGCGTGCTGCGGTTGGTTTAGAGCCCTTCAGTGTTTGCTTCAATGCACTCACAGACAATATCAGGATAGACACACAACATGGCCTTTCCTCCTCACCTGTCCAGGAGCTGTGCATTTGTAGCGTAGTCTTGCATGATGGTGGTAAGCGTGAACGGCTTCAGCACGTAGAATGCGCTGTTCATGGCTTGCCCCTACAAAGACAGGCCGTGATAATTTGTAGCATAGCCTTGCATGATGGTGGTAAGCGTGAAAGGCTTCAGCACGTAGAATGCGCTGCTCATGGCTTGCCCCTACAAAGACGTACAACGATAAGCAATTCCATTTTCCAATTCAATAATCCACTCTCCAATTCCAAAAGCTCTCCTAATTGTGGTGAGTTGTGTTTGGTGAAAGTCTCACACTGCTTTTACTTTCCAGCACCACCTTTTCACGTTTATGGCCACAGTTCACGTGGATGCCAGCATGTGAGGGCATATTGTACTAGCCTTGCAACAAAAGGGGACTTCCACCCTTTCATGTTTATGGCCACATTTCACGTGGATGCCAGCATGTGAGGGCATATTGTAATAGCCTTGCGACAAGGGGGGACTTCCAACCTTTCATGTTTATGGCCACAGCTCACGTGGATGCCAGCATGTGTGGGCTTTATTGTACTTTTGCAACAAGGGGGGACTTCCAGGGGGCTGTCTCGTAATTCAAAGAATGTCTCGTCAGGTGAGACGAAAGCAGGCGTGAAATTTGCAGCAGCTTTGCGATCGTTAACCGTGCAAGTCCCGACTTCCATTTCAATTCCATGCGCCCTGCCAGAACGATTGGGCTGAGCGGGTGCATGCGTGAAATGTGCACACTGTGACTACATCTTTAATTTCAAATGCGCCCTGCCAGAAAAGGGTCATCTGTTTGCGTATGGATATCCGTGGGAGCAAAGGTGCTTGGGGTTTAAATAAGGCCTATTCCTGAACCCTGCACATCCGAACCCCAAACCCTGTACAAACGAGCAGGTGAGGTGCGCAAGCATAGGCTCAGTAGAAGCACTACCAACTGCATGCTCGGACTGTATGTAATTGATTGTGATCGCAACTAGAGGACGCACTCAATCGTGGTAAGATAAGGTAAGTCGCTATTTAGTCCACAGGGGGCATCTGAGCGGAAGCTTGGAAAAATCCTGTAGCCATGCACTCAATCATGGACAAGGCTTCCTGCGCACGTAGGGTTGGCCAGAACCGTATAAATGCCCCGTGTATGACCGTATATATTGTGATTCCTGCCAGAAACACCGCATGTACACTGTATATACATATGGTTCTGGCCAACCCTATGCACAAGTGACATGAAAGGGACGCAAACAAGTAACGTTACATGAAGAGTAAGAGGAACCTGGGCGGTCCCTACTACTTTTCGTCATTTAATGAACTACAGAGTACTCTGAAGCCTGTTTTTCAGTTTTTTGGCAGAGTTTTTGGGCATTGTTTTCTCCTGGATGGTTAGCCATGTGTAAATTCCCCTCCAACATTTGGTGGAGCCGAGCCAGAACAGAATTAAGTTCCTACCCTAAATGCGCTTAGGTCAGTGAACAGACTTTTAATGAACCAAGTTCCCTGAACGCGCCGAGGTACACACATTTAATGAACCAAGTTCCTTCCCTAAACGCGCCTAGGAACAGTGCACAAACATTTAATGAATTAAGTTCCTTCCCAAACGTGCCTAGGTACAGAGAATTTACAGCAAGAATTAACAGGCAAGTCCGATTCTACTTGGGAAATTGAGCTGCTGTGGATGTCCACTTCCTACTTAAAAAATGAAGCTGCTATGTAAATGAAGCTCGCACCCAGGAGGGTGTAGGAAGCATAACTTTTGGACAACACGTGTCAAACCGATTAAATTTTATATATTCGGAATCCTGGCGCCGAGAGCTATC
>Ga0307947_1004499_pt1 | contig 10937 bp, 14 predicted proteins | sample OrgLakmetagen232_FD_201840 | JGI IMG/M metagenome (GOLD analysis project Ga0307947, IMG submission 201840) | Saline water microbial communities from Organic Lake, Antarctica - #232 | ecosystem: Environmental > Aquatic > Non-marine Saline and Alkaline > Saline | place: Antarctica: Organic Lake...
CACACATGAGGGTGTGAGATTATGCACACATGAGGGTGTGAGCACATGCACACATGAGGGGGTGGGCACATGCACACATAAGGGGGTGAGCTTATGCACACATGAGGGTGTGAGATTATGCACACACAAGGGTGTAGGCACATGCACACAAGAGGGTGTGAGCACATGCACACATGAAGGGGTGAGTGCATGCACACATGACGGGGTGGGCACTTGCGCACATGAGGGTATGAGCTTATGCACACACGAGGGTGTGAGAACATGCACACATGAGGGGTTGGGCACATGCACACAAAAGCACGAGGACAGACTCTACTAGGGTTTTGGTGTTGTATGATGTCAAGCAGGTCCAGCAGATCCAGCAGGTCCTTTGGCAAAACTTATCGAACAAGCTTCTGATGCATCTGCTAAGAGCGAAATGGGTTACGCTCAGTGTCATGCACAGATAGAATATCAGAAACAATGCTGGTTTTGCATATGTTGCACTGGGCTGCTAGGTTGAAGGCTGCAACATACAAGGCGTGATAAAACCTGCTTTTCTGTCACAATACATGTGCGGTGACGTCAACAATTCAGATTTATACATAAACACAACCTGACATGCACACACGCACGCACACGTGCGCACAGACACACACATAGATATGAACACACACACCTGTGGGGCCCATGAGCAAGATGTTAGAGCGGCTGCCTAGCAGCAGCCGCATGAGGTACAGTGCTGGCAGGTTATCTGCTGTGGCGATGCAGTCACGCACCACTGAATTGACCTACAAAGCAGTGACACATTCTCCATTATTAAACGGAGGAAAATGCAGTCACGCACCATCGAGTTGACCTACGAAGCAGTGACACATTCTCCATTGATCACATTGATCACATTCTTCATTGATCACGCACCACCGAGCTGACCTATGAAGCAGCAACACATTCTCCATTGATGATAAACGGAGGAAAGAAGCACTCGTGTAAGGTTGGACGCAGGCTCAATCCAAGCATTTTGTAAGTGTCGTCGTACTATTGCTCAGGTGATTTGAATAATGGCTTGATGCCTGTGCCTCGTGCAGTGATTGTAGATCAGGCATTTTGTAAGTGTCGTCGTACTATTGCTCAGGTGTTTCGAATGATGGCTTGATGCCTGTGCCTTGTGCAGTAATTGCACATCAGGCATTTTGTAAGTGTCGTCGTACTATTGCTCAGGTGTTTCGAATGATGGCTTGATGCCTGTGCCTCGTGCAGTGATTGCAGATCAGGCATTTTGTAAGTGTCGTCGTACTATTGCTCAGGTGTTTCGAATGATGGCTTGATGCCTGTGCCTTGTGCAGTGATTGCAGATCAGGCATTTTGTAAGTGTCGTCGTACTATTGCTCAGGTGTTTCGAATGATGGCTTGATGCCTGTGCCTTGTGCAGTGATTGCACATCAGGCATTTTGTAAGTGTCATCGTACTATTGCTCAGGTGTTTCGAATGATGGCTTGAGCTTGTGCCTTGTGCAGTCATTGCGTTGCTTCATGCCCCTCAGACATCTTTTTCAAAACCACAACTGACGTGTGTTTTTTGTCAACTGACGTGTGTTTTTTGTCAACTGACGTGTGTAGTGGTCTTTTGTGCAAAATAGTTGCTGTGTGACTGCAGCAACTCTTCATAGCACACCACAGCTGCAGGCAGGCAAGCGTGGCATGACTTTGGATTTAAAAGTGTGGCAGAATGGGATTTTAAAGCGTGGCAGACTAGGCTGGCCCTGACGCCATGAGGAGCTCACTTTGACGCAGACCTTCATCTTTTCCTTGTCGTGTCATTCCAGATGAATTGTAGAGCGCTATTTTCAAGCGACCTCCTCTGCGACCTCATAAACGAGGTGCGATTGTCTTGGGGGAGGTTCTTGGAAACTCATTACTGTGACTTGCTTGAAGCCCAGCAAACACAATGCTGATGCCGTTCATCCACATTTTGGTGCAACAAGTTATGTTTCATGCACACACGGGTAGGGTTGGCCAAAACCATATATATGGCCAAAGCCATACATATATATATTACATGTGTGTGTCTGGTGTATACACGGTATTTTTGGCAGGAAAATCACCAAGTATACGATCATATTTGGTGTATATATACGGTTCTGGCCAACCCTACTCTTTTTCTCTTCTCTTCTCTTCTCTTCTCTCCTCTCTTTTTTCCTCACATGGGCTGAGATAGCCTGTCCAGCCCTGCCTCCCTCCAACCAACCCTCACCTGCACCCGCAAGGCCTCAGCACAACGACCTCAATCGATTCCCACTTACACCCTTCGCACATTGATGGCCTTTTATCTGCACCAGCCTTGACCATTAATGTCAGGAAGCTGCCTCACACCGTCTGCACTGCTATCGTTTCCTTTTCCTCCACAGCTTCCTCCACAGAGGCTTGAAGATTTGTCATCCTGCACGTACCAAACCCTTCGAGATTTCCCCCTAGGGTTGCACCTCATCTCCTGCCTGCCTATCAATTTGGCTACCCGGCCACTCAAAACAGCACACACACCAAACAGCACACATCGAACAGCACACACAAAATAGCACACACAAAACAGCACACCAAAAAACATAGGAGCCCCCTCTTAGTCGACCAAAACGCATGACCCACCCTCTCCTGAGCTTCGCCGCACCTGCCCAAGCAAATTGGCCTTCTCACAAGCACACAACAAAGATGCAGGGCTTTCCTAATAAATATAGAAAAACTATACAGGCCGTGAAACCTACTCCACACATTAATCAAGGAATCGGATTTACTTAGGTACCAGGTACCGTAAAACTCCTCCGCCTCAAAGAGAGAAGAATATCACTGGGGGTCTTGATAGGAATGCAAGATTTGTTTCTGCCTCTGCCTCCCATCCCACCTGTCCTATCGGATTGGCCACTGGGGGTTTTGTTGAGAATGCAAGATTTGTTTTTGCCTCTGCCTCTGCCTCCCATCACACACAAACACACACACACACACACACACACACACACACACACACATAAACACACACACACACCTGTCCCATCAGATTGGCCACTCCAAATGGCACAAAAGCATGAGGCCCCATGCCAGCAATGGCATTAGGGTCCAGTAGCGCATCCACATGGTCCTTCCAGCGGACCCAACTGTGGACCATAAACACGTGTGCAAAGGTGATGTGTAGGATTTGTTGATGCTGCTCAAGTGGAGGTAATTAGTGCATCCTATCCACACGGTCCTTCCAGCGGACCCAACTGTGCGCCAAACACACGTGTATAAAAGAGTTGTGTAGGATTTGTTGATGCTGCTCAAGTGGAGGTAATTAGTGCATCCTATCCACACGGTCCGTCCAGCGGACCCAACTGTGCGCAAAACACACGTGTGCAAAGGAGTTGTGAAAGATTTGTTGATGCTGCTCAAGTGGAGGTAAGCAGCGCATTCACACAGCCCTTTGAGGATACCCGACTGTGCACAAAACAAACAGAAGCACTGGCCTCTGCAGCAATACACCAATAAACTTAAAAGGATAAACAAGAAAGATGGCCTGCAGGCCCAGCGCTGCTACAGCAATGCCAAATTTTAAATTATGATGCCAGATTTCAACTTATGGTTCCATAATACCAAGGCACTCAGATTCAACCGGAAAGATGAGTGATACAATTTAAATGCTTGCTACCGGCAGTGCTCATCCTTGAGATCCTTTTGCGGATGCCTGTTCACACACGCTGGAAGCCACATGTTCACACACATGTTCACAAACTGGAAGCCACATGTTCAGCAAAACGCAACGCCGACAGCCGACCTCTGATGCTAGAAAGGAGAGGGAAAGGATCTTTGGACCGAATGGTTACAGGTTCAGACATTTGTTTGTTTGTGTCATGTTTGTGTCTTGCAGCCTACTAAGCTATGTCATGCCTGTATGTCATGCCTGCTGTCCTGCAGCCTGATCAGAGCATGCCTGCTCAGAGCATGCCTGCAGCCTGCTCAGAGCATGCATGCCTGTATGTCATGCCTGTGTGTCATGCCTGCTGTCCTGCAGCCTGCTCAGAGCAGTAAGAGCACGCAACTCTGACTAGTGTGATTCGAGTGGCTGCACAATAATCTCACCATTACCGCCTGCTGGGCGTGTCGAGCAAGACGAACGCGATGCACAAACTCAAGACCAAACATTTTGTCAAGTTCATCGTACGCAATCTAACACACAACAATCCAACATGTGAGCATTGATGGAAAAAACAGGCTGGTGTCGTTTTATTCACATGCACCCACCAAATGTTGTCGTAGTCAAACATGAAGTCAAAGACCTGGCCATCTGGGGGCATTGACACTTGAAAGCCCAATGAGCTGTGATCCGTCGTCTCTCCAAATTTGGTCTGTGTGCACGCAATGAAGGTATAGCAACGGCAGTGGTGAGGGCTTGTGTGCGTTTGCGTGTGTTTATGTGTCTGTGTGTTTGTTGAGTTTGAGGGTGAGGGTGAGGGTGAGGGTGAGGGTGAGGGTGCGTGTCACTGCAGCCCTTCATTGCAGCAAGCATTGAAGTAGCTTCATATTGACAGTGTGGACCTCAAACAGGGCTCACACGAGCAAGACAGGGGCTACCCAAAATTGATGCGCTTGAACACCCTTGCATCAACACAAAATCACTCCACAGCATGCACCACGGCACACAATCGCCTAAAAAGACAAAGTAGGGTTCAAATGCAATGTAACAAAGAATTGCAGGAATGAAAGTTACCCCCCCCCCCATCTCTCCTACCTTTGTGTACGTGATGGTGCGTGCACTCATTTGACGCACGAGGATGTTGAAAAACGCGCGTGCCTTTTGGGGCAGGGAGGCCTCAAAAGCCCAGACCACTGAATACAGCGCAGTGGCCTCAATGCACGCATCAGCTGGCTTGCCCTCCATGCCTTGGTATATCTTTTGGCCCACCTGTGTGCGCGAGCATTTACGAGTGGGTGCAGACCTTTGAGATGCATCTGTATGCGGGAGCGTGCGCTCATGCTCGTTACCTATTTCTTATATCTGCTTCTGTACGTGCTTACTTGTGCACTGGGAAATGTAACAAATGTTTCATCTGTGCACGTTATAACTTACTACTCGGTTCCTTATTCTCATTTCTGCTTCTGTACGTGCTTACCTGTGCACTGGGAATTGTTGCATCTGTACACAAGTACTACTTTTCACTACTGTACGTGTACAGCTGTGCACAGATTGAGTATCGATACATTTTATTTTGGGGCGGGAGCTTGCTTATTTCCAGTTGTGTTGCCAGCTATGCATGCACATGCCAAGATCAAGTTTGCTCAGAACGCTGCCAAACCGCTAGCAGCGATGTAAACAAGCATTGCACTGAACCATACTCTGCCGTTTGAACTGGTTTGACACCTAGTTTCATTGACGACGAACTCTGCACCCTCTACCCTGTGCATACCGTACTTTAGGGATAACACCCCACATAAATATTGATTTTTGCCATGCATGCATGCATGCAGGGGGCATTCTAAAATAAATATGTTTATTTTGACCCTGTGGGGTTGTGCGAGGTTGGTGGAAATAACCCTTTATAGGTCGCTGCCAGTCATGAACAGTGAGAGAACCCCCGCCCCACCCATAAATATGTATTCATTTTAACCTGATACTTTGCAGCGTGTGACCTTTAGCCTGAACTGCAGGGAAGGAGAGCACGCACGCCACTCCATTGACGTCTACACGCCATATATCATTTGATAAGCACGTACACACCAACGCACCGTGGGAAGGAGAGCATCCATGATTCGAATCATGGAGACCAACACGCTGGTGGGCTGCTGGCGAGGAAGAGGGGACTCTACGTCCAGCGCTTCGGCATAAGCCTTTGCCAGCTCCGTAAAAAGCTGCAAATCGGGTCCACAAGAGTGTGTGTAAGAGAGTGTGTGTGTGTGTCTGTGTGTGTATGTCAGTGTATATGTGTGTGTGAGAGAGTGTGTGAGTGTGTGTGTGTGTGTGTATGTGTGTGTGTATGTGTGTGTGTGTGTGTGCGTGTGTGCGCAGACATGTACCTGTCATGTGTGTCATTAGCTAGCTGTTTTCCCCCCAATGCATGCAAGCATCAAAGCACAGCCTTCCAAATTGTTGGGCACAAACGGCCTCAGAACCCCCTAACCACCCCTCCAGCTCACAGCCACCCTCCAGGGGCACCACCCTCACCATGTTCACACTGACCTCCACACCCTCACCATGTCCACAGTGACCGCCACACCCTCACCATGTTCACAGTGCCCGCCATACCCTCACCATGCCCACAGTGACTGCCACACCCTCACCATGCTCACAGTGACCTCCACACCCTCACCATGTTCACAGTGACCTCCAGCTTGTGTGCGTACTCTGTCAGCGTGGGAGGCAAGTTCGCACACCAAGCACGGACCATGTGGTGCCACAGCTTATAAGGAGGAGATGCCATGTACACCATACCACAACGACTGACGGTGGCGGGGGAGGCAGTGGCGATGCTGTCCATCTGAATGTGGGGCATGTGTGTGTGTGTGTGTGTATGCCATGTACACCATACCAAAACGACTGACGGTGGCGGGGGAGGCAGTGGCGATGCTGTCCATCTAAATGTAGGGCGGATGTGTGTGTGTGTGTGAGAGTGTGTGTGTGTGTACGCCATGTACACCATACCAAAACGACTGACGGTGGCGGGGGAGGCAGTGGCGATGCTGTCCATCTAAATGTAGGGCGGATGTGTGTGTGTGCGTACATGGTGCGCTTGTGTGGAGCCATTGCATGTGCGCAGCATGGAAAGAAGTATGAACTCACAGTCTCGACAAGTAGACGTAGACACAGACATGCATACCTGCATGTACGTGCACACATATATGCACTACACGCACACGTACACATTATAGTTGCATGTGCATGCAGCAATACACATGTGCACTAAACACACGCGTACACATTGCATGTGCATGTACATGTATGTGCTTCTCACATACGCACTACACGCACACGTACACATCGTATTTGCAAGTACATGTATGTGCAACATACATATGCAGGGTTGGCCAGAACCATATATGTATAATATATACGTACATACATACGGTGTATATACGGTATTTTTGGCAGGGAAATTGCCAACAGTACAGTCATACAATGTTTATTTACGGGACTGGCCAACCCTACACATATACAAATGCACATATGCACAACAGGCACATGTGCACCACGTATTTGCATGTACGTGTATGTGCAACACACACACACACACACACACACACACACACACACACGCACACACACACACACACACACACACACACACACACACACACACACACACACACGCGCGCGCGCGCAACGATGCCACACCTCCATGATCAGGTTGATGCCCTCTCTCAGGGGGAGGGTCTCTCCACTACTCAGGCACAGCGTGCGGTTGTCATCCAGCACAGGGTTCAGGGCCTCTACCCACACATGGTCAACAGGCCCATCCAGAACCTGTGTACACGGGGCATAAAGGCATTGCTACTTTAACCCACACAAAAGAAGCAACATAACAAGTAGCCCTTCATCTTTGCACAGCAACAACACTCGGGCTCAGAGTGTGATGGTGTGTGTGTGGTGTGTGGGGACCAGAGGGTGTATGTGGGGATCAGAGTGTGATGGTGTGTGTGTGTGTGTATGTGTGTGTGTGTGCGTGTGTGTGTGTGTGCGTGTGTGTGTGTGTGTGTGTGTGTGTGTGTGTGTGTGTGTGTGTGTGTGTGTGGGGCGTGTGGGGATCAGAGGGTGCATGTGGGGATCAGAGTGTGATGGTGTGTGTGTATGTGTGGTGTCTGGGGATCAGAGGGTGCATGTGGGGATTATAATGTGATGGCGTGTGTGTGGTGTGTGGGAATTAGAGGGTGCATGTGGGGATCATAATGTGATGGTGTGTGTGTGTGTGTTGTGTGGGGATAAAAGGCCAGGGAGCAGAGGGAGGGCAAGTGGGGCACATGTAAGAGGCACAAGGTTTAACAACGGCATACACACACTCTACATGCAGAGCCTGTGCATTGATGGCCTGCAAATAGGGTTGGCCAGAACCATATATATACGGTGTATATACGGTATTTATGGCAGGGACATCACCAAATATACGGTGTACAAACGAAGACCGTGAGCATCAAGCCTACAAACGAAGAATGTGAGCATGAAAGGCCTACAAACGAAGACTGTGTGCATCGAGGGCCTGCAAAAAAACACTGTGCATCAAAAAGGCCTACAAACGAAGACTGTGTGCATCAAAAAGGCCTACAAACGAAGACTGTGAGCATCAAAAAGGCCTGCAGACGAAGACTGTGAGCATCAAAAAGGCCTGCAAACGAAGACTGTGTGCATCAAGGGCCTGCAAACGAAGACTGTGTGCATCAAGGGCCTGCAAACGAAGACTGGGCAAGGCTTAGGCTGTATGAGTGGGGTAAGGGCGCCTGCCCGGTTTCAGGGGCCTGCTTAGTGTCCAGGAATTTCAGCACAGCAGGTGAGAGGGAGAGTGTGTCGATTGGTGTCTAGGATTGTCAGCACAGCAGGCAAGAGGGAGAGTGTATGCATGTAATAGCTTGGGCACAAGATGGGAAAATTGGCTTGGACCGTTTACGCGCCCCCTATCGGGATTATATCCCGCTACCAATGAATTCCCTTAATGACATCCCTCTGTACAAACCCCCTAATATGAGCCCCCTAATTTGAGCCCCCTAATATGAGCCCCTAATATGAACCCCCTAACATGAACCCCCTGATATGAGCCCCCTATACGACCATCTTTAGGGGAGGCTTCCTGGAAGACCATCACAACATAAATGTATAGGGTCCTGGTGGTTGACTCCACACGAGATGCGTCAAAACTGAAAGTGGAAAGATGACCCTCCCCAACGTAGAAAAAAGCCACAACTACAGGTCTATGCTATGATGAGGCAGGCCCTTCTTGTGTCTGCCATGATTGTCTATTTGGAGCTCTGGTCTTCTGTCACACACAACAAACATGTATATAATTGGCCAAAGCCATATGTATAAGGTGAATATACGGTATGTTGGGCAGGGAAATCACCAAACATACGGTCGTATACGGTGCATACACACATACGTAGGGTTGGCCCAAACCGTACATGTACACCGTATATGATCGTATGTCTGGTTATCTGCCTGCAAAAAATATCGTATACACACCGTACATACGTACATACGTATGTATGTATGGTTTTGGCAAACCCTATGTATAAACACACGTACGTTTCTGGCCAACCCTACGCGTCTGACACGCACCACCCAAGCTCTGTTGGTTGCATTGTAGCCGTTTTCGTTGCGCAGGGCCTTTGTCAGGACTCCGTCTTCCCAAGACTGAGTTGCGTTGTTGTACTGGCCATACAATCGGATAGGTGAAACTGCCTGTGTAAAGCACAGCACAGCACAGCAAAGGGTGAAGGGTGTGTTTTGCGCAGGGCCTTTGTCAGGACTCCGTCCTGCCAAGACTGAGTTGCGTTGTTGTACTGGCCGTACAATTGGATAGATGAAACTGCCTGTGTAAAGCACAGCACAGCACAGCAAAGGGTCAAGGGTGTGCGTGAGAATGGTGGGCAAAACGGCCTGTGTGGAGCAAAGCAGTGCAGGGAAATTAAAGGGCGTGGATTTTACTAGTAGAATAGGTTGCGTTAGAGAGACCTACAGTGTGGATGGACAGGTTTGTGTGTGTGTGCGTGTGTGTGAATGGTTAAGCGCCAAACGCATCAAGCAGCAGCAGCAGCAGCAGCAGCAGCAGCGCCACCACCTTTAGAAGCATAGCATGTTGAACCAGATTGATGTGGCATCTGTATCACAAGTAATAATACACATACCAGTCCACACAACCACACACACAAACTCATGAACACACACAGGCAGATTTGCATATGCATTCAGACTCACGCACGCTCAGACAGACACACACACACACACACCACACACACACACACGCACACACACACAATTGATTTACCTTTGGGAATATAGTGACGCAAGACACTGGTGGGAGGGGGGGCTTTTGCTGTGCATCCATGCTGGTCAGGGCTGCTGCAAGCACAGACACAACCGTGCTCTTGCCGCAAGCGGCAGGGCCGAGCAGCATAACACCGGTGCGGATCTGTAGGGTAATGTGTGTGAGCATGAGGGCAAGCATGTGGGTGGACATGTGGGTGGACATGTGGGTGGACATGTGGGTGGACATGTGGGTGGACATGTGGGTGGACATGTGGGCGGACATGTGGGTGGACATGTGGGTGAACTTAGAAAAAGTGCAGATTGGGACTTCGGATGACGTGCAATGCGCACTGTGCAATATGCAACATGCAATGTGCAATCTGTGCAGCCTTGCAAGATCTGAGCTGTGTCATGGGACAAGAATGGGCATATTGAACTGGAAAGATTGCAGCAGCTTGATGCCGGCGCAAGCCTGTGGGAAGGTACGCAAAGTGAAAAACCTCATTATTTATTTTAAGGAGTGTCCAGCCGTTCACGCAGGGTTGTCCAGGATGGTACTTGCACACCCAAAAAAAACCATGTGGCTGTACATTTCAAGGATGCATGCATTTAGTGTGTGCATGTGGTTTTGGCAAACCCAAAATTCAGCGACACAGAGATGGTGTGCGTGTATGTGTGTGTTTTGTGTTTATGTGTGTCAGATATTTATAAAGCTCAATCATTACAGCGCGATTGCCAGCGCAAAAAAGCAACTCCTGCGCAGCAACAGACCCTGCTGGTGCAATTCAGAAGCAGACGCTCAACCTGCAGCAGGAGCAGCAGCTGGATTACCAACATCACCAGGAATGATATCAATAACACCCCACCATTACCACCACCCCCACCACTACCACCACCCCCACCACCACTACCACCACCCCCACCTCGACCATCACCGTCGCCTCAGTCGCACCACCACCACCACCACCACCACCACCACCACCACC
>Ga0307947_1004502_pt1 | contig 10932 bp, 10 predicted proteins | sample OrgLakmetagen232_FD_201840 | JGI IMG/M metagenome (GOLD analysis project Ga0307947, IMG submission 201840) | Saline water microbial communities from Organic Lake, Antarctica - #232 | ecosystem: Environmental > Aquatic > Non-marine Saline and Alkaline > Saline | place: Antarctica: Organic Lake...
AACGCATTCGAGACTTGAGCAGACCAGCAAGAACTATCAAAAGAAGCAAGATGCAAATCTGCCTTCAGCACACGATGTTGAGTCTCACTGTTGGAATCAAGCATGCTATTCAATAACCTGATGGAAGCACGGAACCAGAAAAATTGCAAGGGCTCCTGACCGCACTCTCTAAGCACCGCCCAATTTGTTGTGCTGTTCTTCACTCCAAGAATGCGCCTCAAGGAACACAGATGAATCTTAATTCTATGCGCAAATTAGAAATATTCAGCTTTCTGCATTGTAATAAGTCACTTCTGTATACAGTGCCATTCTGCAAATCACCAAAAGCATCCTTCATATGTCTAGTCCAACAATTAGAAGCACCAGAATTCCCAAGGGAAATATCTGCTTTCATCACATCGCGTAAAGAATTTCTTGCTGTTTGAATCAACCATTCTGTTCAAAAAAATTGACAGCTGAACCAGTAAAATTGCAAGGGTTCCTGCGCACATTCTCGAAGCACACACCAGTTTGCAGAAGTAGATTTATTTCCCAAATTTCTCTTTAAAAACGCCATGTGTGCGACCTGCAAAGGGTTGCTGAAACCATTGTCATGCTTCAGAAATTGCGTAGACCAAATCTGACTGGCATACATGCCAGCTGACAACGCATAGGTCTTGAAAAGCCACAACATCGCATGAGGTCTGTCAGAAATCCTCTTAATACCAAACTCTCTCACTCTACGTAAAGCTGCATTAAAAGGCCTCAAAGCATGGGTCGCAGCATGATGTAAGTTCATGCGCTTATCAATTAACAATTCCAGGTAGGTAAGAGGATCTCTTTCTTTAAGCTCCTGATTTTGTAGACGAAAAACAGGAACTGCGGAATTCCGGTACGCATAAAAATTAACTATGTAGGATTTCCGCACATTTACTGTAAGTCCTTTCCTGGCAGCATACAATTCCAGTCGTCTCAACATTTTCTGCAATTGGACTGGGTCATTAGCTGTCAGGGTCAGGTCGTCAGCATAGAGCATGTGAGTGACCCTGAGCCCCTCAGTGCCAGTAACAGCGCCCATAAAGCCAGTCCCAAACTCATCATCATCCACATCATTGATAAAAAGGGAAAAGGGGAGAGGAGATAGAGGACAACCTTGTTTTACACCTCTTAAAGGCACAGTGGAATTACCGGTTCTGGTAGTTTTGGCACCATCAATCAAAACATACTTGTCTCCATCGTAAATTTGTTTGATAACATTGACAAGGTGAGTGGGCATCCTGATATTATTTGATCCCAAAGGTGTGGTCTGTCAATAGTATCATACGCTTGTTTAAAACTAATAAAGGCCGTGTGAAGGTGGGAACAACCCTTTGGTTTAATCTGTTTGGCAGCATGCTAAGTGCTTAAAATAAACATAGGCTGATGAAGTTTGTGTTAATGCCGATCAAACGAGCTAGCCTTTCTAAACTTTTTGACAAACGTTGACTGAGTCAAGAAACGTGACGGTGGACGTATTTACTAAAATAATTAAGTTTCCTTCAATTGCACGAAAATGGAAGCTACGAATCCTTGGCAGGACCTCACGGAATGTCTATCAGCCAAAATGTCTGAGTTGCGGAGGTATACGCATTTGAGAGTAGAAGGTGAGAGGAAACACTCTCACACACACACACACACACACACAACACACACACACACGCACTCACACACACACACACACACACACACATACACACACACAGACACAGACACACACACACACACACAGATAGTCAGATACACACAGACACAGACACACACAGACACACACACACACACAGATAGACAGACACACACAGACACACACACACACACACACGCACACGCACACACACGCAAACACACAAACACACACGCACCCACTTGCACGTACAAATGTAATTATTGCAACACATATTGTGCCTCCCAACACCCCCGGAAAATATAACCAGGTCCTGGCAAAGGTAACGGGTTTGTCACAAGCATGCTCACTTCATTCACAACATGCGACACATTACATTTACGCGTCACGTGACTTACAATGCAAAGAACCTGTCATATTGCGCTCAGATCGATCCAAGCACAGCTTTGACCAGGAGCTGCAAGGCCTGGAATCAAGTGTTCGAGCTGTAGAGAACAGCGTGAGTGAGCTAAGAGCACACCTGATCAACGAGAGCACCACAATTCCAAAGGTAAAAGATGTTGACACATGCAGCCTGCTGGACACGTCCACACATATGCACCCTGGATATCACACCCTCAACCACACACGCACGTGCACACCACATACACACACACATACACACACATACACACACGTACACGTGAATTCTAATCAGCTCCACTCCACTTGGTAGGTGGAGGCCATCATAACTGCCAGCAGCTTGCAAGGGGCCGACTTGAACTCCATCAACTCCCACCTCCCTCCACACTTGCCAGGACTGCAGGTATTGAGCATTAAGTCAAACAGCATCAAGTGAAACTGTTGCAATTGCAGTTTGTGCAGCATGAGCAGCATACGTTTAGACAACACCTGCATCAAAAGCGCATCATATACATCATGCCGTCCGCTGTAACACCACGAGAGCTGGAAAGTACATCATTCATCATACACGTCATGCTGTCAGCTGTAAAACCATGAAAGAGCTGGAAAGTACATCATATATCATGCACGTCATGCTGTCAGCTGTAAAACCACGGAAGAGCTGGAAAGTACATCATTCATCATACACGTCATGCTGTCAGCTGTAAAACCATGGAAGAGCTGGAAAGTACATCATATATCATACACGTCATGCTGTCAGCTGTATAACCACGGAAGAGCTGGAAAGTGCATCATATATCATACACGTCATGCTGTCAGATGTAAAACCACGGAAGAGCTGGAAAGTACATCATTCATCATACACGTCATGCTGTCAGCTGTAAAACCACGGAAGAGCTGGAAAGTGCATCATATATCATACACGTCATGCCGTCCGCTGTAACACCACGAGAGCTGGAAAGTGCTTCATATATCATACACGTCATGCTGTCAGCTGTAACACCACGGAAGAGCTGGAAAGTACATCATTCATCATACACGTCATGCTGTCAGCTGTAACACCACGAAAGAGCTGGTGACACGGACCAACGCCAGTACTTGGTTACCCTTCCTCACGCTGAGTGTGTTGACACAACCAACGTTTTCCTACTCGTCACTATTCCACGCCTTGGGTCGTGTCCTTCTGTGCTCAAATATTTATATTTACACGGGGGGCCTTTCAGCCAGACTGTTCGGCCGACCGGCCTTTGACTGGTCCTCGCCAGTCAACAATTTATCATAAGCTCTGACACAAAAGAAATAAGGGTGGTGTTGTGTTGCAAGAGGAATTTAATAACCACCTGGGCACTGACATTTTGTCGCAAATAAGGCCTTCTGTGCTCAAAGACGCTGTATGTATATAAAAAGCTTGCACAGAGATATGTATATGACGTATGACACCCTGGCAGTCAGAGGCTCCTCCACTGCTAGGTTTATTCGCGAAGAATAAAGTAAAATAGCACAAGTACTCCCAAGGCTATAACAGCTTACCTTGCGTAGGACACTCAGGCAGCCAAGCGCTGTTGTAATAGGACAAGACACTCCTGATGAATTGAAGGAGAGGAGAATGAAAACACATCGGGACATCAACCACCGCTCCTTGCACGAACGTCTAAATGGTCTTGACAGCTGCTCCGTCGCAATTCCATGTTGCCACACATGCACAGCATGCAGGGGCAGCAGCCACCACTTCTCACAGCAAGGCACTACACTCATCGTACTCAGAACAGGAGTGCACTACCGTGTGTTTCCATGTTGCGCACATGCAACTCAATATGAATTCGCTGCTGCTGTGCGTCTCCGTGTCGCCTCACACGCACAGCATGCAGGGGCGTCAGCCACAACTTCTCACAGCACAGGCACCGTGCTCAATAGAAGAGACCACCAGCATCCCGAACCCTCTACCTCTTCAACCCCCTCCTTGTCAGGTAGGAACAGGACAAAAGGCTTATGCTGTCTGAATATACTGCTCGAATTGCTATTTGGTGGGGCTCTGGCTCTGTGAGCACATAAGCACAAGCTGAGGTTCTTTCCATTGCGCACACTGATCATCATTAGCGTAGGCCTCTGCTTTCAGTGTTGAAATTTTCCATTCCAGGGGGATGCGCGCGCATGCGCTGATTGGCCTGTACGCACGCACCGATACCCATGTGATTATGCACGCATACGCTGGCACACAGCAGTGTACAGCGCACAGTCCTGATCACAGACTCACAAGTCCTGTTCAATTCCAAATTTGTATAGCTGATATTAGTGCAGGGTTGCTGCAAAGCAAGCCTGCCAGTTCAGCAGTCACGGCTATTTTGAAGAAAGGCTGATTCTTTCGGGCCTTGACAGGAGCAAGGAAAAGCTATGCAGGCCGTAAAAAACACCCCCACAAAAAAAGCCACTTTGGTACTTTTGGTACCGTAACACTTGGGCCTTGACAGGAACCTATTTATAACACGCTTTGGAGGCTTACAAACATGCTTGCAAACTTGTAGTGTAGGCCAGAACCACATATGTATACGGTGTACATACGTGTTTTTGGCAGGGAAATCACCATACATATGGTCCTATACGGTGTATATGTACGGTTCTGACCAACCCTACATGCTTGCTTGCGTGTTGTAGCATGTAATCACAACTTAAGCAGCACATGAGATCTAGGGCAATGCTGGAATATAAGGTAAGACTGCCAGCACCTGCTGCCAGTACCTAATGCCAGCACCGGCCAGCACCGAGGAAGAGACCAAACAAAGCCCTTTACTCCTGCACGTCCTTTCATTCCCTGGTCAAGCCCTTTCACCACCCAAGTGCTTTAATTGTTGTGATTGACAATTTGTTGAGCACTGTCGACTTTCTATCTAGGTATCAAGCGGGGAAATCACTGGTAGCCATGGTGCGAGTGTAACCTACATCCTTCCCTGCTTCCAGATCCTGTCGGCAACACTTCAAAGAGGGAGCGAAATACAAGTGCGCCACGCGCATATATCACCGAGAACGAGCTGAGCAGCCTGTCCTCATACATGCGTGGTCGGCTGACCCTGGACAAGGTGCGTTTCATGAGCTGAGCAGCTTGTCCTCTTGCGTGCAAGGTCGGCTGTCCCTAGACAAGGTGTGTTTCACGAGCTGCAGCCTGTCCTCTTGCGTGCTTGCGTGCGTGGTCGGCTGAACCTAGACAAGGTGTGCTTCATGAGCTGGGCAGCCTGTCCTCTTGCATGCGTGATTGGCTGGCCCTAGACAAGGGAAGTTATTGACCTGGGCAGCCTGTCCTCTTGCGTGCGTGGTTGGCAGGCCTTAGACAAGGTGTGTTTCATGAGCTGCGCAGCTGTTCTCATACCGCAGGCGTGGTCGGCTGTCCCTAGACAACATACGCTGCTGTACAGACCTTCTCTTTTACATACCTATTCGCTTACAGACCTACTCTCTTACAGACCTATTCTCTTGCAGACCTACTCTTTTACAGACCTACCCTTTTACAGACCTACTCTCTTACAGACCTATCCTTTTACATACCTACTCTTTTACAGACCTTCTCTTTGTGTGCAACATGTTAAGCAATGCCTGAAGCTTGGCAGCAGGTTGCCTCCCAAAGGTTTTCTGCTGCAAAGCAAGCAAACATGTTTTGTGCTCTCTGTGTTTTCCACGATGGTAAATGAATGAAGTTGGCCAAAAGCATATATATATTATATACGGTGTATGTACAGTACTTTGGGGCTGGGAAAGCACCAAATATACGGTCATATACGGTGTAAATATACAATTTTGGCCAGCTCTACAAATAAAGCTGAGCTCTGGAAAGCACACCAAATATGCTCAGCCGACTGCATGGGTAAACTTGGCAAGTTTGATTTGAGCAATTGGATCTCATCAGAATTGATCGCATCAGAAATGATTTGCATCAGAGGTGGTAAGCTGAAGTGGCCTCAATCATTGTGGTCTCAAACAAGAAACGAGGAGCTCTAGAACAGATTCCTCAGCTGACAGTGTGGGAAAGCAAGCCCGACTTTGACCAAGTGGCCTAAAATGATTGTTTTCAAGGGTAGCTAGCAGCAAGCACACAACTCTAAACGAGGAGCTCAAACAGATTTCTCAGTTGATAGTGTGGGCAAGCAAGCACGACCTTGACCAGGTGGCCTTAAATGGTTGTTCTGAAGGGTAGCAAGCAGCAAGCACGCAACTCTGAGCCTGACGTTAGTGGAATGAACACCTCCTTATCTTTGTGCCAAACCACAAGTCTTTGTGGGTATCATACACAAATGATGCCTTCAGAACAGGTTCTGAAAGGCAGCAAGCAACCCTGAGCCTGAACTCAGGTCGAGTGGAGTCGTGGTATAAGTTAGAAAGTGAGGAGGCCTTGAAGACGATCCATTTGATGATTATGAGCTCTTGTCTTGTACTCAGGGTTGGCCAGAACCGTATATATACACCGTATATGACCATAAGTTTGATTTCCTTTCAAAAATACCGTATATACACCGTGTATATGCATGGTTCTGGCCAACCTTACTTATACTAATTGGAAAGTCATTGTGCAAGGTACCCTTGAATTTGGGGCTTTGTTGTTGGTCAGCATTGCTGTTCATCATCAGCCTGTCACCCGTCACCCGCAGATTGCACCGACCCTCTGCATTTTATCCTCCTCGCTTACACTCACACTTCCACTTACGCTCATATCTCATATTTCATACTGCAACGGTACGCCAGCATGGCAGGGTTTCGGTGCTGATGTGGTCTCCCACCACTCACTCATTAAGCAATGCTATCCGCTCACTGTATGGACCACTGACTACAACTGCTTTCTATGAAAGTCTGCGTGGCGGCATCACTCAGTTGAAGTCCACCATAAATGCACTGGCCCGTGTGCTTGCTATGTGAATGTACGGAACACTTGTATTGTGTGCCTGTGTGGCGGCTTCACACTCCCCCCAAATGAATTCTGCCATAGACGAGCTGGCCTCCTGTGCCTAATTAAAAAGTTGTTACTGACAGTGTGTGCCTGTGTGGCGGCTTCACCCTCACCTTCCCCCCCAGGTGAATTCCGCCATAGACGAGCTGGCCTCCTGTGCGTAATTAAAAAGTTGTTACTGACAGTGTGTGCCTGTGTGGGGGCTTCACCCTCCCCCCAGGTGAACTCCGCCATAGACGAGCTGGCCTCCTGTGCAGAGGCAAACCACAGGCTCATGGCAGCAGCAAGGGCGTCGAATAGCAAGCTGTCGGGGGCAGAGCGCAAGCGAGCCATTGAGCTGTACCACTCCGTGGCCAGCAAAGAGGGCATCAAAGGCAGGTTCTGGTTCCTAGACAACGACCTCAAGGATGGGGCGAGCATTCGGCCTGACAAGACTGGGAAGTCCATCCTCATGATGTTGCGGCACCTGAAGCGTTTGGAAGAGGTGCGCTGTGAGGGCGTATGGGTGTTGTATGGGTGTGAGGGGGTATGGATGTGTGGGCGTGTGGGTGTGAGGGCATATGGGGAGGTGTGGGTGAGGGCAATGCTTGTGTGGTGTGCGAGTGTGCACACAGTGTGTGCTGTATGCGTATATGGGGTGTGCGGAGGTGTTTGTGCTGTGTTTCTTGAGTTGGTGTTCGCAGGGGTGACGTGCCCTGCTGCTGTGATGGTTTAAAGTGCCTGGGGAGCGTAGCAACCATTGAGCGTGAGTGCGTTCGCTGTTGCTGTTGTGTGTGGAGTGTGTGTGCTGGAAATGTCTTCAACATCAGAACACGGAAAGGTACACAGTGAGGGACTTGAAGCAAGCGGGTACGACCTTCGTTTTTTTGAGAGGTGAAAGCACCTGTCACAGACAACGTCTTACCTTCCCAAGGACCTTATATTCTGCCATCACATTTCCTTTAGTGCAAGATCCCAGTGGATGCTGATTCAGAGCCCAGGCGCCATAGCTACAGCCTGGACACAAGTTGTAATTCAGTGCGGTGATTAATGGTAGTTGGTCAGTCATGGGCTGCTGTGATCAGTCAAAGGTAACCGTACGCACTACTCCCCCCCACATCAGTTTAGAAGAGGATCAGGGGCAACAATGTGTGTATCGTTTTCTCGGTGCCATTCTGCCGTTGAGCACCATTGGAAAATATGCATTTAACAAGGTGCTAGCGACCAGGACATTGATTGTTGGTACGTTCACGATGACCATTGCATCTCCAGCACTGCAACTTTCAATCGGTAGGCATGTGTAAAAAATATCCCTTCCCTGATTTTTTGTGCATGCAGGTCAGGATTGTGCTGGAAGGTAGCAGTACGGTCATCTACTTATTGAGTTAGGAGAAACGTTTCTCAGTCTCTTCAGAAGTGGAGCTTAAGGTTTCGTTACTACTTATTGAGTTAGAACAAACATTCCTCAGTCTCTTTATAAGTGGAGCTTTAGGTTTCGTCCTACTTATTGAGTTAGGAGAAACATTCCTCAGTCTCTTCAGAAGTGGCGCTTAAGGTTTCGTCACGAAGCGTTTGCATCATGGTGCAGCCCACAAAAAATGACTGACAACCTGGCCATTTTTTCTCAGTCCCACCACCTGAACCTCATACCCTGGTGTTTTATGGTGCCTACGTCTGATTGGGTGGTGCGCATCCTCCACTCGAATGCCCGTTCCTAATTCATACTGAGAATTACACACATTACAATTTTTTCTAGCTAGCACAGTCTTTATACGCTCTGCTATGTACTAATAACCTCTGTTTTTTGTCCAAGAATATGCTGCAAAAAAGAAAGGCTGCGCTGGTCACTTCATCACATCCAGAGTGTCCATTAAGCCACTGCAAATTCCTATATCTGTTAAAGGTTTGTGAATAATCCAGATCTTGCCTTTCCGTTTTTTAATGTGGGGAGTGGAGTGGGCTTTGCTGCACAGTTTTCCATTTTCTTATCATAAATAACCTCGTGACGCCCGCATGTTCACTGTGGCATGTAGCACTTAATTCTATTTGTTCAGATGGTTTGGTTACAGGATTTTTTTCAAGCTTCCGCTCAGATGTCCTCTGAGGCATATATAATGATGTAACCTTAACCTTAATCTTATTCGTTTGGTGGAGGAGCTTTACAGTACCCGCTTAAGTAGTTTTTCCTTTCACTTATTAAAAGCTCGCTTGTGGGCAAACGTATTTGTGGCTGGCCAAAACCTATCACCAGCTGATCAGCCAGGCGACCCGGCTGAAGGTCAGCCCCCATTGAAACTGCTGTAAACATTATGCACACCAACCAACTTCTCTGACTGAGACTCGATCCTTTATCGTTGCTTTCAAAAGGGCAGGTACAACAGGTACAACGCGTCTTGCTATGTAAATCACAAAAAACAACGTTGCCGTGCAAAATCCCCCTTGGCAATACAGAGGGGGGGGGGGGGGGACACAAAGCATGCCCAAGCATTTCAAAAAGAAAGGCATCGCACATGATGAGGAGCAAGCACGCAGTACTTCCAACACCAGCAATGAAATGAATAGGGCTGCAAGGGACAGCCTCGTCAGAACCCCCGGGGCACACAAAGGACACTCACATAATTAAGTGCCCTGACTAAAGAAAGAACCACGAATCCATCGAATAACCACTCCCTGCATTAATTAAGGAAAAGGAGCAACTTTAGTACCGAGTACCACAAAACCCCTCCACCACAAAAAAGAGAGTATTGTCAAGGGGGGCCAGGAGGGTTGCAGGCCCGGCCTGAAGCGGGCTCCTGAGACGAGAGGCACTCATGACTCTGGTCACTGCGGCTTGGGTGAGCACCGTTACTTTGAAGGTTCATCACGGTCACACAAAACAGCCTTCCTCGTAGCATTCGTCAGGTTGAATGAAAATTGACGAAGCACAGCAGCTATAAATCGCCTTGCACACACTACAACAGAATAAATACCGGCTTCCCAAACTATATGTAACAGGTCAAGCTGATGAGCTCCTTGCGGCAGGTGAACGGAAGCACACAGCAGGTCAGATAATATGCACACAACGGGGGAGCTGCACGTCCCTATGTAAGCAAGGAGGGGGCAGGGTTGCTGCCCCTGTAACAGCTTTTGCATTCACAAACACACGTAACATTGTCCATCCTTCAGCCCACGTATCCTCCATCGCCCCTCCTTTAATCCACGTAAATACACACACGTAACATACTATGTTTTACTTCAGTCTTGGCAGAGCGCATATCATCATCAAAGGCACACTTGGGATGCCCAAACTGGGTTGCACAGAGTGCCACGATTCTCAAAACCTGCACTGCTGCATGTATGCATGCATGCCAGCACTCAGGGGTTTATGTTGCCGTAAACTCTGTAAACTCTATGTTGCCGTGTGAAATTGCACACATGCACACACCCACCCATACAACAAACAAACACACAAACACACACGCACAAAACACACACACCCCATGCACGTAAGCGCAACGATTATTCTACAACCACACGCGCGCCTGTGCGCGCCTAAACCTTAACACCTGATCGCAAGATTGTTCTCACGTCTGCTGCGTTCTCTAGCTTGTCTAAAATAGGGATAAGCTTCATGAGGTCCGCGTCATTCATGTCATCTGTGTGTGTATATGCGTGTATGCACGTGTTTGTGTGCGTATGAATGTTGTGTACCTGTATGTGTATGCGTGAGTGCACGTGTGTGTGCATGGATGTGGGAAAATACGTGTGTTTGGAGAGAGGTGTGTATGCCTGAGTACATTACTCAGCAACACGGCCCATGAGAATAGTTAAATATCCCATATGACAATAAGTATGCAGATCAAAATGCTTTAGACCTAATAACACCTTAAGAGTCATACACCACAAATACACAGCCAGCTCTCACATTTGCTCTCCCTTTCACAGGCAAACACTCTCTCCCTCTCTCTCTCTCCCTCTCTCTCTCTCTCTCTCTCTCTCTCTC
>Ga0307947_1004505_pt1 | contig 10928 bp, 13 predicted proteins | sample OrgLakmetagen232_FD_201840 | JGI IMG/M metagenome (GOLD analysis project Ga0307947, IMG submission 201840) | Saline water microbial communities from Organic Lake, Antarctica - #232 | ecosystem: Environmental > Aquatic > Non-marine Saline and Alkaline > Saline | place: Antarctica: Organic Lake...
AGTGCCTGCATCTGTGCGCGACAAAGTGATCACAGGTGCAGTGTAAGGGAGTGCCTTCATCCGTGCGCGTAAAATCGAACAAGTGCCTGCATCCGTACGCGTAAAATTGAGCAAGTGCCTGCATCTGTGCGCGTCAAAGTGATCACAGGTGCAGTGTAAGGGAGTGCCTGCATCCGTGCGCGTCAAAGTGATCACAGGTGCAATGTAAGGAAATGCCTGCATCCGTGCGCGTTAAAGTGGAAGGTGCAATGTATGCAATGTAAGGGAGTGCTTGCATCCGTGCGTGCGTCAAATCAAATAAGCGCCTACATCTGTGTGCCTTAAAATGATTGGCTGAAAAGTGTTTGTAAAATGGGTAGTGTGAGGTAGGTAGCCACACATGTCTTACGTAAGGTGCAAAGTGAGTGAGAAGAAGAATGTTGTTCGTACACACAGTTGCTTCTGCGTGAATGTGTGATTGTGTGAATATGTGATTGCGTGAAAGTGTGATTGTGTAAATGTGTGATTGCGTGAATGTGTGATTGTGTGAATGTGTGAATGTGTGAATGTGTGATTGCGTGATAGTGTGATTGTGTGAATGTGTGATTGTGTGAATGTGTGATTGCGTGAATGTGTGATTGTGTGAATGTGTGAATGTGTGAATGTGTGAACTAGGCGCAACAAGAAGGTTCAGACGGAGTGGCACCCACACTCAGTGACTGCCTAGGTATCGTTGTTTCAGGATGAATCGTTGTTTCAGGATGAGCATGCACATGTACGCACAGACAGATACTTGCACGTGCACAAATGCACATACACTGACCTCTCTGGTATGCTATATCCTGCATGTCCTTAACACAAGAAACCGCACACACACACAATATCACACGCGCACGCAAAACACACACATACACACACACACACACACTTCTCTCACAGCCCTGCAGCTCCTGAATGCTGTCTGTCTGCCCTCAAAAAACAAACACAAAATCACGCAAAACACACACACACACCTTTCTTTTGCTGCTCTGCAGCTCCTGAATGCTGTCTGTCTATCCACAAATAACAAACAAACACAAAAACACAACACACACACTTCTCTCACAGCCCTGCAGCTCCTGAATGCTGTCTGTCTGCCCTCAAAAAACAAACACAAAATCACGCAAAACACACACACACACACCTTTCTTTCGCTGCTCTGCAGCTCCTGAATGCTGTCCTGAATGTCCTCAAAAAACAAACAAAAAACCACACAAAACACACACACACTTTACTTTTGCTGCTCTGCAGCTCCTGAATGCTGTCCTGTCTGTCCACAAGTAACAAACAAACAAAAAAAAACAACACACACACTTATCTTTCGCTGCTCTGCAGCTCCTGAATGCTGTCCTGAATGTCCTTGATGTCGGCCTGCAGGGAGGCCATCCTCCTGGCGTGGCTGCCCTCTGCTTGTGGGTACTTGCTACCCGCCTCCAAGCCACTAGCTTCCTGAGACATGCCTGGCACCGAGCACACATACGCACATACGTAGGGTTGGTCAGAATCATATGTATACGGTGTATATACGGTATTATTGGCAGGGAGATCACCAAACACACGGTCATATATAATATATGGTGTATATATATGGTGCTGGCCAACCCTACACACACGGTGATACGACACATACAGAGTACACATACGCACATACGATGGTAGGACACATACGATGATACGACATATACAGAATACACATACGCTGATACAGAGTACAGATACGCACATACGATGGTACGACATATACGGAATACACCTACGCTGATACAGAGCACACATACGCACAAACGATGGTACGACATATACAATGATACGACATATACAGAGTACACATACGCACATACGATGGTAGGACATATACAGAGTACACATACGCTGATACAGAGCACACATACGCACATACGATGAAGCGACATATACAGAGTACACATACGCTGATGCAAAGTACACATACGCACATACGATGGTACGACATATACAGAATACACATACGCTGATGCAGAGTACACATACGCACATACGATGGTAGGACATATACAGAATACACATACGCTGATGCAGAGCACACATACGCACATACAATGATACGACGCTTACAGAGTACACATACACTGATGCAGAGCACACATACGCACATACAATGATACGACGTATACAGAGTACGATGATTGTACGACACATACGCTGATGCAGAGTACACAAACGATGCAACACACAGGCTGAAACTCAAATCGAGTCACATCGACAATCGACACACAGACTGAGCATTTCTTGGTCTGAAAGAACCTGCTACCAGCCTCCAAGCCACTAGCTTCCTAGGACATACCCGTCACAATTAGTTTGAGACGTGACGCAGGTGAAATCGAGTTTGTGTGCGTGCAATTTGTTTTTCCAAGCCACTAGCTTCCTCGGACATGCCCGTCACAATTAGTTTGAGACGTGACGCAGGTAAAATCGAGTTTGTGTGCGTGCAATTTGTTTTTCCAAGCCACTAGCTTCCTAGGACATGCCCGTCACAATTACTTTGAGACGTGACGCAGGTGAAATCGAGTTTGTGTGCGTGCAATTTGTTTTTCCAAGCCACTAGCTTCCTAGGACATGCCCGTCACAATTAGTTTGAGATGTGACGCAGGTTAAATCGAGTTTGTGCGCAAGCAAATTGATTTGCCTGGAAAAGCCTTCCCACCAACCTCCAAGCCACATGCCTGGCATGGAAAAAGATGCAACACAGGCTGGAAAAAAGGGTGAATTGCGTAGATCGATATGTATGTGGACACCTGCCCTTGTCTGTCTGAAGGAAGCGTATGCCAGCCTCCAAGCCACAAACAGCATTTGCAATGCATTTCAAAACACAGTACTCGATGTAATGCACGTGAAAACGGCACACACCTCAGAGAGCAACAAAACAAGATAATTTGTACCATTGCTCATGACGCGACGTGTGCCCAAAGCACTACAAGTAGGATTGGCCAAAGCGTGCCTTTCTACAGTGTGACATAACACATGACGCGACATGTGCCCAAAACATCATGGGTAGGGTTGGCCAAAAGCGTGCATTTGGGTACACAGGACACGAGCGTATCTCTAGAAGGTACCCGGCTTTTACATTATAAGTGTACCTTCCTATACACCATATATACATATCCCACTTAGTTTTTCTTGTATTGGTGATCACCAAGCGTTGATGTTTACACAAACTGTGTCTCCCCGATCTGACCAACCCTATTCCCATTCCATGACTTTTCTTTCCCCAGTCAGTCAGTCTGCCCCAGTCCTAATTTTTTATCACGCTCGTACGAAGTCAACGTGCTTCAGCATTAATCTTGTGTAGTTGCGAGCTCTAACAACATCTAGTTTTTGACGCAGCCTGAGCGCAAGCGGTGACAGCACACATGCGAAGGTCACGGAGAGGGCGACCGTTGCTGTAGCTAGCTGCAAGGAAGAAGCACAAAACCCTTAATTGTAGATTTAGATCCCTGGCTCTTAAGAGTACGGCCTTTAAACAAGGACCTCTCTTCGGCAGCTGCCTAAGTTTTCAGGGAACCTAGAGCTAAAGCTACAATTGATAGGTGTGTCTCACACGCAAGCAGTGTACTGCATTATTCAGTGCAGCTTTGACCATCTACCAACCTTTGATGACATCCTTGATGGCCCCTTGCTGCTGCGCACACACATGGTGGATGTTGTCCACCGTGCCCTCGATGTACTTGATGCTGTCAAAGTCATCCTTCTTTTGGTACTCCTGGCGAATTTCCACACATTGTGGTTCATAAACAAGCGTGTGTGTATGTGTTTGTGTGTGTGTGTGTTTGTGTGTGTGTGTGTGTATGTGCGTGCGTGTGCGTGTGTGTGTGTGTGCGCGTGTGTGTGTTTGTGTGTGTGTGTGTATGTGTGTGTGTGTGTGTGTGTGTGTGTGTGTGTGCGCTTGTGTGTGTGTGTGTGTGTTTGTGTGTGCTTGTGTGTGTGTGTGTGTGTGTGTGTGTGTGCGCGTGCGTGCGTGCGTGCGTGCGTGCGTGTGTGCGTGCGTGTGTGCGTGTGTGTGTGTGTGTGTGTGTATGTGTGTGTGTGTGTGTGTGTGTGTGTGTGTGTGTGTGCCCGCGTGCGTGCGTGCGGGTGTTGCAAAAGCACGTTGATTAACCTGATAAATTGCTTTCATTACGGACACATGCTCCGCGAAGGGGTCATCTGCCCTGCCCATGGCCATTTATGCTGTACCAAGGACTTGAAAGTAGCAGCACGCTCCAGCCCTGGCACTGCTCTAGCTTTGTTTGCTCATAAATAAATTTGCTATTTTGCCTGTTAAATATAAATTTTGCTAGCCTGCAATCTAAAAAACATTTGCTTCTGCCCACAGTCCCCACGCTTGGTGAACCCCCGGCCAAATATTACACGTCTAGAAGTTAGTCACGTGGTTGGGGTGGACGAACATCGAACAGTTTGCGGACTTTTTCACTACCAAGCGGGACTGTGGGTTCTGTCACTGTCAATTTTTTTTATATTTGTTGCCGTATATAATTGTGCTAACAATGGACGATTTTCTCGGAGGCGAGGTGTGTGAGTGTGCTTATCGAGGCGCCCGTGTACGTTCGTTGCTGTACATGCGGCTTGTAAATACCCAGTATCGCATCCTGAGCAGAAGAGCTTCTGGTGCTTGCACGACACACTTTCCCTCACATTCCCACATCCAATCACGCATTCACAGGCAGCGCCTCAGGATCAGCAGGCTCCCATTGAGCAAGAGCAGCAGGACCAGGATTATGGAGACTTTAGTGCAGAGCCTAACAACTTCCAGCAGCAAATGATGCCCGAGGATGATTTCACAGCACCTGCCGCAGACGGAGATGGCCTTGTTGAGCCAGAGGCACCTCAAGAGGTCTGACTATAGGGTGGTTGGGGTATGCGGATGCAAGCCCATACATAAAGCCTCCTTGTTACAATCACACACACGCGCGCGCACACACACACACACACACACACACACACACACACACACACACACACACACGCACACACACACACACACACACACAAATAAGCGCACACAACACACGCGCACACACACGCACAAACACGCACGCGCACGTACACTCGCGCACGCGCACGCTCACAGATATACACACACATACACACACACGCACGCACACACACCACACGCACACACACTCACACACACGCAAACACACACACGTTTACAGAGGCACTTGACCACCTCCAATTTATCTTTCACGCCTTATCTTTTCGTTGGCATACATCGCAGATGAACGGTGCTTTCATGGACAGTGAAGTCATCCCTGAGCCTGCAGCCCCCCCTCCTGAGCCAGAGAGCGAGGTAACAACTACAAGATCCGTGATAACCTTTTCAGACAGTCCTTGTGGCTTGTGACTTCCATGTGCAGCAAGTTGGCTCGACATAAGGGATGGCCTTGCAGAATAATGTTGTGTGCCAGTCGACAGCCATTGTTGAGGGCGAGCGGTGTGTGGCATGTGTGAGAGCGTGCGCGTGCGCGTGTGTGTGTTGTGAAAAGCACGGCCACTTCCTTTCACCCCTATTAACCCTTACGGCATCAGCTACGAGACTTAACTGCATCCGAGCCTTATCTCTACCAACGTGCGGTCAATCACAGAGGTCCCTTCAAGCCCGTGTGCACAGGCTTCTGCTTTTTAGTCGCATGTACAAGCTGCTGGCATCAGAAGTTCTGGCACACAAGCTGCTATTTCCATTAGCTCGCACGTGCAGTTGTGGATGGAAGTCTGCACGAGCTGCTGTCTCAGCACATCTATGCGCACACACACATTCATACACACATTCACACATCAAATACACGTTTTAACACACGCACAATGTGCTTGACTTCTTCATGTGTGTTTGTACAGGATCCTCGAGTGCAGTGGAGGAAGAAAAACCAGAAAGAGCTGGTGCGCATGTGGCCGTGCTGTGCTATCATCATTCCAGATGTAGAACACTTGGGGATGGGGTTGTAGGGGTTTGGTGCGCATTCAGTTGGTCTGTGCCTTGGTTACCTAAAAAGGAGTTTGTATGAGGAAGGGTTGGGGTGTGTGGACATATGGCTTTACGGCGTTCTACAATGCAGTTAATACACACACAGACACTAATGCACACACACAAGCATACGCACACACACAACACACATACGCACACAGCACCATCTTGGCGCTTGTAAATTATAATTGAGTAGTCACACACACACACAAACACACACACACACACATACACACACACACACACACACACAACTTCAGGCTCAAAGAGACAAGGAGGAGCTGCAGCACAGGACGGCCATGAAGGAGAAGGGCACAGAGCACCTGAAAAAAGTGAAAGAGGTACTACGAGGAACACAGGCAATGGCCAGAAATAACGAAATAACGAAAATTAGTGTAAAAAGAAAAGGGGGCCGACGGGCTTTAAAAAGGGACACACAATGCAGTGGTTGAAATAACGGAAACTGGATGGAAACTAATACGGGAATGACTATAGGGTAAGCAGAAACCAGCACATAGAAAGGAAAGGCCGCTGCTGAGTTTTGAAACAAATGAAGATGCACGTTCGTCACACGCTATTGCTGTGGTCCCTTGTGGTCCCTTACTTATTACTGGTACAACACAAAAGAACGGTCACTGTTCTTTTGTTTTGCTCCACCTTTTCCTTGCCACTCCGCTCTTCTTTAGTGTTGGCCAGAACCATATATGTACGGTGTATATACGGTACTTTTGGCAGGGAAATCACCAAATATACGGTCATATACGGTGTGTAATATATGCACTGTTTATGTACGGTTCTGGCCAACCCTACTCTTCTTCTCTCACCGATCAGTCACAGCAACGACGGAGTGACAAAACTTATTACTTGTACAACACAAAAGAACGGTTACTGTTCTTCTGTTTTGCTCCACCTTTTCCTTGCCACTCCGCTCTTCTTCTCTCACCAATCTGTCACAGCAATAACGACGGAGTGACAAGGTAAGGGCGTGGTAGCAAAGAAATTCCCGTTTCAGAATTTCAGAAGGCTTACCTCAAGAGACCACGCGCCGAAAAAACCAAGTAAACAGCAGAGGGCTCACCTGAGGAAAGGCACAAAACCACGCTTAATAGAATAAAGGCACTTTCTCAGGTGAGCCCTCTGCTCTGTCCTTGGTTTTCTTTGGCGTGCTTTTGTGACAAAACAGGGGGCTCACCTGAGGAAAGGCACAAAACCACTCCATAAAAAAGGCTATGTGCACGCACGTATGCCAAATGTGGCAAATTACAGGTTCACAATTGTAGATGTGAGCATGCAGGTGAATGCAAAACACACACAGGTACGCAATTGCAGTTAATGGTTACAATAGTTACAATGGGGGGTTACCTTCAGCCAGGCTGTTTGGCTGATTGGCTGCTGACTGGTCTCGGCCAGCCACAAATAAATCCATAAGCTCAGAAAGAAATAGAAAAAGTCAAGTGTTCTGCCGAAAAAGGCAATTATAAACAAGTTGATTGTTGACCTTATGCAGCAAAAAGGGTTGGGTTCTGAAAAGTCCTCTGAAAAAGGTGTAAACAGAAAGGAGATGTTTCCTCAGTCCTCAGCTCACAAACCTTATGGTCTTGGCAAAATAAAAGAGCATGCACCTCGTTTTGAACATGTTCATCTTCACCAGGACGTTGGTCACATACACGAGAACCAACTTCAAGCCGCGCTACTACCTCAACTTTCAAAAAATTACAAAAAAGCACGCGCAAGGCAAAAAACTGTGGTGACAACAAAACACACATAGGTACACAATTGCAGATTGCAGACGTGTGAAAGGAGTTGAGCATGCGCAAGGCAAAAACCTGTGGTGGCTAAGAGTAGGCACATGCACATGCGCCATCAAAATGATGGCATGACATTCACACGCACGCACTCAAACACGCACACACACACACACACACATTTTCAGCTGCATGAGAAGCGATAAACATAATACACACGTGCACACTCATACACACTCACACTTACATATATGTACACACACATATACACACACACTACATACACACACACTCACACATGTCCAGATGCGTGAGAAGGGATAACATAACAGACACGCACACACTCATACACACTCACACTCTCATATATGTACACACACACATACACACACACACACATACACACACTACGTACACACACACTCACACATTTCCAGATGCGTGAGAAGCGGTTGAGCGCACGTAAGGTAGAGAACCGTGCCAACAACACCCCTAAGCCAGAGGCTGGTGCATCGTATGAGGGCAGCACTTGGCAAAAGGTAGTGTGCGTGTGTGTGGGTGTGGGTGTGGGTGTGGGTGTGGGTGTGGGTGTGGGTGTGGGTGTGTGGGTGTGGGTGTGGGTGTGGGTGTGGGTGGGTGTGGGTGGGTGTGTGTGGGTGTGGGTGTGGTTGGGTGTGGGTGGGTGTGTGGGTGGGTGGGTGTGGGTGTGGGTGTGGGTGTGGGTATAAATGTGGGTGGATGTGGATGTGGGTGTAAATGTTTGTGGGTGTGGGTGTGGGTGTGGGTTTGAATGTGTGTGTGGGTGGCTGGGTTGGGTGTGTGCGCGCGCTCGTGAGTATGTGCACACGCGTGTCTGTGGGTGTGCGTGTGAGTGTGTGTGTTGTGAGGTGGGGGGTATATATTTCCAAACTGTGCCTCACTACGTAACAAGGGGGCCCTGGCTCATGCTGGCTGTGTCATCACTAGCAGCGGAGTCTTCTTTTTCTGCTCTTTTTCCTGACTAGAAAGAAAAAGAGCAGAAAAAGAAAGCCCGCTGCTAGTGATGACACAGCCAGCATGAGTCAGGGCTCCCTGACTTGCTTGTGATCTGTACCACTCAATTAAAAGGTGATGTACTAGTCCCTGTGTAACGCGTTTTAAAATTCTGTGTGACTACTCTAATTTAAAGCCCTAGTTCACACAGCGCTTGTATGGGCCGATGCATTGCTAGAGAAATTGAGGGCCTTATTGCATAAAAAGGATTGGCTTCTCTTTGGTCTCCGGATTTTTCAGGCATGGTTTATTCACATACGACCTGCGCCAACACGCCCTTGCTGCTGCCTAGACAAACTGCAATCATCTGTGCAGATCAAGGGCACTTCATTGCTTTTCTTTCTTTCATTCTTGCACGTGAAGGGAACTTGTGCTGGACTGTCTGTGGCCCACATCAAGCATATTTTTAGGCCGGGATCTGATAACATTGGTTCATACACTCGGGTTTATAAAAACTTGGGTTCATATAAACTTGGGTTCATAAAAACTTTGGTTCATAAACTCAGGTTCATAAAATTTGGGTTCATATAAATTTGGGTTCATAAAAACTTGGGTTCATAAACTCAGGTTCATAAAAACTTGGGTTCATATAAACTCGGGTTCATAAAAACTTGGGTTCATATAAACTCGGGTTCATAAAAACTTGGGTTCATAAAAACTTGGGTTTATATAAATTTGGGTTCATAAAACTTTGGGTTCATAAACTAGTCATGCTGACTCAGTGCCATGGACAAAACGTGCGACTTTACAGCTCATGATGCGTAGGCAATGTTTAAGCTGGTACTGTGCTTTGTCATTTGTCGTGACACAACATATGCTACTGAAACACGTGCGTGACGAAACCAGCCTGATTTTAGCTGGTAACATGTTTCGCCATTCGTCGTGGCACATAATATATGCTACCAAGACACGTGCGTGACAGAACAATGTAACTTCCATCTTTTACAGCGACTTGACATACACCACATTCCAGAAGATGTCCAATAATCATGCGTGACGGAATTGCATGAGGATTGATGATAATATTGGGAATAATACCGTCCCTTGTAAATGGCATTGAAATAGCCGGAAGAATGGAAACGCGGAAACGCTCTCAGGCTCACCTGTGTGTGTTTTATCCCAGGTCAATGCCCTAGTCAGCTTCACCTCCGGCACACACACCAAGGACGTGGTGCGTATGAAGACCAGCCTGACCAGCCTGAACGCATCTGCCGCTTGAAGGAGAGCAGATTATGCGCACGCCGTGATTGTATGGCCACATTATTATGGTGCAGCTGGACAGCATGCTTTCTTAAACAACTCGTTGTAAACTTACTGGTCACAGACGATTATATATGGTGGAAGGTGTGTGTCCCTGACCGCGGTTAAAAGTTTGTGGCCCGGGTGGCCTTTTCTAGCGATGCAGTACATCGTTGGATATGCTTCTCCATTTTCCTGTCTAATTCCATTGGCTGTGTACCTTGCCTTCATTAACAGAGATAGATAATGCCATCAGTCAACGACATGCGGCGGCTAGGCTGTGTATGTAAAGGAACAATGTAAAATTGTGAGAAGTGTCTGATTATAGAGTTTACAGATAAAGCCCCCATCAGTCAAAACGTGTGACTGCTAGAAGTGTTTGTAGGAGCACCATACTTGTAGCACCTACAAAAACCCCTTGGAAGGAAAAAAATTCCTTCCCTTCGTTAACAACATGGCTCTTTTTCAAAGTTTACAGTGGCTCATACTTGTTTAGTTTAGTTTAGTTTGGATTACAAAGGCCTCCAGCCTGGCATGGCTGCTCAACCAGAGTTTACAGTGGCTCGCTCATACTTGCAATCCATGCTTAAGCTGGTACCATGATTCGTCGTGAAAGCTCTTTTCGGGAACAAAGAGGGGGCACGAACACAGGTTTTACAAGAGGATAACCAGCAGCCATACACCATATACCATAGTATGTGTAGATTGGTGGGGGTTTCAAGAAACTGTCTTTTCACAGGAAGGACGTGCCGCTAGGCATGTATTGCTTGATTTCTATGTTGATAGCAGGAGGGTTCAGGGTCATTCAATCGATATATAAATTACATATTCGGAATCCTGACGTCGAGAGCTATCGATTGGTATATAAATGAGTCGATTCTGAGGGGGTCGGGGGG
>Ga0307947_1004508_pt1 | contig 10923 bp, 9 predicted proteins | sample OrgLakmetagen232_FD_201840 | JGI IMG/M metagenome (GOLD analysis project Ga0307947, IMG submission 201840) | Saline water microbial communities from Organic Lake, Antarctica - #232 | ecosystem: Environmental > Aquatic > Non-marine Saline and Alkaline > Saline | place: Antarctica: Organic Lake...
GTGTGTGTGTGTGTGTGTGTGTGTGTGTGTGTGTGTGTGTGTGTGTGTGTGTGTGTGTGTGTGTGTGTGTGTGTGTGTGTGTGTGTGTGTGTGTGTGTGTGTGGAGTGAATGGGTAGGAAGTAGGTTTCCCCTCGGTGTTTAAGCTGCATAGCTTTTGCCTGGTCATCAACACGCCCACGCCCACGCTGGAGGCGCGTGTGGTATAAGGAAGTGGGTAACTCTGACTGGAACAACTTTATTGCACAATGCTCTGCGCCATTTTATCCGCACCACCTCAATCTCTTTCCAGGAAAATCCTACTACCAATGCCTGTTTGTTGGAATAGCTTCGCCTTTTGTCTTTGCCGTGCAGACATTGCCTAAGTCAAGAGATACATAGATTAGCCTGTTTGATGACTCATATTTTTTGTTCAAGTTTCAAACATGTGTGCTTGCTCATACACCATCAATCAGGTGAGCCTCATGCCCGCCAGGGACAAAATTGAGAGGTCCATGGCCCTGGTTGCCGCCACTACCGGCGGAGGTAAACCAGGTGCGTAAGATATTATAATTTAATATTGGGACTGGCTTTTCTCTGATGCATAATTATTCCTTGTTTGTTGTGTAAAAATTATGGCCGACACAACCACCAGTGGGGTTCAACTAATTATATGAGTGTGCGTACAAGTTTATATGAGCAACATGTTTAGACTGGCTGCCACCACAATCCTCAATGTCGGTCATTCAAGCGTCTCCTCAACAACTATAAGTTAAACGTTTGGTTAAACAAAACGAATGTCGCGGACTGAACCCCCCTGTCACAATTTAATTAAATCGGTCGCCCAACTTTATTAAATTGCGACCTTCTATAGAAGGGGGGCTCAGATCCACGAGATTTCTCCAACAGCACTTTTTTGTATAAAAAATCTGTTGGATAAATGGGTAAATGGTCTCCTTGCACCTTTGCATGCTCCTCTTCTGCCCTTCTTCATTTCATGAACCCTGGATCGGCTTCATCCTGCATGCATGCTCTGTGAAGAACTCCCTGTTCTAGGGTTGGCCAGAACCACATATACACGGTGTACATACGGTATTTCTGGCAGGGAAATCACCAAATGTACGGTGCATACATACGGTTCTGGCCAACCCTACATATGATGCATAGCACAGGAAGCTCTACCTGCACACGTGCCTGGCTTGGTGGAACCTGTGGCAATTATGAACCACCCCCCCCTTGTGCTTGCTGATGTATGACGTTATAAACACACTGCCATGGGCACTGGCTCGGTTATATGCACACTTTCACTGCAGTCGTGCTTGGCTTGATGAATCTGATGTGAACTTTTACTTTCCCATCTGTTGTGGTGTCTTTATGTGGTTTAATTGTGAGGCAGGGACTTTTTTTTGCAAGCATGTGTGTACGTAAGCGGTTTAAACTGGCAAGCTACACCCTTGCAACAAAACACACACTGTGAATGAAAAGCACAGTATCAGAGATGTTTGGAGGGAAGCTGAATTCACAAACCCTGACGTGCACAACAACAACTTGTCTGACAAGCGTTTGCATGCAATATGATGTGCACACTCCCAGGTGGCCGTGAGCTGCTTGGCCTGGTGGAGCCCGGGGGAAGGCTGGCCTTGCCTCACCGCTGGAGAGCTGAGGGCAAAGACCTGCAGGTGCAGTTCTGTTGCACGGGATAAAGAAGTGTAGTGGCTGAGAGGTCTGAAGTGTGCACATACAAAACAAGTGTGCACATACAAAACAAGTGTGCACGTACAAAACAAGTGTGCACATACAAAACAAGTGTGCACGTACAAACTACAACTGCTGCAGTATCACGCTGAATGGGGCTTTATCACCCACAGTCATGTGTTGCCGGAATTTATGGGTTACCAGCTGTGGCGCGTCTAGGTACAAGAACACTGAGCTGTTGCAATGTCAGGCCGAACGTGCATTGCTCACACATTGAAACACACTTATGCGACTTATTTGACTTCAAACACGCACACATACACACACAGACATACGCACACAGACACACACACTCGCTCACAATGATGGATCTTGCAGGTACGACCGTATCTGGAGCATACACCAAGAGGGTACCATCCCGCCACCACCAGCGCCACGGCCACCCCATCGCCCTCCCCGCACCAACTTCCTCGCCTGCCCTCCGCCATGAGCATGCACGGCTGGAGCACCACACCTGGCCGAGCCATTTCCGGCAGCAGCAGCAGCAGCAGCAGAAGTAGCAACGGAGGCTTGCCGCTGACTGAGTTAGAAGACGGAAGCTCGTGCTTGATGTGCTGCCCAGGTGCGAAACGGATTTCCTTTATTTGATGTCGGACATGAAGTTCATGTCATGAACTGTGAATCAAGGGTTTTCTATCTCTATGTCAAGCTCCCAAATGAGCAAAGCGCACAAATACTGTGTTAAAGGACGTGAGCCCAGACTACCAAGGTTGTGAATTGTGGATTTGACCTGAGCTACCCGAGGCCATGTACGTCGACAAATCCACATATTGGTTTAAAGAGGCGTGTTACAACCTGCGCTATTGCAGGTCCCTATAACTCACGTATAAACCATGCTAGGCGCTCATACTTAATGTGTGTGTGTGTGTATGTGTGTGTGCGTGTGTGTGTGTGTGTGCGTGTGTGTGTGTTTGCTGCCTTGACAGGGGTCAGCAGTTCAGCTGAAGCACCAGAGCAACCGACAGATCGCCCTTCTGGACACAGAGGGGGGTCGACCAGTGGTCCCTTGGGGGCAGGCGCTGCAGGTGTGTCATATACTTCTGTATACAAACAGATATAGGGTTGGCCAACGCGGTGTATATGTACATACGGTATTTCTGACATGGACATTACCATACATACGGTCATATATGGCGTACGCTGTGCAAGCTTAGGGACGTGCATTGCAAGCACATGCTCCCAATTGCTGGAAGAGTGCATCTGTTGTTTTAGGTTGGTTGGCTAATTGGGTAGAATGAATTACGATGTGGTGCAATAATAGTGCACTGTGGTGCTTGTTTGTGTCGAGGCTGAGGACTCAGGAACAAGTAAACGCCTTCAACGAAAGCTTGCCAGGCTCTAAATCCATGTCATCACAGCACATGTGGCATACACGTGATGAGGATGTGTAGGGCTGGCCAGAACCATATATATATTATTGCTGCAGTGTGAGAATGCAGCATTATTAATGCTTCGATTTGAGAATGTATATATATGTATACGGTGTACATACGGTATTTCTGGCAGGGAAATCACCAAATTTACGGTGTATACATACGTATATATATGGTATATGGTATACGGCTCTGGCCAACCCTAAGGATGTGCGAGCTCGCTCTGTGTTCTGTCACTCGTACTGTGCTATTACGCAACAGCGTACATTGCCAACAGTCTAACTCAGGCTGTTGGACCAACAGAGGCTGTTGGATTGAATTCATAGGTTTTGGTAAAGTGCTTGTTTGCATCAGCAACAAGTTGGAGGAAATGTGCGCAAGTAGTAAAAGTAGTAATTGTAGTAAAAGTTGTAAATGTAGTAAATGTAGTAAAAGTAGTAAAAGTAGTAAATGTTGTAAGAAGAGCAAATGTAGTAAAAGTAGTCAATGTAGTAAATGTAGTAAATGTAGTAACAACCTACATTTATTGGAGAATGGTGTCCCTGTTACGCATTATTAATAAGTTGCTTTCTGTAGGAGCTGCAATACCTAATGAAAAGAGTGCGTTCGTCCACAAGGTGGTCATGACCACGTGTACAGAGCACTAGGTCAATCTGAATTGCTAGCACTTGGTCAAACTACGTTGGCAAGGAGCAGGATGAGGGAAAGAACAACAGGAAGGCTGCGCTGGCAGTGACATACTCTTCCTGGGTGTCTAGCTGGAAATGAAAAATAAATCAGGATGCATGCTGTGTGACAATGCTGTGCGGCAATGCTGCGCGACAATGCTGTGCGACAATGCTGTGCGACAATGCTGTGCGACAATGCTGTGCGACAATGCTGTGCGACAATGCGGTGCGGCAATGCTGCAGGTGCTACAGCAGATGCTGTGTTTGAGGTGATGACGTGCGACAATGCTGTGCGACAATGCTGCAGGTGCTGCAGTAGATGCTGTGTTTGAGGTGATGACGTGCGACAATGCTGTGCAACAATAATGTGCGACAATAATGTGCGACAATGCTGCAGGTGCTGCCGCAGATGCTGTGTTGGAGGCCAGTGAGGTGATGACGTCCACCCAGGCAGCCGCACAGCCTCACTGGTTGAGTGTGGTGGTGGAGAGTGACCCACTTGTAGTGGCTCAGGTGAGTGGGTGGGTAAGTGGGTGAGTGAGAGAGCAAGCATGGTATAATGTGCTGGCCTTCTCGTAGTGGCTAATATGAGTGGGTGGGTAAGTGGGTGAGTGGGTGAGTGAGAGAGAGCAAGCATGGTATAATGTGCTGGCCTTCTCATAGTGGCTAATATGAGTGGGTGGGTGGGTGGGTGGGTGGGTGAGAAGATAGCAGGGCGTGTTGTGATGGCCTTTTGTTTGGAAGGTGTGCTACTGCCAATGCGTGGTTGTGAAGAGTTTTTCTCCCGTAGCGTCTCGGGTGTGTGTGGATTGGAGTGTGACAAGACTTCTCATAATGTGGTGTCGTGCTCTCTTCTGAGATGCGTATGCATTTTCTAAAGTGGTGCAGGAATGCTTTCTTACATGGTGGCATTTTATACTAGTTTATTTTATTATAGGCACACACACATGCCACGCATCACAAAACTGTGTATGCCATTCTTCCCGACGCATCGCTTGCCAGTACACACACACCCTCCACATACACACAAACACACTTACAAGCACACACACACACATACAAACACACACACACACACACACACACACACACACACACACACACACACACACACACACACACACACACACACACACACACACGCACGCACGCACGCGCGCGCAAACACACACGCACACGCACATGCACGCAAGCACGCACACACTCACGCACGCACGCATGCAAGCACGCACACACGCACACACACACACACGCATGCACACACCCACACACACGCGCACATTCACTACTGCACACCTGCAGGAGGGTGTGAACGTCACCTTTGACTGGCGCATCAAAATCCAACCCCCCTTAGTCGTGCACAACACACTGCCAGTGGGCGCGCAGTATGTGGTGTGGGAAGGCCCATCTGCTGTGCTAAGTTCAAGCAGCAGTAGTGGGCGTGGTGGGAGCAGCCATGGTGGTAGTGGTGGTGGTGGTGGTGGTGTGCTACGGGCTTGTGGATGGGGCAAGCTGGATGCGTGGGGAGTGGCGCATGTGTACACTGCAGACATGCGACAGCAGGTGTGTGTGTGTTTGTGTGTGTGTATGTGTATGTTTGTGTGTGTGTGTGTGTGTGTGTGTGTGTGTGTGTGTGTGTGTGTGTGTGTGTGTGTGTGTGTGTTGTGCAGCCTATAGGTGGTGTCGATGATGCAATGCCTTTGTGGTGGATCATCATAATCATTGCCCTTACGTAATCAGTTTCAACCAAGATTTTCCACTAAGTGTGTGACTCCTCTGCCGATAGCCTTTACCCTTCTGACTAATGACTCACATTTTGCTAGTGGAACTGCTCTTCTTAAATAATTGCACTGCCCCTCCCCACTGATCTACCTGCTCCTTTTAAGTGATTTACTTCTGCCTGACGCACGCCCGCAGTTGGCAATGCTTCTCTCAAGCGATCTTGCTGCTCCTTGTAATGAATTATTACTTCTGCCTGACTCATGCGTGGCAGGTGTACCTCAGCTTTTGGCCTGATGGGTGTGCGTATGCTGAAGCAGAGCCCATTCTTGTCAGTGATGGCAGCCACAGGAGAACAGGTGGGGCTGATGGGGTTAGAATAGCCAGGAGAAGGGGGGGAGGGGGGGGTGGAAGAAATGATGCATTGCTTGGCTATCGAGACGTTTCATTCTCATATTATGATGTTGCTCAAGTTTGAAATTACCACCCGCTTGACGTTAGAGGACATATGCTGAACAGGGATGATGATGAATATATTTTTAGTTATATCCAAAGGGATTCGGAAGGCAGGGATGTATTGATGTGCGTTTGCTTACGATCAGGACCACCAGCAGTCAAACTGCTGCCCTACAATGCACGTGAGAAATGTGTGGTTTAATCACGTGGATAGCAATAATACTTTTTCAACGCATGTGGTGTAAGGCTCAGGAGTATTGAGACGTTTCCATGCCAGGCTTGTGTGCGACCACCACCACCACCACCACAACCACCACACACATCACGCCCTTAACTCAATATATATGCTCAGGTAATGGGTCCTTCCCCCGCCTTCCCGACAGCTTCCGCTGCACCTACACCCACAGCAGCTCCTCCCCCTCAGGCATGCCCCTGCGCATGTACCTCACACGCACCCTGGAGTGCGACACGAACACTGGCAACGCCAGCAGCAGCAGCAGCAGCAGCAGCGAAGGGGGCCCCATCACCTCAGATGCCTCTGTTAGGGGTGGAGAGGGTGGTGCTGGTGGTGCTGCTGCTGGTACACTGTCGCTTGCAGACTCGGTTGCGCGCGGCTGTCCTCTGTCCCTGCGCCTGTGGGTGCCCTTGTGGCTGGTAAATGGCACACAGGTGGGATTTCGCTCCTGCTGAAGTGCGTGGTTGCGCGTACACAGGCTGCTTTGCAATTCAACTGCCAGTTTTTTTTCAAAGCTGATGAGCGGCACGCAGGAGTTCCTCGTGCTGTTGCTGCTCATGATAGTATTATCATGCCTCCACTTTTATCGTACACAGTAGTACTATATGCTTGTGCACACATTTGGTGTACACATGCACAATTTATTCACTCTTGCAGCCTCCCGTTAGTGGTTAGGGTATAGGGGTTTAGGGTCTGGGTTAGGGTCCCATCAGTGGCTAGGGTTTCGGGTTGGGTTCTAGGTTAGGGCCTAAACCCAAACACCTAACCCTAAGGGTGTGGTGCCTGTGCCATTCAGTATCAGCAGTAACGACCACTCCATACAAACATTGAAATATTCCATGAACTGCACACCTTGCAGCTCCCTATCAGCGCGGGTGTGGTGACCATGCAGCAGCAGCAGCAGCAGCAGCAGCTAGAGGTACAAGGCAGCAGTGACTCCAGCAGCCGTCTAGTTGAGGGCAGCAGTCCCTCAGCCCTCACAGGGGGCCTCAGCAGCTCAGAAACCCTGATGGTGCGTGTGTGTGTGTGTGTCTTTGAACTCTTGTTTTGTGTGTGTGTGTGTGTATGTGTGTGTGTGTGTGTGTGTGTGTGTGTGTGTGTGCATGTGTGTGTGTGTGTACTCAGGGGCTGATGTGCGTGACACGGTTGCGTGGTTGTCGGCAGAGGATGGGGTGTGCTGTAGGTGGTTTTGGTGTGTGTGTGTGTTCACTCCAGGCTGCCCCTTGCATACATCTGCCACAGTTTTTTGCTTGATAGGTAGGGTGACGTGATGATTTGCATATGATGCAGTGTGTGTGTGTATGTGTGTATACCCAGGTGGTGATGTGCATATGATGCAGTGTGTGTGTGTGTGTATGTGTGTGTGTGTGTGTGTACTCAGGTGATGATGTGCATATGATGCAGTGTGTGTATGTGTGTATACTCAGGTGATGATGTGCATATGATGCAGTGTGTGTATGTGTGTATGTGTGTGTATACTCAGGTGATGATGTGCATATGATGCAGTGTGTGTGTGTGTGTGTATGTGTGTGTATACGCAGGTGATGATGTGCATATGATGCTGTGTGTGTGTGTGTGTGTGTGTGTGTACTCAGGTGATGATGTGCATATGATGCAGTGTGTGTGTGTGTGTGTGTGTGTGTATGTGTGTATACTCAGGTGATGATGTGCATTTGATGCAGTGTGTGTGTATGTGTGTATGTGTGTATACTCAGGTGATGATGTGCATATGATGCAGTGTGTGTGTATGTGTGTGTATACTCAGGTGATGATGTGCATATGATGCAGTGCTGGCTTCCTGCTCAAACCAGAGATAGGATTGTCTCACTGCCTACTCAAGAGAGATGGCGTGTCCAATGAGTTTTGTAGTTTCTTGCCACCTGAAGGCACAGCGGTTAATCTGCGCATCAGAAGAGGAGACCAAATATACAGTGATGGTGTATAGCTGTTAAGTTATAGGGCTGAACGACCTTGAAGGACAACTCAAGCTCCTGTGTGCTACATGCTCACAATTATCTGTGACACAACCTTTTAGCTGGAGCTACTACCATGCCACGCAAAAACTCACGTGTCAACAAACATATAAACCGGTCTTTCGGTGGGGCTCCGGCTAGTGTGGGCACTAATTGAGAGCCTTTCCTTAATGCACGCTAATAACTTCCAGTGCAAACTTTTATTTTACTGTTACATGTGTTTCCTCCATCGGCCAGCTTTCAATAGGGTTAGGGTTTAGGTTTTAAAGCTATAGGCGTTCGGCACTACCCTACATCCTTAAAACCCTAATACCCTACCCTATAATATCTCTTTGTACCATCTCTTGTGTGATCACAATCGCAGTCCGGTGCGCAGCTGCGGGTCATCGACACAGCGCGTCCCTCTGCTCCTCTCCCACGCCCCCCCTTCAGCGTCACCATCATGCCACGCAGGTGTGTGTGTGTGTGTGTGTGTGTGTGTGTGTGTGTGTGTGTGTGTGTGTGTGTGTGTGTGTGTGTGTGTGTGTGTGTGAGAGTGTGTGTGTATGTGTTTTTGTGCATGCTTGTGTGTGTTTGTGCATGCGTGTGTGTGTTTGTATGCGTGTGCGTATTTGTGTGTGTGTGTTTGTGTGTGTGTGTGTGCATCAATATAGAACGTGATTTTTCTCACTGTATGTAATCTGCTTTGATCTATCCCTGGTCCTTTTCAGTGCCACCTCCATGCCACCCAGCAATGTCCATACGTTTCCATGTATTGCACCGGTGCCCTTGAATGCCTACAACACAAATCTCTCTTCTTTTCCTGTCTAGTTTCCTACTGATCCTATGTTGTCATCATCACCACACAGACAAGTACCAGCGTCTATCATGTCTTTATTATTCACACAACATCCTGATTGCCTGCTTCAAACCCTCTTTGTGCCTCCCCAGTAGTTTCAAATCCATGACACTCGAGTATTATAGCCCCCCTTCTCATGAGCCAGGAAATGACATATGCACTCTGCGGACAGAAACTGCATGCACGGGCCTGTCTGCATTCCTCTGTGAACAACAGTTGACGCTTGATATTACCCGAACAAACTATATTTGTATCCTACACCGTTACGTGTGTGTTGTGCTGTGCATTAAGGCACATAATCTAAACACTTGACCCCCGACCTCATAGAACCATCCGATATGACAACCCATTCGCCACACATGTACACACATACACACACACACACACACACAGTCTGGAGCTCATGAGCCATGCTCTGCTACCTCCCCCTCCTCCCCCCAACATGACCTCTCACCAACAGCAGCTGTACCAGCAGCAGGGGGGTGGCCAGAGCCAGGGGGTGTGCCTGAGTGTGCTGGGTTCAAGGTGGTCGTCCCCCTTGACCTTGCCCTCTACTGGACCTGAAAAGTGAGCCGAATATGTGTATGTCGTCGTGCGCTGTTTCAGTATGTGTATGACGTCGTGCGCTGTTTGAGTATGTGTATACCGTTGTGCGCTGTCTGAGTGCATCAGGCTGGAGGGTGTGCCTGCGTGTAGTGTGCTCCCAGTTGTCTTTTTCACAGACGTTTTCCTAATGAGGGCCCCACCAGTGGCTAGGGCTAAGGGTTTAAGGTTAGGGTCTAGGTTAGGGCTAAAAACCTAACACCTAACCGTAGGGGTGAGTCTAAACTGTGAAGCGTCTGGACTGTGTTGAGGCTGTTGAGATTGTGTGCTTTTTAATAACCTGTTTAAAGCACACATTCAAACTGTCACAGGTTTGCAATCGAGCTCTCCCATTGCAAGCACTTTCCCTATGCATGCTTCAGACTCACACATGTTGCGGCTTGTGGCCGTTTGTTGCCAATCGCCGCACATGTTGCAGCTTTGCATCTGATATTGATACAGTATACTGCCCACATCTGACCTGGTAATCATCTCATGTGTACTACATGTGTACTACACACATGCATGCGCTTGCTGCAACGTGCAGGGCCATCACCAGCACAGGCGGCGGAGGCGGCACAATGTCTGAGTCTGCTTTGATTCGAGCACACTCATCTGATGGGGGTACCGTGCATGAGTTGGTAAGCCAAGCCGTGTGTGACGCTTTCACTGCCTCCTAAATTGTTCATCTTGCGACCTGCCAACACTAGACCTACTGAAGAACAGCAAATTATTTTGATCTGAAAAGGAATGTGTCTTTTATGTTAAGGAATGCAAGCGTGTACACACCTGAGGGCATTGCACTTGACACTGTGTGGCTCCCTACATGTTTTGCATTTTTAACGCAAATGCAAACACGCACCACATCTCACACATAGGTGGCACATGTGGGTCCTGCCTCGTCCAGCAAATGCAAACACGCACCACATCTCACACATAGGTGGCACATGTGGGTCCTGCAAATGCAAACACGCACCACATCTCACACATAGGTGGCACATGTGGGTCCAGCAAATGCAGACACGCACCACATCTCACACATAGGTGGCACATGTGGGTCCTGCCTCGTCCAGCAGCGTGGATGGTGGCATCATGGGGTCACCCTCTGCTGCTAGTGTGAAGGGCAGCAGCGGGGATCTTGGTCTTGGACTCGGAAGCGGAGGTGCAGGTGTGTGTGTAACTGTGTGTGTGTATGTGTAATTGTGTGGGTGTGGCTGTGGCTGTGGCTGTGGCTGTGGCTGTGGCTGTGGCTGTGGCTGTGGCTGTGTGTGTGTGTGTGTGTGTGTGTGTGTGTGTGTGTGTGTGTGTGTGTGTGTGCGTGTGCGTGTGTGTGTGTGCGTGTGCGTG
>Ga0307947_1004519_pt1 | contig 10912 bp, 13 predicted proteins | sample OrgLakmetagen232_FD_201840 | JGI IMG/M metagenome (GOLD analysis project Ga0307947, IMG submission 201840) | Saline water microbial communities from Organic Lake, Antarctica - #232 | ecosystem: Environmental > Aquatic > Non-marine Saline and Alkaline > Saline | place: Antarctica: Organic Lake...
GCGGGAAAAACAACCCGAGCAAAAACAAGGCATAAAAAGAATGCCTAAAACGAGAGTACACAGCACTTTATGCAAAGTGCCTGCCAGATCTCAGCCTACGCTCACTACGCAAGAACTCCAGTTCTACAGCTGAAGCAGAGAACTGATTATTTTTTTCTTTAACATTGGACAACATTAATGTGTTAATCAATGTATATACATATGTAAACTATGATTAAGAATATGGTTCACACGCGGAAAGTTTACACCACAGTTCAAATCAAACATGCTTTTAGATAGCGAGAAGACAACGGATTGATTAGAGCTGCTTGACGTTTTCACTGCTGACTCAGCAGTTGTACGTCACCAGTTAATAGGTATACAAATCGATTGCACTCACGTCCAATTTCACTTATCCCCTGTTACATATTATTTCACGGATAGGCAATGGTAATGAAATGCAAAAAGTCTTTCCTACAATCGTGTGTTACATATTGGTACACGCTCCAACAAAACTATTGGCTTTTAGCAGTCAGACCTCTATTCATCTTTTAGGTTAGAAGAAGGAAGAAAAACGTAAACAAAAAACTTGTTTAGTTTTTATGGGCATCAACATCAAAAATTAACATTGAGGGATTGAGGGTTCTAACGACACCTTCCCGTAAGTCAACACCTCGCAGCGCTGGCAACACGGCTTTCATGGACTGCCACTGGGTGCAGACATCGAGAAAAACTGTGGATCTGACGACAGCAGTTCCAGGATTTCTGCCAAAGATATAAACAGTAGGACTACCATCAGGATCAGCATTTGGCAAGAATACATGCTGATGATACATTGTAACCCTCATTTTGAAGCAAGCCACCCCCCAATCCAGCATCCACCTTGGGGTGCACACATAGCTCCTCGACCCCAGAGAAGAGACCGGCCAGGGCAGCGAAGAAGATGGGAGTGGTACATCGGAGCGCTGCATGTGTGCCAAGGTTCAAATCCAGGACCTTGACAGCGGACAGCATGGGCTTGAGCGGCCGTAATGCCTACAATGGCGAACTCCATATGCAGTCGCTACACTGCAAAGGAGAAAGAGCGTTGACCCTAGAATGCATGAGCGAACTCCGGCAGCCAGTTTGCCAGGTGCGTTGCATCCGCCTCACTGGCGATGCAGATCCCGCCGACAACAAAACTTGTCAAGGCGGGGAACGCGGAAGGAAGCAGCCTCGGGAATGAGGTGCTGATCCACGGCAAGCAGCTCCAAGCCCCCCCCTTGACACCCCCCTTGACACCCTACGAGGAGAGAGAATCCCCTGTATGGTGTGCAATTGGTGCATCCTTCAGACGCAGCTCACGCAGGCGTGGAAGCTCCCTTAACAGCCTGCTGAGGCCCAGGGGTTTGCGTAAGAGCTTATCAGCAGGCGCTGGAGATGCTGCAGACGGGTGATCTCGCCCACGTCAAGCTCTCCTTCTCCAATGAAGGAAAGATCAATGGAAGTCAGGCTCGAGAGGTTGGCCAGGAAAGGGAATAAGTAGGCCCGGTGATCTTGGTGTGTCCTCGTAGAAGTCCAAGAGCGTAAACTCGCGCAGCTGCCCTTTTGCTGCCAGGACATCAAACACGCTGTCCATGATGGTGGTGCCCATATCATCACACCCGGACATCACACCCGGACAGCGTGAGGTGGGTCAAAGCGGGGAGCTCGTGCAGCGCGTGGTGGAGGTCGAGTGGCGAGCAAAATCCAGAGTTGTGATGGAAGGTTAATGTGAGGCTCTGCAGCTGCTGAAGTACCGATAGCTCACGCAGGCTGACCTCTTCAGGCTGGTTTATGAGCAGACTGAGCGACGTGATGGTCTTGAAGCTTGTCAGCGTCCGCACCATGTTCTCGGACAGCGGCGTGAGAACATGGGCGAGATGCAGCGAAAGCGAAGCAAGCTGGCCTACGCCGGCCAGGAAGTTTAGGGCGGCGCTGTCCACTTTGCATTCAGGCAGCGTGAGGTGGAGGAGCTGCTTGAAGTGCGTGGAGGAGCAAGTGTGTTGCACAGGACTCTGTGCGCCCCCTGCATGTTGTTCAAATTAATTCAATCTAAGGGCATAAGGCTAGCGATTTCCCATGTCATCTCTCAAAGTTTCAGGTGAGGCACTCGAACACGAAATAAACCAAGTATCCGGCTCCAGTCAAGACGAAGATTTACGACGAGTTAATAAGATATTTAGCGATTACACGTTCGAGCACACGGTGGAAATCACGCGCAAGGGTGCGATAAGTGTGAAGAAGGTGCCATCTGTGACGAGTCCAACCGACAGATAATTGAACGCTACAGAGAAGAGCTCAATTGTAGATTTCGTTGTTCAGACAAGGTACGTGCGGTGGAAGATGCGGTGCTTCGCTGACCAAACGAAGAAAGACATTGCCGTCTTCGTACCATACGTTATTACTCACTTACATGGTGATGTTATACCTAAACATCCCGGTATGGTTGTAGTTACGCTCTGACCAGTGAATTATGTGACCAATGAATTATGTGACCAATGAATTATGTGACAGTTTATAATTTTCCTTTTTCCTCAACAAATAATAAGAAACCTTATTTCTTTGGTTTGAGACCTAGTACACGATGTACACATGAAAAGCACTTGAAAGCTAAATTTATAGAGTATATGTATAGACATATGCTTGTAAAAGAAAGTCAAACAGTAAGTTACTGAACAGGAGGGTACAGTGGTGCAAAATGGACATTTGACTTGTGGTGAACATCTTTTGGTAAACACACGCTGGAATCATGATGTAAATTATCCCCATGTTTCTTCCAGTTTTAAAATAATGTGTGTGTGTGTGTGTGTGTGTGTGTGTGTGTGTGTGTGTGTACAGGATGCTGGATATGCATACATATGTACATATGTACTTATAGACATATTCAGATGACTATGTATGGTGAGCTGGTTCAATGATGCATTATAGGATAGAAGGGTCTCCACCCCCTTTCACGACCCTATGAGGCCCTGCGATTGCTTCAGGTGGACTGTACCTTAAATGGTTCAGGGCCAATATAAAACTTGGAAGGGGAGAGATACCCCCTGAACTTGTCATGTAAGACCTCCTAAAACAAATGGACAAGTTTAAAACTGATTGTCATGGGATAGATGGCGTTTGGAACCCATCTTGGGCCCTATTAGCTACTTTTGGAAGTCTACCAGTACACCAAGCACTGAGAATGCTAGTGCAAACAAGTGTCGCCAAGTAAGTAAATAGGTCACAGTCCATGATATGGGGCCTCAAATTGAGGAGCCAGGAAGATTGTCCAAGATTTGGGTGTAACATAATTGACCACGGGGGGGGGTATAGAAGCACGGACCTTCACGGTTAGAGATTCCACATTGCCCATGTTGTCCCTCGCATTTAGGGCTGCCTTGTTGAACGCTTCTTTGCTTACTCATCCCACCTCCTGATAAGCCCCAGAATAGTTTTTTCACTCATCCTCTTCCTCTTTTTTTTCTTTGTCTGGTGGTCTTGATTTTACAGTAAATTATATTAATAAACGAGATTTGCTGGTACACAAAAACAGGAGCTATCATTTGAGGTGTGCTCAATGAAGTCCTGCATGGTTAATTCTCTGGATGTATATGTCTGCGTGCTTCCTTGTGCACCCCTTTCCTGCGCTGAACCTTTGTACATGGTTCATGTCTGCACTTCCCCTTCCCTTGTTGTAATATGTGCCCCATCGATCGTTGTTCACGCACCCCTCTCCTGTGTGTTCTGTTGCAGTGTTCTGTGCTCATCACGCTTGGTCCACGCCCTTTATTGTGTTATTTTGTTGTATTTCCCCTGTCATACATGATCCATGGTCCATGTCCGCATGCTCTTCTCCTCTTCTTCATTCTGCACCACACACACACACACACACACACACACACACACACACACACACACACACACAAGCCAGCTCCTTCTCCACCAGATGTAACCCTACAAACCCACTGGCTGGTACTAATTCTTGTGCTCATCATGAGCATGGTCCACGCACCCATCATGCGGCTGCTTACATGGTCATGCTCGTTTGCTCTTCTTCATCCTGCGCACACATGGCCGCTTATATATAAATAAGTACACGAGGAAACGTACATTCAAATTTCTCACCTGTGCAGAAATTGGATAAAAAGCGAGCAGGTCCTGTCCAGTTTGCTGATCCATTGAGCAAAAAATTGGATGAACGAGGCAAGTGCACTTATATTCATACATCATACACACAGGTAGCCGGGCAGCATGCAAGCCACTATTCAATTGCCTGACGAGATGTGGGGAGAAGTGTATAGCATGCTGGAAAAAGAGGACAGGATCAGCATGCTGTCCAGCTGCAAGGCGTTTAATGAGTCGCCCTCCATCCTCAATCAAATCACTCGCCTGCAAGTAAGAAGTTCCACCACCTTTGACACCCTCACGCGGCTCAAGCCTGCCAAAGCCACCATCCGGGAACTGATCATCGACCCCATGTCTGAAGGCTATAAAATGCTGTTGTACCACCGCCGGCTATCAGAGGTGAAACATATTTCCCTGGACATGCCATTGTATTACCTCTCATTTGAAGAAATGCAATCTGTTGTTTGTGCGTTCCCAAGTCTCCGTGTGCTTGAATTTTACAGTAACCCAATTGATGGGCTTGAAGTTGTGTTGATGATGCTCCGCCTGGTGTCAGACAACCTAACAGAACTAGAGGAGCTCAGCATCCTAGATGATGCTAATAGGGTTGGATGGTTTCCTGATATTCAGTACAAGGATACTGTGGCATGGTCAGCTGCTATGAACACTGTCCTGTCTCGCTGCAACAAGCTGCACACATTGCACATGATTTCCTTGCTAGACATGGGCAAGCTGGTGAGCAGCTCGGTAAAGCGTGTGATCTGCCAAGTAGCATACCCTAGCCAGATCAAGGATTTCAGAAGCACACTTCGCGGGTTCTCTGTACTGGTGAATGTGGTGTTCCAGAGAATTTCTGTGGTCCCAAAGAACGATGATGCAGATAGCCACGGGATGGGCTTTTTGGATTATTTCGACACCGTTTGGCTGCCTTCTTTCCAAGGTGCTGCTGCAGAGTTAGGTGGGTCTAGGACACCTATTGCTTGTCTGTCCACGCGCTTCATGCTGAGCGGTTTCTGCGGGGATCCTGGTGATACTGAACATGGTCCTCCAGTCCAGGTGCTGCAGTCTCTAGAGTCTCGTGGGCGCAATGTATACGATGACGCTCTGAACGCACTACTGCAACAACCCAGTATGGCATTGGCTACTGCACGCGTCAAGTGCTTGCTGCTGGGCAATATGCAGGTCACCGTGGGGGTGGCTGATCTGGTCGAGCGGTTCTTTACGTCGGCATTGAAACTAAGGTTGTGTACTGGTATTGAGCTAAGCAATGTGATGCTTCCACGATTCATTTTGGGCATGCCATTGTTGAGAGAGCTGAGCTTGAATGAGTTGAGCAGCAAGAACAATGATCATGAATTGTTGTTCGGTTCAGTTGTAGCAGCTGCAGCAAAGCTGCGCAATGATGGCTTGCTCATCAAGTTGGCTTTTGAAGAAGCACGCGTAAGTGAGAAATTTAAGCACGAGCTGGAGGCAATCTATGGTGTCTCTATATTGTTCCCCTTTAATCAATACGTACATGCAGAGTTGTTGCCCTCACGGGACTGATAGGGTTTAGGGTTTAGACTATGTTTACTGTATTATTGCTTTCTTTCCCATTATTCTTGACCAATGAACAGCCTTTTCTTGTAATCCATGTAAACCTTTCTTCTTTTCTTTTCACACCCACGATCATCAAAGTTGTTACTACTAATTCTTAGAAAAGGTTCTGGTGGCAAGTTGTGCACGTCGGAGGCTTCTTTTGAGGATGCTCGCCCGCCGATGACTTTCACAAAATACCTGTATCAAATCCAGGTAGCTAGGAGGGACGTTTAAGCAAAAAGCGACTGGCTTGCTATTAAATTGCCATTACAATATAATCACGTCACGTTCAACAAAGCACCCGCCATCAAAACGAGATATGCAGCTTCCACGTTTATTGAAACTTCAAGTTTTCCATAAGTCGACTAAAAGCTGATCACGGCCCTCCTGAGGCTGGTGTTGCTGCTCCTCCAAACAATGGACTTAATTGCTGCTGCTGCTGCTCCCCTGTGACGCTGCAAAGCCCATCACAGGGCCCACGCGTTTTGCAAACAAGTCTGCCAAGATGCGCAGGACCTGTGCGTGTCAGTGCGTGTGTGTGTGTGTGCATTGTTGTTGGTGTGTGCTCGTATAACAATTCGGAACTGCAAACACATGTGAATAAAGTCAGCGGCCGGCATTTCCATTTACCTGCATGGAGTAACCTATTATAAATGGTGACACTCTTTTCTGCAAGGCACAGCATGCCTTGCTTCGCATGCCTCTTACACGCGTACCCCTGAAATACCTAGAAGTGCAAAGTCCTGGACAAGCAAGATAACAACAGAAGGTAGCTTCCTGCAAGGATTTTCTTCTCACCTCTGGTGGCGCATGGTCTGTGCGCATGAGTGCGGTCATGAGGGGGAAGAACGCTGGCAGGTGCGCAGCAAAGGTGGCCTCGTCAAATGTGGAGAGGGCGCGCAGCGCGGAAGCAACCTGCAAACGGAGGCCATTAAGGCATGTGGCGGATACGTAAGGGGTGATGATGAGAGGGGCAGCGACTCGGAAAGTGATAGCCATTGCTGGTATTGAAAAGGAAAAACAGATTTGATGTCATGAGTAGCAACGACAGTGACAATGTAACGTTTCTAATTCAGGAAGTTTCTGGGTATCGTAGGGCTGCGACAGATAATGCAATAACTCCGTACTTAACATCTGAGGCAAAAGTATCGTTGCGCCAAAGAACCGCTGCCAATATTATACCTCAAGGCACATACACACACATACACACAAAGAACAAACACAAGCACACACACACACACACACACACACACACACACACACACACACACACACACACACACACACACAGAGAACACCATTAAACTCACCAGCGTGCCAAAGGGCGCATACTCTACGGGAGGGGCAGCCATAAGCACAGGCACACCAAAGCTAGTACGGCCAACCACGATGCTGTGATTGTTGGGGGTGCGGCCCTACACATTGAGCAGAAGTAGGACGTTTGGGCAAGATTCACAGGTGGCTTAAGTAGGAGAAACGAGTGAGTGGCTTAGAAAGGAAGAAATGACGTATGAGCAGCTCTTGGCGAACCCTGTCATGCACGCACATCGTAAACACACTCGTGCACACACTCGTGCACACACACACACACACACACCTGCACATATACCGGAACCTATACACACACAACACACACCACACTTCTAGCTCCGTTCCTCACCTGCGCTGCAAGAGCAAGGGCAGCAGGAGAAGTCTCGCCTAGCTGCTGCTGCTGCTGTTGCTGCTGCTGCTGTTGCTGAGCTGCTGAGCTGCTGCCGGTCATCCGAGCAGGGAGGATGGAGGAGCGGGGGGCGGTGGTGGGTTGGGGTTGTTGGGGAGGAGGAGGTGCGACGAGCTGCTGGGAGACAAATTCTGGGTCAGGGTGAACGGCACCGCCCACCTGAGTGTTCATGTGCGTGTATGTGTTTGTGTGTTTTTGTATGTATTGGTGTGTGTGTCTGTGTTTGAAGTCAGTGCCTGCGCTTGTGCGTGTTTGTGTGTGTGTGTGTGTGTGTGTGTGTGTTTGTGTGTGTGTGTGTGTGTGTGTGTGTGTGTGTGTGTGTGTGAGTGTGTGTGTGTGTGTGTGTGTGTGTGTGTGTGTGTGTGTGTGTGTGTGTGTGTGCGTGTGTGTGTGTGTGTGTGTGTGTGTGTGTGTGTGTGTGTGTGTGTGTGCACGCACTTGTGTGATGTGCGTTCACGTGCATACGATCAAATCCTGCACTACCCAATTCACAAAAGCTCACTCAACATGCTACGAAACTGCCAGCGGACGTGCACAGAGCTGCATGCATTATTTCCGAATTGACATACTGAATCATCTCTTTCCTCTTCCTCACGCTGTTGGTGGCCACGGCCAGCATTTTTCCAGTCAATGAAAGGTTGGTCATGCCACACGCCTCACCTGAGCAAAGCGCGCAAGGGTGGACGTGCACAGCCGCACCATGCGCGGTGTGGCCCCACATCGGCCCTTGACGTCTGAGGTGTCTTTGGCGTAGGACAGCACATGCATGAGCACGGACAGGTAGGCGTGGGATGCTTCTGCCTCCAAGCGCAGCAGGGGAGGATCTGTCACCTGCATGCGTTGTGCGTGAATGTGTGTGTGTGTATGTGTGTGTGCGTGTGTGTGTATGTGTGTATGTGCATGTGTGTGTGTGCATGTGTGTGTATGTGCGTGTGTGTGCGTGTGTGTGTATGTGTGTATGTACGTGTGACAGAAACAGTTCATAAGATATTTGGTTCAGCCACCAATGAGTGGTGTAAGATGAAAGTGAGAGTGAAGCTCAACATGCTGACGCACCACGTCTCTTATCACAGGCAGGTGTGCCACCAACTTTACCGCATTCACACGCACCACACAACTTATGTGGCACCCTTCCTCTGCTCAGATGAGTGATCTGGTGGCAAAAGACACTCGCGCAAACACAACAGCGCACACAACACACACCTCATGACAATTATACGGCATCATTACTCTAGGTACGTCCGTGCAACCTTCTAGCACTGTTCATATACACACAGAAGCACACGCACACACACATGCACACCCTCTCTCTCTCTCTCTCTCTCTCTCTCTCTCTCTCTCTCTCTCTCTCTCTCTCCCTCCCTCTCTCGCACACACACACACACACACACACACACACGCACGCACACATTCACACACGCACGTGCACGCACGCACACACCCAAACAAACAGCACTCACCGCGCAGTCCTGAGGCACTCTATCCTCGGCTTGTTGCAGGGCCAGCACCTGCCTTAAGCCCATGTCTGTGTCGGTGGCTTGTGCACGGCTGGCGACGGTTTCAAGCACCTGAATAATATTATGGGATAAGAGACGCTGCTGTGAGTGGACGCTGTGTCTGTCTCAGTGGCTTGCGCGTAGCCTTGGCTTCAAGCACCTAAACCTTATTTCAGGATTGCAGGCTCTCTAGGTTTAGACTGCGTCAGTGTTAGTGGCTTGCGCATAGCTTGATGTGATAATATGATAATACGATTCCAAGCACCCGATAATATGATTCCAAGCACCCGATAATATGATTCCAAGCACCCGCATTGACAACAATTATTGACATTTTAGATCACGAATTTAGTAGTATTGCACCTGCGCTGCTAGCACTTGCACAGCTGTTGACCAACAGACTGATCAGCAGCACGTGGCAAACGATGGAGGTGCCTGCTCTCTTGTCGTTTGCACACATCAGTACGCTACACTGCAAGCAGGCACTCGCATGTACGCAATTACACACGCAAGCAAGCAAGCAAGACAGCACCAACACCCACACCCGCACGCCTGCAACCCTCCCCTCACCCCCCCACACCCACCAACAACCAGACACCCACCCACCCACCCCCACACCCCCACACACACCCCCACACACAAACACACACTCACAAACACACCCTGCAGCCGCACCTGCAGTATGTTGCTGAGAGCCACGAAGGGCAAGTACCCATATTGTCTGCTGTACACGTCCGTGCAACCCTGAACCAGGAGCAGCTGTACTGCGGCCTGGCACCGGAACTTGGCAAGCCGCCGCGCCCCTGCTCCCTGTGTGGGTAAGAAGTTGATGCATGGGTGATTGCAGGGTAAGAAGATGAGTGGTACTTGGCGGCTGTCTATGTGTAGAACATTTTGACAGAAGTTTAAACTTACAAAGGTCCTCGTGTGTATATCTGTGTGTGTATGTGTGTGTGTGCGTGTGTGTGTGCGTGTGTATATATGTGTGTGCTCACGTGCGTGCGTGTATGAGTGTGTGCGTACGCGTGTGCGTGTGAAATAGTGTGTTTTGTGTGTGTGTGTGTCTGAACGTCCACAAGTTTTCTGCCTCTCCACGTGGGCATTTCGTGTTTTTTTGTATGTTGCACTACAATCTGAGTGCACGGCGCACAAGACACACACATACAAGTACACACGCGTGTGTATCAGCACACTCGGGAGCAATCCCCCTAAAAACATAGTGTCCACCAGCACCTTGTTTTGTGCAGAGCATGCATCTTGTTTTGTGCAGAGCATGCAAACTCATGACTCACCTCCCGTAAATTAAAACCGCGCGGAGTGTTTGGGGGGAGACGCAGCCCAGGCACGAACCCACTTCCTTGCTGCCCACTGCTGCCCTCACCAGAAACCTCATCTCCTGTGCAACGCACGTACACATACACACGTGCCGTAATGATGTGCGCGTGCTTGTGGGTGTGCGTGTGTGTGTGTGTGCGTGTGTGCATGTGTATGTGCATGCACGCACGCAACTGTGCATGAATGCGCATGTGCATGTAATGCGTGCATGCACTTCTACCGAGGCCGATCAAGGTATAGTTTGCAAGCACAGGTTCAAACAATAGCTTGATCAAGTCCAGTGTACCTGCATAAGCTATCAACTTAAAAGCATACACACACACTTAACACATATACACACATACCTGCTCCACTGATGCTGGCCGCGCTACCACCGTCTCTTTCAGGAGAAGCGGAGAGGCCGCCCATGGTTTCACTAGATCCTGAAGATTCCTGCTGCTGCTGCTGCTGCTGCTGATTGTGCTGCTGCCGCTGGCGGTGGGGGTCGATGATGTCAATGGCAGTAGGCGACACTTCATCCACAACCTGCATGTTGTGTGAGTTGCACAGAGTACATTTAATCACAGTGATGTCAATGGCAGTGGATGACACTTCATCCACGACCTGCACGCTGTGTGAGTTGCACAAAGTACACTGATAATCGGTGGCGTTGATGGTGGCTATGAGCGTTACGTCACCC
>Ga0307947_1004522_pt1 | contig 10908 bp, 9 predicted proteins | sample OrgLakmetagen232_FD_201840 | JGI IMG/M metagenome (GOLD analysis project Ga0307947, IMG submission 201840) | Saline water microbial communities from Organic Lake, Antarctica - #232 | ecosystem: Environmental > Aquatic > Non-marine Saline and Alkaline > Saline | place: Antarctica: Organic Lake...
CTAATGGCGTTAACGTGACGCAAGTCCTTGCAGCGGCAAGGGCGGGGTACAGTCAGAGAACACTTGGTAATTCGCCGAGGACGGCTCAGCCAGGTGGGGGGGAGTGTTACGTGGTAACTCCTACCTTCAAGTGGTACAGAAAGTACCGAAGTGTGATGTCACACTACTGAGTATTTATAACAGTGACTGGAGTCAAAAAATCAAGTTCAATTCTTGCAACATCATCACCCTAGATGTTTAGCTGTCATTAATATAAAGTAGAAGTGGCTAAGCACGCTGCCGTACTTCGTAAGAGTAACGCTTCGTAAGTGTGTGTATGTGCGCGACTCTGCAAAATCGTTTGTGTATGTACAAGCCGAAGCCATCTGTATGGTGTACAAGCAGTATATTCAGCAGTAAATCTCCAAGAACATGGACGTGGGTGGTGTGGTGTGTACGTTGGTTTACGGCCAACTCTATAACCAGGTGTGAGAGTGTGTGTGTGTGCGTATGCGCGCGTGTGCACCTGTTGGTGATGCGGGAGGCCAATTTTGTCAGAGTTACTGAGTAAAGAGGGTTTGTATGATTGTGCCGACCGCACCCCCTTCAGTCGACTCACCAGGTTGGCAGCTACCATGTCCCATCCAAGTGTGCCAGACGCCGAAATTACAAAGGGCTGTCCTGTCTCTGTCAGGAAGACCTGGGAGCGTAAGAAATATCTCTCAAGTCAAAGTCCTCTTCTGATGTTGATGTTCGTAAATACACACGTAAAAGAGTAATACACAACACAAGCGCATGCGTGCAAATACCCACACCCACACCTACACCCCCCCCCCCACACATACACACACACACACACATACACGCGAGCACACACACATGCACACGCACACACACATACACACACATACGCACACTCTCTCTCTCTCTTGAACCCATGTGTGCACGCATACTTTGTTAGGCATACCTTACGCAGCATCTCCAGTGTTTCTCCAAACTCATTTATAAATGTCGGATCCGTATGGCTTACAGCCGGTCCTCCTGCCTGCGGAGGAGAGAAGAGGGCGTTCAAGGATACAATTGCGCTCGTACTTTGCCCTTTGGCCTGCACCAAGCTGCATGTGCTCAAAGCACTTCTCACCGCTAAAAGGACGTCCTCATGCACCTCTGTGTGTATGCATGCAGGCACGAGGGGGAAGAGATGAACGGGTTGGTGCGCAAAAGAGACAGACAGACGGGAGTTCCCCCCGACCATCACAATCAGTAGTCACCCACCGATGGGGCCAGGGATCATCAGCTGCTTGTGCATGGGGCTTTGCTGCACACACAACTTGCTGGGTGTAAAGCGTGCTATCGGGTCCGAGCAGATCTTGTCCCGGAGGACAGGGAACTTCTGCAAGTAGATTGCTGTCTGTGGGTGCTTCAAACACAACTGCACACCAATCGCCACCAGTGCAAGATATGAGAAAATTTGGTGAGCCATTTTTCGACGATGCCCACAAAACTACGCTTGCATGCAATTTTCAAACGTGATTTAAATTTGGTGCAACTGTCCTTTCTCCTGTTTTTTGGGGGGGCACATGGATGCTGACGTGGACGAAGAGTTTTTCACATCATGATCATCTAGAGCAGTGCCTGGGGGCCCGCAGCAGCCGCAACAACAGCAGGAGCCGTGGCAGTTTGTGCAACGCAATGATTGGCAGAGGTCGACAGCGCAGGGAATTGAGACAGGGGTTCAGGTTGGGAAGCCAGCATATTTTCGAGGGGTCGGTGGAGAGTTATATGCACAACTAGGAGGGCAGTGGTTTTGACGAAGGTGGCGGCATCATCATCCCGTTTGATGGTGTACTGTTATGCGCCAACACTACTGTACTAGCGTGTGCCAGTACTGTAAGACTTTTGTGTAGTTCCGGTTGCCAAGGCTACTGTAGTGGGGTGGTGGGTGGTATAAGGATTACCTTAGGGATTCGACCCATCCAAAAATTGAATGGAGCTGGTGGCATGTATGTACGTGCCAGGCCGATCACCTACGTGCCTACTAGGCGACCAATGCAATTAGTGACTGGACAGGTGTCGGTACAACGGGACCATTAATATCACAGTCAGAGAAGCATGTTTCTTACACACTACAGCTAAAGCTGAGAAGGTGCAAAAAGTGCAATAACATAACTGCTCACAACCTGCAATCATCAGCGGCCTTTTCAAGACAACGTATCATCATGATCAGCGCAGCAAGTTTGCAGGCAAATACTTCTAAATACAGCAGGCTCACAGGCAAGCAATTGGGGCAAGCAATTGTTGCTTACCTTCAAGAGAAAATTGACGAGAGCACAAGAAATTTCGCCTTGTAACCCTTCAAGCGGATAGGTATGATAGGACATGATCGTGTAAAGACGAGGGCACAAGAGTCTCCACCTGGTAATTATGTATATAACAGAAGGCACGTATTTATCAAGTGCTTGCCCCTGCGCACTGGATCTGTGCATTGATTTGTGCCTCTGATGATGATGGTGGTCGTAATCGGCCAAACAAAATGAGGGACGATTAATAAGGGCGAGTGATGCCTCACTCCATTCCCACTTCGGTGCCTCTGAAGCGTCGTCAAAAACATACACGCCTATGAGTAGCAAAAACTGCCAACGCTGGAAGTGCGTGCAAGCAAGGCGGCTGCGGGTACCATAACCAATGACAGAAGGGCACTTTCTGTCTTGCATCATGTGTTTGTGTCCGTCGTCTTTTCACAGGCAGCCTTTTTATTTTCTTAAGGCACGACTTGAGCCAGCTTGCAGCGTTGATCAAATGAAGTCAAGTTCACATCCTCCCGGAGCAACAAGGCAAACAGAGGGCAGCCATCTGGTTAGCTTTCTCAATCTCCAGCTTAATCCAAGCTCTAGGTGCTGTAATGGGTGTGGCTTGACCCTGTCCCTCTGGGAACAAAGGAGGAGTGTAAGTTCTGTAGCAAAATTGGTTTTCCCCTGAAAATCTTTAGAACTACGCAGGCAGAGAAAAAACTACCCACATCAATTAAGGAAAAGGAGTTGCTTTAGTATCGGGTTTCAACAAATAAAATGATATCAATGCAAAGCTTATGCCACATTTGCATGCTCGTTTACCCATCATTTGCTTCAATCTTTATGTCCGGCCTTCTTGTGTCTCATGAAGAAGTGGCGTTATTTGACACCAGATCAATTAATCAACATTCCAATACCTAAGGACATAAATATATGTACAGTTTTGTGGTAATTCATCCAGCTTTGGTGTTGTGCAACAACCCTCAACATATTAGGCAGGTATTGCTGACCGAATTTTGAATCAGTTTTTAAACGAGATGCAGCTGGAGACAGAATATTTTTAATATATGATCACAAAGCAAAGCATTGAAAGACAAAGTTGGTCGCGGACGTTGACACATCATCACACCATGGGTAGCCTTGTAACAAGACATAAAGCTGCTTGCTCCTGATCATGAAAAGCAGTATTTGCAATAATAAGTTGTGCCCAGAAGACCAGCAAAGTCTTAAAGCTCCTCACAAAACATCTTAGATCTTCAACTTTTGTGAGCCTTTTTGGGTCTGCACAATGCAGGAACCTGTGTTTGACATAATTGAGCGTGTGTATGTTTTTCTATGTTCAAGATGTGTGTGTATACGTTAGGGTCATGTGTGTCTTTCTGTGTGTATTGTGTGCATGTTGGTGTGTATGTGCTGCGTTGTTTGCTGTGTGAATTTGCATGCGTGCGTGTGTGCTTGTAGGTTGAGTGTGTGTATGTGTGCGTGTTTGTGTACGTGTGTGGGTGCGTATGTGTAAAAGCACATGTGAATGTATACTTGTATGTGCTTACGTCAAATTTTAAATTTGGTTAAAATTTTGGCCCGTAATTTGCGCCTTGTACCTATTTGGGGACGTTTATGCACACCACCTGATATGCTCAGTTCCCACATCTAATAAGATTGCCACTTGGACTGCAAAGCCATGGTACATGCTTACTTATTGCCTCTTACAGAGGACTGCAATGTTAGCTGAACAAGGCAAGCTTGACGTTGCAGTATCATCTGACCTCTGCAACAACCTTACATAGGATCCTTGTACCCATAAACCTGCATGAAAATGTCACGTGAGGCCTTCACACCCAGTCTCCTGCTTACCATCGCGAGGAGTCCCTCTAGCATTTTCATATTCTTGTCCATACTGCAGAAAAGCGGGGGGGAATCAGGGAAATCATCAACCCTGGTGTCATGATACTGCACATTCAGGGATTTACCCTCAAAGATGTTATTGAAAGAATGCTTTGAGCCAGGGCCGAGTCTCTCTCAAGCAAAGGCTGGAAGCTACACTTAACTGGCAACTCTCCTTCGATTCTCTCTCTTTCTTTGCTGATGCAGCAAACAGTACTTCATGTGCTGAGTCTTGTATTGTCCAGTGACAGTGATTTGCTACGACGGATGACCTTAATTTCCCTTAAGGCCAGCTGTTTCGATGGAGGCAACAGCGATGTCAGAGTAGTTTGTGAGTGACTTCCTTTACAGAGAAAACACTGGATCATTCAGTGCCAATAAAGCCAGCATGAGACTTGATTTCTAAAAAAAAAATGGGCGAAGGGGGGGGATTGGCAGATTGGCAATGGATTGGAGAACATTTCCTTGGATGGGATGGCGGTGGAGGTTTGGATGTGAGAGCTGCTTTATAATTTGGTGTAGCGAGGTTAAGCTGTATGTGCCTATGTGGGAGTAGCCGTGAATGATTGCAGCTGGGATAGCTGCGAGCTTTGCACATGGGGTGGAGTATAGTAAAGCCCACGCCTCTCGGGTTAACATTATGGGATGAGGGTGGTGTACATGAGGGTGGTGTACACCTGGAAAAGTATCTTGCCCTTCACCGTTCTTTCGTAGGCTGTCATCAGTGTAGATCCAGTCCCGCCAATATATTGGCTTACGGATCAGGCTTGGACCGGACCTTTTTTGGGTCGCTTTGTCAGATTTTTGAGATTGGTCCAGAGTACTCGTCATATCTTGGGGACCTTACTTTGTATAGGCCTGAATTATTTCCAGTGCCAAGAACGTTGACATAGGGTAATTATGCTATTCTTGATTCTCCAGTTTGCCTGAGGGATATCTTTGGCAAGCTCTTTTAGCCAGTTCTATCGTAGGCATTAAAAAAAAAGAAATAGAAATAAAGTATAGCCCACAACAGAGCCCGACTGCAGCACGAGTTCAGGCATTACCGCCGACCAAGCCTGGGTCAGCTACTCTGCACCCTTGCAGAAAATAACGTGTTTACAACGGAAGTGGCCTTAACTTCAGAGTGTTTGCTCAGCTTCTCTGCTGTTCTCCAATTATTGGACGTCCTTGTCACGCTAAATCAGTGACATAGACAAATTGTGTGGTTTCCCCTGGATTTATAATGTGAGCAACGGTTTTACGATTATTTGGATGTTTGGCCAATTAAGATGGTCCTCTTGTAACAAACTCGCTCTTTCTCAGACTGCAAGTCTGAGTACCATCTCCTCAGGGCGTTGCTTGAGCCGTCCCTTCCTTCTCGCGTGGAGAAAGAGGAGACGTTAAACACAACCTTTATGGGGGGGGCTTGGCGGACTTATGGCTCAAACTTGTAATCCATGCTTAAGCTGGTACCATGATACGTCGTGACATCCTGAACCAGACCTCAGCTGAACCTAACATGTACGAACATCATCATTACTGATGACGTCCTGGGCAATCACACACGTAGCGCTCTCCCACACAATGCAAAAGAATGGGGATGCAAGAACTGGCGCCTGCCATTCAAGCCAACGAGAGAGGGGGCACAGACTCTACAACGAATTGACAAGAAGCTTCTTCACACCTGAAGTGCCTTCTTCACACTGAACAATTGATATGCTTGATAATACTGATGAAGGGCTAGCTCACTGAATAGAGGACATGGTGTGTTCATACGTGAGAGGTTTCATTCATGTTGACGCTTGCCTGAGCGCAATTCCTGTGTACAAACAGCAGTGCATTCCCTGTAAAGAATGTTATGAACATCAGTACATCCTGGCTGCAAGGTGCTGTTGGTTCCAAGGCAGATACAAAAAGCCAAAATACGCTGTTTCATTTGAACAAGTCCTTGGTTCTGAATGTGCTTTGCTGTGTGAAATGTTGATAAGCAACAAGAAGTGCCTGCTAATCTGCCTATACCTGATATCTGATTTCCATTTCGCTCTATATACACAATTTTTACACTCTTAGCCAGGCAAGTGCTGGTTCAGAGTTCATCTAGCAGCAGAGGAGTGATGAACCAGACATGGTTGATGTTCCAGACCCTCTCCTTGTGCGTGCAGGTGCTGCTCTTCACACATGAGATTATATTAATTGTTATCTGCCTCCCTCATTCTTGGTATCCTTAGTGTGACATTCATGTTTTTTTTATGTGCCCAAAACTCACAGATGATTCCCCCTCTTTAATTTACTGCGGTCGGTTGGTCTTGGCAGATGCTTATTTTTTTACTGGTGTTATTCAGTGCTGCAATGTCACAAAGGGCGTTGTGCCTTTTTTCTTTTTTCCCTTTTCAAGTTTTTTTGTACGTGCTACAATTCTGGTACTACAACAACAGTTATCAAAATTTCTTCATGTTTTACATACACAGCCTAGCAGTCGCACGTTTTTGACTGATGGCTTACTCTGTAGACTCTATTGTAGGCATTGAGGCAGTTTCTGCCTTTAGCCATTAGTATCCCATACCATATGGCATTGATCTGCATATTCCAAGTGTGTTTGAGAGGTGGCGTCAGTATACTGCTGCAAAAGGGTACTTCTGCATATTGGAGTTTGTTTTATGCATGGAGCCCAAGAATTAGCACATATGCGGAAGTTCACGGCAAAGCAATACATCTCTCTCTTTCTCCCTTCTCTCTCTCTCTCTCACTCTCTCTCTCTCTCCCTCTCTCTCTCTCCTCTCTCCCTCCCTCCCTCCCTCCCTCCTTGCCTTTTTGTCTGACTACTTTTCCCAATAGTTTTTATAACTTTTGGCTGCATTGGGTTCTTTGGGTGTCCGTCCCTTGACAAGACATATTTGGTGCGATTAAATGGTGCTTCTTGAATGGTGCCCCTTGGCGAGTCGTTTTTCCTCTTGCAGCTTCTTCCATGGCTTGTAATAAAGTCGCCTTGCGGGTCGAATTCTGCAATGAAAACAATTGGTGACGGTAGAGGACAACGTGTAGCTCAAATTCTTGCTAGACCGAAAGTTAAAAGTCAGGTTTGGACACATTATTTTTAATTTCTTCTGCATGCTCTGAAAATTCTCACCCTGCTCGGTTTTTATCTGCGTCTTCCAGCCATTGGGGATCGACCCAGGATGATGCAGCCCACTGAGTCCTTTCATACAATCTGCAATGCCAATAAAGTTGAAGCTGTACTTTTGATTCAGACCTGCTGCCTCATTTAAGCATTGAGTGCTTATGCATTAAGTGCTGCGGCAAATGCCTCCACTTTTTTCCTACAGACATTGCGAATATCCCTCAAAGCGCACCTGACAGCCGCGAGATTGTCTCTGTACACCATTAATACCATGCCCACAGGATGCCTCTGCAGCTCTGGGCGGCGTTGCCCTGTTTGCTCATCTATGGTGTCAGTAGAGGGTGTCCTGTTGCCCTCTGCTATACCCTGTGACTGCTCATTTGCATGAGACTGCTGCCCTAGCCCGCCGACCGAGAAGCTTTTTAATGCTGTATCCTGGAGCAAAGATTGTTGGATGGGGATAGTACAGATGTGAGATCCTTATGCCCCGGGGAGACCAAATGACGCTCCCCGCCAACAATGATGCAACGCTGCTCTGAAAAGCAGACATTTTTGAGTGATGGGTTCCATTGTAGACCGTCAGTTCAAAGCACTGCCTGAATCAAGCAGTGGGATCAGATTTTGAATCACAGTTACAATGACAGACCATTTTGGTGCATCTAGTCAAACCATTCTTTCACCTGGGCGAGATTAAGGCACATCTGTCCGAGACCCCTTCCTCTAAATGCCTTCAACACCGACAAATTCGACAAGGTAACGACAGCTGCGCCACGGTGAGTTCCAATTGCTTTGACCTGAGTATTTTAATCAGACCCAAACCTCATTTTTATGGCTTTCATATACAAACACTTTCACGCAATGCCTGTCATGCATATCAGTTGAGGCACAAAGAGCCAACAAATGCAACCTCTGAGGAATTGATTCACTGGCTGTACACTGTGTGGCCAACATCTCAAGTGCTGCACATCAAGCTGCATGTACTGAGCCAGACAAATCAATGCTCGTACCCACCCACTCACCAGTTCAGGACCAACGTGCTTGAGCTGCAAGGATGCCATGCCAACAACCTGGTGCAATGGGGCAAAAAGTGTGCAGCTCGTATCCAAAACAATGGCGTGCTCTAGAAGCCTGTCACACTATGTATAAAGATAAGCATCCTTATCAAGGTAGATACCTGGGGAGCTTCGTCCTCACAACTCGCCGTAACGACGACAGAGACTGTCTGCCCGGGTATGAGGTGGGCAATGAAAAGCTGAAGTAGGAGCTGTAGCCCGTAAAGCTTACTCCCCTGTGCAGCAAACACACACACACACATGATTGGGCACCAGCTTAATAGCGGGGATCATTTGAAATGAGAGTGCTTTTGACCGCCGGAGGCAACGGCTTCCGAAATAATAATGCGCGTATATGTATCTGTGTGAATGTGAGCTTGCGTGTACGTGTGTGGGTGGTGTATCTTACGTGTGTATGTGTGTGTAAGTCTAATAGAGAGAAGGTTGAGGAGAGTTTAGAGGAAAAAGGCTCACCATAGTATCAGTAGGACTCAGTAGGAGACTTTGATCCCCATCTTCAGAGTCCATGCCCATAGTCGTTTCGACCTCCCTGAACGTCATTTTGCAGGCATTTATTTCCTTCCTCTGATGACAACACTGTGTGCATGATGGTTTTTGTGAAAGCTGTTGTTGTTTGCACCACCCTGCACGCGCACCTTGGCCATTCTTGCATGCTAGTTGCCTTGTATAGGTGCATTATACGGACGAAGTGTTTTTAAACGCTATTGCAAATGTTTGTAAAAGGGTCCTTACAAATCAATTGGAAGTGTTTAGGAAAGCCACAAGAAAAAATCCAAGGTAGGAGCAGGTAGGAGGCACGTATCGTTGTCACGTGACCTGTACAAATTAAAACTGGGTGTTTAATGGGTGCAATGCAAACAAATTTTCTACTCATAGCAATACTATCATTGAGTTTACGCTCTATGCTCTCAAGAGAGAGTATGACACCGTAAGAATTGTTTTATGAACAGGCGAGCAGTCATACTTCTTGACTCAAGGCCTTATTCTTGTAAACCTTGTGAACCTTGTGAACCTTGTGAACCTTTTATGACACCATAAGAACCAACTACCGGTGACCTAAGTAAAAGAGGATGAATCCCAGGGAAACAATGTGATTCGTCCATACCACTGATTTAGCACAACAAGTGGCTGCAAGAGAGCTTTACAGGTAGCATATAACAAACGTGCAGTTGTTGTGTGACATCTTGAACCGCTCTACTCTGTTGTGCAATTTCTTTGTTTGAGGGTTGCGTTTCAAAAACTGCAAGTACTCAGCATGCGTCTGGGCATTAAAGAGCCATATGTCTACAGGAGTTGCAACGGATGTGCGCCATGGACATTTCCGTAACTGGCTCTCAAGCTTGGAAGAACAAATTAAGCTGCTTGCTCACCAGAAACTGCTCCCAAGCAAACGTGCGATCCCAATTGTAGTCCGGTGGTCCCTGAGAAGATCAACTGCATTCCTGACAACCTGAATGGACAGAGCAGCTTTTTCCTGGACACAGGAAGCTACTGGCTTCAGCCCTCTACTTGCAACGGGCGTGCTGCTGAAAGATGATGAGCAGCCTGTCCCTAGCTTTGCTGATCCAAAATTTCTTAATATCATGATTTATCTGCAGAGTGTATTATGTCCATACATGTATATGTGTGTGTGCGTGTTTGAGCATGCGTATGTACGTCGTACATTTATGTGTGCATGTGTGCTTGCGTACATGCCAAAATGCGTGCAGGTGAATGTAAATTTGCATGAGAATGTATGTATGTGCATGTGTGTGTACGTGCAAGTACAGGTGCATACACTTTTTCGCGTGCGTGCATAAATGTGTGTATGTGCATGCGCGTTTGTGTGTACCTGTGTGCGTATATTTGCGTGCATGCTTACAACAAAATGTGTGAATTTCGTGTGTGTGCATGCTTATGTGTTGATACGTCCACGTATGTTTGTGTGTGCGTGTGTGTGCGTGTATGCGTGTGTGTGTGTGTGTGTATGTGAAGGGGTGCGTGTATGTTTGCAAACGTGCGCATGTGTATGTGTGCACATGCTTGTGTGTGCATGTGTGTGTATATGCGCGTGTATGTGCATTTGATTGTGTATGTGTGCTTGTTTATGTTTTGAGATTGTGTGTGTGGCTGTATGTGTATGAGCATGTGCGTGTGTATGTGCGTGTGTTTGTGTGAGCGTGCGTGCGTGTGTATGTGTGTGTGAGTGTGCGTGCGTATGTATGTGTGTGTGAGTGTGTGAGTGTGTGAGTGAGTGTGTGCGCGTGTATGTGTTTGTGCATACGTGTTTGTGCATACGTGTGTGTGTATGTGTGTGTGTGTGTGTGCACGCGTATGTGTTTGTGCATACATGTTTGTGCATACGTACGTGTGTGTGTGTGTGTTTTTGCACGTGTGTGTGTGTGTGTGTGTGTATGTGTGTGTGTGTGTGTGTGTGTGTGTGTGTGTGTGTGTGTGTGTGTGTGTGTGTGTGTGTGTGTGTGTGTGTGTGAGTGCGTTTGTGTGTGTGTGTGTGTGTGTGTGTGTGTCTGTGTGTGTGTATGTGTGTGTGTGTGTGTGTGTGTGTTGTGTGTGTGTGTGTGTGTGTGTGTGCGTTAGTGTG
>Ga0307947_1004525_pt1 | contig 10903 bp, 9 predicted proteins | sample OrgLakmetagen232_FD_201840 | JGI IMG/M metagenome (GOLD analysis project Ga0307947, IMG submission 201840) | Saline water microbial communities from Organic Lake, Antarctica - #232 | ecosystem: Environmental > Aquatic > Non-marine Saline and Alkaline > Saline | place: Antarctica: Organic Lake...
TCGACAGCTGCACTAATAAATTTGTAAACTTCTGAGTTATGTTGAAAAACAAAACCTTTGATATCACCTTCAGAAATATTATCAAATAAGTGGATGAACTGGTGCCGTAAATGTTCGGTACCGATATATGAAAAAATGACGTGCTTCTCATCTTGAATATAATCCCCGTTTTCACACAAATTGCAAACACGTGCACTCCTCTCCGGACTCCTGCCATATAAACCAGTTTCACACTTCAACCCATGTCCTCGAATCCTGAACCGAGCTACGTTCCTCATGACACTTTTGCTCAGAGCCATCTTCAAATACTCCGGCAAGACAGATGGTGCACGAGCATCAGAAACCGGTCTCTCAGGCAGAGCAAACCAGTTGTGATAAGCCACAGACTTTTTTAAACTGGAGCAAGGATCTTGACCATGTGCCTCTCTCCAAACTGCCTGATATCTGATTTCCCCTGCTAGTGTGCATTATATCTGATTTCATTTCGATCTTTACACACGATTTTACAGTCTTAGCTAGCCAGGCAAGATGTGCTGGTTCAGAGATCATCTAGCAGCAGGGCCCGCAGCAAAAGAGTGATGAACCAGAGCATGTTTGATGTTCCAGACCCTCTCGTTGTGCATGCACTGTTTCTCGCATGTGCGTTTATGTATACAACTAATATTTGCCTCCCCTCAATCTTGGTATCCGCAGTGTGACAGTCCATGTTTTTTCCGCCTCTTTGATTTAGTGCGGTAAGTTGAATTATATTTTATGCTGCAATGTCACAATCAGTGTTGCGCTTTTTTTTCCATTTCCAAGGGTTTCTTTGTAGGTGCTACAAGTCTGGTGCTACAACAGCTTTTATCACGATTTTTAAATGTTTTACATACGCAGCCTAGCAGTCGCACGTTTCTGACTGATGGCTTACTCTGTAAATAGTCCCCATTACTCCAACGAGGATCACGTGAAGCTTGGCCTCCCTATATCCCTGTCCATGTAGGTTGCAGATAAGCACGCTGTGCTGTGCTTTTGCCTTTTGAAACTGAGAATCAGGCCTACTGTCTTCACATAAACTCAATCAGGTGAACATCCCATGCATTGATTAGGATTCAGTTTCTTGTCTAAAGCGAGCTGCAGGAACCGAAGTGGGAATTAGAAACAAAATCCTACCCTCCTCTACCCTAAAAAATTCACGTGCAGAAAAGAGGTTCATGTATGCATGCTAAATCTGCAAGGAAGGCTCCAAAATCTATGCAAGCATAAAAGAAAGGACAAGAAGGATGATACGGCGCTGTTTTTGGCCATGCCCACAAACTAACGAGAGCTCCTACGTTTATGGCAGCCAAATCACCCTAAAAATAGGGCAGATACGGGCGACCTGGAAGCTTAAACCTTAGCATCTAACGATGTTGATCAAGGCACACACACATACAGCCACTCACACACACTCAGGCTGCAATATCTCAGGAGCACCCTGTCGTGCGTGGGATGCTTGTTAGCCTGCTTCCCTCACCGACCTCTTTCGTTCCGTTTTTGTCCGCTTCACACACACACACACACACTCAGGAGACATATCTCAAGCAGCAAAAGAGGAAAGGGGAAACCTGTGTAGGCCCCCTTCCCACCTGAGAACGGCACACAAAGAAGACGCACGGGAAGGCCTTTGGAGACCGACAAAGACCCAAAAAAGCCCGGCACGAAAGGGCCCAGCTGCATGCAAATCATGCACAGCACACGCCGCTCACGCCTGCATGTCTTCGTTGCCTCCCCCCTTGCCTTCGGCCCTGAGTGACTCCCGTCGCTTAGTGTCCCATTCGATCTGGAGGTCCAGACTTCTGCGGGCCTGCACAGCATGTATGTGTGTGTGTGTGTGTGTAAGTGTGTGTGTGTGTGTGAGTGTGTGTGTGTGTGTGAGAGTGTGTGTGTGTGTGTGTGCGCGCATCAATGCGAGCAATCTGGAGGTCCAGACTTCTGCGGGCTTGTACAGCATGTGTATGCATGTGTGTGTGTGTGTAAAAAACATTGTGTGTGCACTTATGCGTGCAATTATGCGTGCTTGCTTTAGAAAAATGCATGTGGAGTTTGATTAAACCACAAGCCTCAAGCAATAAAGCTAGCAGATACCACAAGTTGGAGAAGGCATTATCTCTGTGCACCTACACCCACACCCACCCACACACACACACCTCAATCACACAAACACCATCCCTACACACACACACACACACACGCACACACACACCTGGGGCAGTGCGTGCCCGCTGACCACACGCAATACGTCCGTGAGGGTGATGATGCTGCAGGGGCACACGGGTAAAACATTTGTGTGTGTGTGTGTGTGTGTGTGTGAGCCTCAGAGGTGGGAGCATGTGTGTGACTTGGACATTATGCTCAGAGATCATGAGCTGCATATTTAATCAGCAGCTCTTGATTACTGAGCATGACGTACAAGTCACACACATGCTCCCACCTCTGAGGCTTACACACACAAATTAAGAAAGAAGGATACACTGACCGTCATACATTGCTCTTCATACACTGACCGTCTTCATACACTGACCTTCTTCATACACTGACCGTCTTCATACACTGACCATCTTCATACACTGACCTTCTTCATACACTGACCGTCTTCATACACTGACCGTCTTCATACACTGACCGTCTTCATACACTGACCGTCTTCATACACTGACCATCATACATTGCTCAAACATTCCTTCTTCCTTCTTCCTCATACATCTTCCTCATACATTGATCTTCATACATTGTTCTTCCTCAGCTGTAAACCCTTCGAAGCGTGTACATTTCGGGCTCACCATACTTTTTGACCGCCACATATTATTTTAATCAGCAGCCGATTGCTGAGCATAATGTCCAAGTCACACACACACACTGCTCCCACCTCTGAGGCTTGCACATTCAGGAGGTCACCATACTTTTTGACCGCCACATATTGTTTCAATCAGCAGCCGATTGCTGAGCATAATATCCAAGTCACACACACACACACTGCTCCCACCTCTGAGGCTTGCACATTCAGGAGGTCACCATACTTTTTGACCGCCACATATTGTTTCAATCAGCAGCCGATTGCTGAGCATAATGTCCAAGTCACACACACACACACACACACACACACACACACACTGCTCCCACCTCTGAGGCTTGCCATCAGGGGTCACCACATAGACCCTGTGGATTTTCTCGGACGCCATCTGCGTGTGCACAAGTCACAGATCAGTGGGTTACACTTTTACACATTTTGTGTGCACATACATCTGCCCCTGCAAAATGTATCGAAGGCCATCTGCGTTTGCGCAAGTCTCAGATCAGTGAATTACACTTTTACAGATTTTGTGTGCACATACATCTGCCCCTGCAAAATTTATCGAAGGCCATCTGCGTGTGCGCAATTCACAGATCAGTGGGTTACAATTTTTCATATTCTTTGTTGCTCATTTTGTGTGCATGCATATTTGCCCCTGCAAAATTTCTCAGGCGCCATCTGCACGTGCACACACGGATGCCGTTTGCACACACTGTGTTGCACACACTGTGCAAAATAACCCCCCCCCCCCACCACCACCACCACACACACACACACACACACACAGCCCTGCAATTTCACTCGGACGCCGCTGGGAGTGCTTTTGTTTGCACCTGCACCCATCTACCCTCCTACACCTAGACACACACAACTCCATTGCACTCATGAATTATGTTATAATGCACACACATCGCGTGCAGTTCAATGCACCAAGTTTGAGTAGACGGGAGAGGGTCCTGGCCAGCCCTCACCACCTCTAAACAGCATTGACACACACAAGGACACATACAAGCGCGAACGCATGCACACACTAGTACAGACACACATGCATATGCACACAAGCGCGAATGCATGCACGAATACACACATAAGGGCACACACAAGCGCGAACGCATGCACACACTAGTACAGACACACATGCACGCACACAAGCGAGAACGCATGCACGAATACACACATTAGGACACGCGTACCTGCACACGCTTTCACATACACACGCGTGTTGTTTGTAAAATATAAAGTACACATTAATACACAAGGTCAATGCTGGCAAAATACGCACCATTGATACAAGCGCGGAGAAACTGATGTCAGACGGCACGATGTCCAAACGGGCACCCTTGAACACAGTGGCCATAAGCTGCAGTGTGTGTGCGTGTGTGTGTGTGCGCGCGTGTGTGTTGTGTTGTGTTGGTTTGTGTGTGTGTGCGCATCTATGTGTGTGCATGCATGTGTTTTGTGTCCGTGTATGTGCGTCTATGTGTGCATGTGTGCGTGTATGTTTTGTGTGTCTATGTGTGTGTGCATGTATGTCTCTGTGTGTGTATGTGTTTGTGTGAATGTGTGTGTGTACATGTGTGTTGTGTGTGTGGTACTCCAGTACATACAGCATCTACAGACGATCCTGCTCTTTTCTAGAGCACCAGATACCTGGCTGCCCACTACCCCCCCCCCCCCATCAACCCTCCCCCCCACATCCACACCCACACCCACATACGTAGGGTTGGCCAGAACCATATATATATTGAAGAGAGCGCGCGCGCATATGGGGCATGCCGGGCTGGTGGTGTGCAACGCCCTTGACTTCCGCAACGGGCTTGCGGATAGATATATATACGGTGTACATACGGTATTTTTGGCTTGGAAATCACCAAATTTACGGTGTATATATACGTGTTTATATACGGTTCTGGCCAACCCTACACATACGCACACGCACCTCAGACAGGGGCTTGAGCAGCAGGCTGAGGTTGTCTAGTGGCAATGCGAGCAAGTCAGCCACGCTGATGGAGCCGACGAGTTTGCCCGTCGCGTCAGTCACACCCACAGCACTGTGTGTGTGTGTGTGTGCGTGTGCGTATGTGATTGTGCGTGTGTGTGTGTGTGTGCGTGTGTGTGTCATGTGCATGTGTGCATGTGGATATGTGGATATATATAAAGGTTTAAGAAAGAGACAAGAAAGTATAACAGCTGCAGCCGGCAGCAAGCTCTCCCCACACATCAATGAAGGAGAGTGTAGACAGATGTCACGCACACACACACACACACAACTATGAAATCAGCACACACACACAGTACTTCCCCACACATAACTGCCTACCTCTTGTAGTCAGCAGCCATGTGGTGGAAGGCCACGATGCCAGGGGTGGAAGCAGGTACTGTGCGCACCACAGTCTGCATGTGTGTATAATTTCATGTGTGTGTGTGTGTGTGCGTGTGTGTGTGCATGTGTGTGTGTATGTGTGTGTGTGCGCGCGTGTGCGTGTGTGAGCATGCTTTTGCAAAACCATAGTGCAATGAATATGACCGTATGCTAGTTTGCAGGCTGCACAAAGGACGTTAGCCTATACCCGCAACCCTTTTCAAGGACAGAGGGCCCTCAGCAGCCCACAAGAAGCGTTCACATAAGTCCGAAAAAGACTACAGGAAAAATTCTGCTGGCAGCACGAGAAGAAGAACAGCTTAGCAGCCTGGTTCCGTTTCTCGTACCTTGTTGAGGTCCAGGTCGTCAATGCCAGCTGCGATCTCGTTTGCCAGCTTCTTCTCAATCAGGAGGCGTACGATGTCGAGTTGACTGACCACGTGGGTGGGCACCCAGGAGCTGTGTGTGTGTATGTGTGTGTGTGATAGTGCGTATCTCTCTATCTCTCTCTCTCTCTCTCTCTCTCTCTCTCTTTCTCTCTCTTTCTCTCTCTTTCTCTCAGACTAACTCACACACAACCCACCTTGCGCCCTCCTGCTCGCTGCCTTGCTTGATGTTGATCACCATCTCGGGGCCATCGTTGGCTGACAGCTTGTGCGTCCTCTGCACGATTTAAGCGAAGTGTGTGTGTGTGTGTGTGTGACTGTGTCCCTGCTTTGTATCAAAGCACCAACTCGCGGCGTCTGCTGTGAAAGTGTTTGAGTACTTTGCAAAACAATTCCGGAATGTAAAGGTTGATGGCACTGCACGGACCGCAGACTAGGTAACGTTAGGAGTCTTAGCTATAACCGCACTTTCATAGTTTTTATTGTTGTATTCAAACGCCATTACGATGTTTAAAACTCTCAAGGCACGGTTAGGCTGTCCCCACAGCTGGACCTCCCTTTCCTAGTCAAAAAGGGCCAATAAGCCAATTTTTGCTCTCCCCAACCCCTTCACCATTTTGGGACCTGAAAGTTGCAAGGGATAGCATTTTCTTTTACATTTTTACATGTTTACAAAAAAAGCAGAAAGACCCAGTGCTGCATCATTGCTCACACACGGCACCAATCCATGCCCACTAAATTATAAAACATTTGACAGCTTACCCTGCAACTCTGGTGTATAAGTGAGGATGTTAATTGGACCCAAGAAAGCTCCAGCTAAAATTATTGCATGTTAGGGGTCAAACAACTCCATCAAAGCCCGCCACCGATTGGCCACATTACAAATTTATATTGAGCTATAATTAACCCCGCAACTCTGGTAACAAAAAACGGACAGAAACTCGAAGCAGGTATGGAGCTACAAATTTTCTGTCTTTTACCAGAGTGTTTTTTGTGCGAGTGCCTCCTACTTGCCATCATTCCCAGTACCCCTGTCCCAAATTCTACATTGCAGCATTGTTATATGACATTTGTAATGCTTATATCCTGAAGCAGGGGTCGATCGGGGCAAGTTCAGAAATGTACCTTTTCCCTGCCAAAAATGGGTGCAAAATACGCACCGGGCCCCACACAGTCCCCCAGAATGCCGAACTTCCAGCAAATGTCAATGGTTTAGATATAACATCAGGTATCTTGCATTCAGATGAGGCATAGGGGTACACGAATTGGGTGGGTAGCTTATTGGCACAGTTTGGGTATACACACACAAATTCACACACACACACACACTCACACACGCACAGACACACACAAACACATACACAAACACAAACACTAACACTAACACAAACACACACACAAACACCCAGCCATGGGGACGACCGTCATCAGCCTGTTTCGTCGAGTACGAATTACATCAATGCGACGACGGCTTCGTACGAGTTTTCCTTAATTCCCATGGAGCTTTTCTCAATTGGGGGATCTCTTACAGATTGAGCAGCCATGACAGGCTGGAGGCCTTTGCAATCCAAACTAAGCTAAACTGTGCAATACCAACAAGGGTGGAGAGCGTAGAAAAAAACCAGCAAGCACTGTTGTCGGTCGTGCGGAGTCCAGTCTGATTAAAATTTTGAAACATCTCAGTCTGGCATGGGTGTTCAACCCAGCGCGTGCACGTGCTCCGTGTAAGGCGTAAGTCAACGTTGAATGCAGTGTGTGTGCGTGTGTGTGTGTGTGTGTGTGTGTGTTTGTGTGTGTGTGTGTGCATACGTGCGCGTGCTTTGTGTCAGATAGGCCATCATGCCGCATGCTTTTCATACCTTGGCAGGGTCGCACACGTAGATGCGGTGGTGCACGCGTGCGTTCTGGATCTGGCAGCCCTCTGTGAGGACAGTCATGAGAGTGGTGGACTGGTCACCCTGCACAGGACAGTGTGTGAGTTTGTGTGTGTGTGTGCGTGTGTGTGGGCACGTGCGTGTGTTATGTGTGTGTGTGAGTTTGTGTGTGTGTGTATGTGTGTGTGTGCGCGTGCGTGTGTTATGTGTAAGTGTGCGCGTGGTATGTGTGTGCGTGTGTGTGATGCAAATGATTTAGTACACAGACTCGTCCTTGTGTGTGACACGTACACACAAACACAAACAACGGCCTGTGAAACCTAGGAGTAAGGCTCCGCCAAAAGTTTAAATTCTGTGACACACAACATGAGCATACGTGCACTCAATGCTTAACACTTCCACCTTATAACACACAACACAGCACATCAAGCTCGCACAGCCAGCCGTACACGGCACGACAATCATGCACCACACAATCTGTATGTTTCTTTTCATTGATGAAGGGCACGCCATTCCACCAGCTTGCGTGGCTGTTTTCGTACATGTGCATCGTAAGTGCACTTGCATGGTCATTGATATGCGTGTGCTTACATAATTGTACGTGTGCTTCGACAATTGTGCAACAGCTCACAACATGCGTCTAGCTGCCAGCACGTGTATCGATGCATACCTTCATCCACAGATCTGCATCGTGCAGGACGGAGCTCACTGGCTTGGAGCAGTAGAACGCACCCTGTGTGTGCATGTGCGTGTGCGCTTTTTGTCTGTTTTTGTGTTTGTGTGTGTGTCTGTGTGTGTGTGTGTGTGTCTGTGTGTGTGCGTGTGTGCGCGTGTGTGTGTGCGTGCACGCGTGCGTCAGCCTTATGTTTTTGCTAATAACTTAAAAGATGCAAATCCTGAAAAAGTAGTATATACCCATGCACTTTACGTTTTGCCAAGAAACAAATTGCACGCATCAGTCACACCATGCCGTTCAGGTCAGCTTCAGAAATTGAAGACAGGTTGTCCAGGTAGCCCTCCCCCAAGTTGGCTTGCAGGTCTGCACGTGTGTGTGTGTGTGTGTGCGTTTGCTTGGGTGTTGTATGTGTGTGTGTGTGTGTGTGTGTGTGTGTGTGTGTGTTTGTGTGTGTGTGTGTGTATATGTGTGTGTGTGTGTGTTTGTGTGTGTGTGTTTGTATGTGTGTGTGTGTTTGTGTGTGTGTTTGTGTTTTTGTGTGTGTGTGTGTGTGTGTGTGTGTGCGTGCGTGCGTGCGTGTGTGTGTGTGTGTGCGCGTACATGTGCATTAGCTTGTTTGTCTGTGTGTTGTATGAGTGCGCGTATGCAGATAGTATGTAAATGGACTTACTCCTGACGAGGCCTCGCAGCAGATCCGTGCAGGATACAGCACCGACGTACTCGTTTGCTTCATCGAGGATGGGTGCGGAAAGGATGTTCTTGCTTGCCAGCAGCTGCGTTTGCACAGGGGGGGGGGTTTTGCAATGCGTACAGTCAGCAAATAGGGTTCTTTCCCTGGATCTGAACTGTGCAAGAAGAAAGCAAGATGTATGCATGCATGTTTAATAGACAGAAAGGCTGTGCAAGTGCTAAATCTGTTTGCCAAGCCCATCTTAAGATTGCGTAGCACAGAGCAGCTCCTACGAATAAAATATTAGACTGCAGCAAGATTTCTGCGTGGCACCGGAACGAGTGTACCGGTAGTTACCAAATCGCAACTTCGTTGATCCAGAACACACCTTGGTGGCCTCGTCGATGGTGGCCTTCTTCTGGAGGCCAAACAGGTTTTGAGAGTGCTCGCCTATGAAGGCTGACAGCGTCTGGGAAGAGCGCACAAGGAGAGAGGTAATCGTGAATTACCTCATCCCACAGCGAACACCATGCGTACGTGAGCGTGAACGAGCAAGGACGAGCAAGCTCTTCAGATGCATGGTCAGGCGGCATCGCCCGTGAGGCCACTCCGCCAACGCGCTGTGGTTTTCACGCCCTCCGTCGATTCTTACCTCTTGCTTCAGAAAGTTCTGGGTTGCCTCCATGATTGATTTTCCTTTGTTAAATAATAATGGAAAATGAAGTCGGCGCAGTGTGTACTTTACCGAACTCAAAGATGAAAATTTCAAAAATCACAAAGCTAAGTAGTGAGTGGGGGGTGGGGTGCGGTTGAAATCAACCGGTTTCTCCGCCTGCAATCAATGCCTGAAGATGTAACAGAACCTCTTTCTCCTAACAGACATATAAATATGTTATATAACAGACTTCCGTACTGACACAATTGCAATGTTTACGTGGTTTTTGATTTCCATGATGGGTTTTGGAAATTTTTGTGATTTTATTCACCATGAACATTTTTTTGCGTTAATAAATTCACTGGGATTGTCGTTTCCCGCCTCCCTCAGCCTCTCATTTCCCCCCCCCCCCCCTCTTCCACCGCCCATCCTCTGTGGCACGTGCTGCAGCTGAAGGGCACCTGTTTAAATCAAGATTTACATTCTGTCAACGATACGCTGCCAAACTTGTCCATACCAATGTGCCCTCTCTAGAGATCAGATCTGATACTACTACAATTCTCATCAGGGGCCGATTTCAGGCCAAGCCTTCCTGATCCTCATTACTTTTCTCTTTTCTTTGGTGAGGGAGTTTTACAGTATAATGATATCCAGCGACAACATACAAGGCCTGGCTCCACCTTGCACTCCCTCTTAAGAAGCCTTGTTCTTCCAGTCGCACAATGTTTGCCAATAAGGCAGCCTCTCAAAGATCTTACTGTGCCTGCTAATAGATAGCAGACAATACGCAGCTGCGCAGCTGCGCTTCTGTAGGGGGATCACTCTTTATTCTCTTGGGCTGTGTTACTTGAAGTTGGCTCTGGCGCTCCAGTCACCGCAATGGCTTAGCTGCTTTTATCCTGGCTAACTCTTAGCTTCCCTTGGTTTTATGTTGAGTGTCTTGAGGTTGTGTAGCTAGACGTGCCCTCAGCCTGTTGCCTCTGTACACCTTACTAGCCCTGTATCCCTAAACCTTGTTGCTACGCATGTAGGCACCTTAGTACACAGGCTTTCTTTCTTTCCCATGCTTGATCTTCATGTACACGTTTGCCCTTCTCGTCATCAACCTGGATACCCCCCGCCCTACTTTCTTCTATTTCTTCCAGCCTGCCTCTCTTGCTTCCTTTTTATTTCGTAAATTTCGGTTCATTTTCATCCTCATAGCAGGGAGTTTGCCATCTCCCCTTGACCTATGTACACTGCAAAAATCAAAAATTAAATAGGACTATTGCTCAGATATTTGTGGGGGTTGATTGCGTTCGATGTCTCGTCTCACCTGTATGATTTTAGTTGCGCATCTGATTGCATGTATGCTTACTTATTCCATGAGTGCTGTGGCATGTGGACCAGCAACTCCGAGGCTGTGGAGTGGGTTCCGTGTGTGGTTGCTGTAGATGGTGCCTGTTGCTCCTAGCAGGATGGTGTGAGG
>Ga0307947_1004530_pt1 | contig 10899 bp, 10 predicted proteins | sample OrgLakmetagen232_FD_201840 | JGI IMG/M metagenome (GOLD analysis project Ga0307947, IMG submission 201840) | Saline water microbial communities from Organic Lake, Antarctica - #232 | ecosystem: Environmental > Aquatic > Non-marine Saline and Alkaline > Saline | place: Antarctica: Organic Lake...
GTGTGTGTGTGTGTGTGTGTGTGTGTGTGTGTGTGTGTGTGTGTGTGTGTGTGTGTGTGTGTGTGTGTGTGTGTGTGTGTGTGTGTGTGTGTGTTTGCAAGTGTGTGTGTGTGTGTGTATGTGGGTGTGGGTGTGTGTGTGTGCGCCAGGTTTGACTCACGTGTGGGAAGCGTGCTCAATCTAAGCCACTTTCTACGCCAGCTTGCATTCTGCAAACCTGGTCAACTCTCTCTTAAATTTTCCCTATCAGGACTGCTTATATGTATATATTATATAATAGTATGAATTCGTTGCTTAAATCTTTTGGCAATGTGCCATAAACACTTGATGGGAACCACCTTGTAATGGCACCACCTGGTCATGGAAAACATATATGATCACGGTCCAGCTCGGACAGTGTGGTCAGCAGGCAGGTTCCTGCGCTTGCTTAACGTGCTTTGATCAATCATGAACAAACGATCTCCCTCACTCCTCGGCTGCAGCTGGGATGCAGCTTCTTCCAGTGCCTAGCAAGTGAATTTGCCGCTCAGGACTACGGTCGTGCTGGTCTTGAGCAGTGGTTCAGGCCCCTCAACTCCCATGAGGACGCCTGGAGTGGGGCAGCCAGCAGCTATGCAGCAAGAGCTGTGCTTATTGACATGGAACCGAAGGTGAGAAGAAGATGGAAGTGCCATGCAGTGTAATGTAACTAGCTTAGCGCGCACACACACACACACACACACACACACACACACACACACACACACACACACACGCACACACACAAACACACACACACACACACACACACACAACACACACACACACACATTACACACACAGGTGGTGAATGCTGTGATGCACACCGCCCGCACCACAGGGAAATGGTGGAGCTACGCCCCGAAGAGCTCCCTGTGCATGGACAGCGGGGCAGGGAACAACTGGGCCAACGGGTACTATGGGTACGGGCCCTCCGTACGAGAGGCTGCTTTGGAGCTAGTAAGGAGAGAGGTGGGTTGGGCTTCAGAATGGGAGATATTCTGAAATGTCTATGGGTAATGGGTACGGGCCCTTCGTACGCAAGGCTTTCTTGAAATCCGTGAGGTGACAGGTGGGTTATGGTTTGGGATTGGTTCAGGTTAAGTTGGGTGTGGATTTTTGAGCGGCAACCTTGAGACCTGTGGGGAGAGAGGTGGCTAAGGATGTAAAAAAGTACTATTTCCTGTGCAGGTTTGTTTCTGTTGAAACAGGTATTTTGGTGGTGCGTTGGGACTTTTAAAAATGCTACGTACCGTGCTTTGTTTTTTATGTAGGAGGGTGATTGGTTTTGGCAAATGTGACCCTCCTTAGCGTGAGGGAATAGGGAATAGCTTGAGGGAATGGGAATAGGGAATAATTATTGTCTGATGGTGTTTTTAGGAGTGTTGGCTCTTGAATTTTCTTGGAATTGGAAGGGTGTCGGCTTATAAACAAGTTACACTTATGGGAGACAGCACATAGCAAGGCCTGCAGAATGGTTAGCGAGTCAACTTTATAGGGCCTCCATTGAGGACACGACTCTGAAAGAAAGCTGTACGCTTTGAGTTTCGTTTGAGTTATTTTCCCTTAGAAGTCACCACAGGTCCAAGCTGTTCTGTACGGGCTGTGCATTCCTTGAAGCTTGGATGCAAAGCTTGGATGCTCTACAATCACTATAGCCCACTCACAACACGTATGCATGTCCACCCATAACAACACGCTTATGACACATAACACAAAGCGTGTACACATGCTTGTATTCAGCTTAGGGCGTGTGACGTGCTGATGGATCTCTGCTTCTAAAACACATCAAAGTGTGTTGTCACATGCTTGTGTTCAGCTTATGGCCTGTGACGTGCTGATAGATCTCTGCTTCTTTAACACATCAGCACGCACCCAGCGTATACAAGTGTATAAACTATAACCCAACACTTGCACCTTCACGTGGAGGCATGCAGTGTGCTTGGTGGCCTCTTACTCCTAGCATCACATACAAAGCACACAATTTAGACGCACTCACACACATACACATAAAAAAACGTACAACACAACATCTCGCATGTACAGGTGGAGGTGTGCGATGCGCTAGACGGCTTCCTGCCCCTACAGAGCAAATAGACACACACACACACACACACACACACACACACACACACACACACAGCGTAAACCCACATGCGCGCTCATACACAGTACAGAGACACTTGTAGAGACATATAAAGATACATTTTTTTGCAGTACAGAGATACTTGTGTAAGATGATGATCACGCTTATTCAGCAGGAGGCAAAAGAAAAAACGACGTGGGGATTAGTTGTTCACTGCCTATTCTTTTCAAGCCGGAGGCGTGCCGCATGCTTGTTGGCTCCTTAACAGGGTTGGCGAGAACCATGTATAGATGGTGTGTATACAGTAACTTTGGCAGGGAAATCACCAAATAAACGGTCATATATGGTGTATATATACGGTTCTGGCCAGCCCTACTCCTAAACCCTAACACAACATAGACAAGCACAAAGCAGAAATGCACATGCACACACATACATAGCGTTGGCCAGAGCCGTATATATGCACCGTATATGACCGTATAATTGGTGATTCCCTGCTAAAAATACCGTATATATAAACCGTATATATGGTTCTGGCCAATCCTACACATACACATAAACACCCATACAACGCAACATCTGGCATGTGTGTGTTACAGGTTGAGGCGTGCGACGTGCTTGACGGCTTCCTGCTCCTCCAGAGCATGGCAGGTGGCACAGGAGCTGGGGTGGGCACGTATGTGGCCACCGCCCTGCGTGATGAGTACCCTGCCACACACGCACTCAACTGCTGTGTGTGGCCGTACGAGAGCGGCGAGGTCATTGTGCAGGTACGAGAATTCAGCCTGGCCAGAATGGACAGGGCTTTCTTGTGTCTGAATTTAATGCTGTGTGTGGCCGCACAGCAGTGGGGAGGATTGAGCAGGTACGAGATTGCATGGCCAGAACCAGTGTTCGACCGTGTGCTCTCATGCTGCTTGTTGCCCTACGAGAGCGGTTCGGTTTTTCTACAGGTACTAATGTTTGCGGCGAGAAATGTAGCAATATTATTTGTTTTGTAATTTTTTGCTGTGTGTGGCCGTGCAAGAGCGGCTAGGTTGTCGTGCAGGTACGAGATTGCTTGGCCGGAAATTGTGCTCACATATGATAACCATGTGTGGGGCAATGTAAAAGCGTCGAGGCTTTTGCGCAAGCACGAGTTGCGTCACGAGAATTGGCTTTTATTTGGTCAGATTAAAACAACAGCAGATTTGGGAAGGGCTGATTCTTGTAGATGGCAGACCTCCATCGTGTATATGTACACCCTGTATATATATGGTTTTGGGCAGCCCTATATGACAAGGAATAGCTTCACCATTAGCTTTTTCATAGCCCCCTCCAATACTCATGCTAACTCTAACTGAGTCGCTACCGTTTTTGATTCCTCTTTTTTCATTGCCTGATGGATGATGGTATCCACACATCAGCAGTAGATTGTGACCCTCATATGGTCACTGCTGATGAGCTACTATACCCTCTCTGCTCAAAAGGCACTACCCACTCTGCTGAAGAGCCACTATACCCGCTCTACTGAAGAGGCATGACCCACTCTGAATGAAGAAGCTACTATACCCTCTCTGCTGAAGAGGCACTACCCACTCTGCTGAAGAGGCACGACCCACTCTGCTGAAGAGCCACTATACCCGCTCTACTGAAGAGGCACGACCCGCTCTGAATGAAGAAGCTACCCGCTCTGCTGAAGAGCCACTATACCCGCTTTGCTGAAGAGGTACTATACCCTCTCTGCTGAAGAGGCACGACCCGCTCTGAATGAAGAAGCTACTATACCCGCTCTACTGAAGAGGCACGACCCGCTCTCAATGAAGAAGCTACCCGCTCCTCATACTCTGTCACTTGCACAACGTGGCATCGCCCTAACATTTCTTTCTTCTGACAAACTTCTTCTACCACACATCTGCTGCACAGCCACAACACGCTCCTTACGCTCAGCTACGTGCACAGTGCGTCCGACACTGACACAGCAGCAGCGCAAGCCACATCCTTATCCTGACACTGCATTGTCTTAACATACACTCCTCTACCACACAACTGCTGCAGAGCTACAACACGCTCCTTACGCTCAGCCACCAGCGCAACGTATCTTTCTTCTGACAAACTTCATCTACCACACATCTGCTGCAGAGCTACAACACGCTCCTTACGCTCAGCCACCTGCGCAATATATCTTTCTTCTGACAAACTTCTTCTACCTCACAACTGCTGCAGAGCTACAACACGCTCCTTACGCTCGGACACCTGCACAACGTATCTTTCTTTTGACAAACTTCATCTACCACACAACTGCTGCAGAGCTACAACACGCTCCTTACGCTCAGCCACCTGCGCAACGTACCTTTCTTCTGACAAACTTCTTCTACCACACAACTGCTGCAGAGCTACAACACGCTCCTTACGCTCAGCCACCAGCGCAACGTATCTTTCTTCTGACAAACTTCATCTACCACACAACTGCTGCAGAGCTACAACACGCTCCTTACGCTCAGCCACCAGCGCAACGTATCTTTCTTCTGACAAACTTCTCTACCACACAACTGCTGCAGAGCTACAACACGCTCCTTACGCTCAGCCACCTGCACAACGTATCTGACGGCATCATCACCCTAGAAAATGACGCCCTGCACCGAAGCTGCACACGGCTCGTGAACATCGCACGGCCATCATTTTCGGTGCGTGCAAGTCATGACGGGAAATGACAGGAAATGATGGAATAAGACGCCCTGCACCGAAGCTGCACACGGCTCGTGAACATCGCACAGCCATCATTTTCGGTGCGTGCAAGTCATGACGGGAAATTACAGGGAATGACGGGAATTGACACCCTGCATCAAAGCTGCACACGGCTCGTGAACATCGCACGGCCATCATTTTCGGTGCGTGCAAGTCATGATGGGAAATGACAGGAAATGATGGAATAAGACGCCCTGCACCGAAGCTGCACACGGCTCGTGAACATCGCACGGCCATCATTTTCGGTGCGTGCAAGCCATGATGGGAAATGACAGGAAATGATGGAATAAGACGCCCTGCACCGAAGCTGCACACGGCTCGTGAACATCGCACAGCCATCATTTTCGGTGCGTGCAAGTCATGATGGGAAATTACGGGAAATGATTGTTCCAGCTCCACCCACATTTTGTGACTTTACTTTGTTCTTACTCCTAAGTTTGAGCCATCACTTACGGTGCATGCAAGCTGTTCCAGCTCCACAAACTTTTTGTGACTTCACTTTGTTCTTACTCCTAAGTTTGAGTGTTCTTGTGTGTGCGTGAAAATAGTGCCTGGCACTTCACATTCTCCACACGCACGGCTGACAGATTCTGTAAAAAAGCTTGTTATATGCAACACTCTATTCCTTCAAAACCCCCCAACACCCTATAATTTGTCCACCGTTTCCGTCAAGAAGCTACTTCGCTTAAAGTACATTAGACATACCCACTCCATCACAGCCATCCTCCCCGTCAACAGCACGCACACGCACACACACACATACACACACACATACATCACGTTAGTATGTATTGACCACCACGGCACCGTTACGCGGCACTGCTTCGCAGGATATGAACGCTGTGGCTGCCCAATCCCTCGCATCTACCCTTCTCCCCTCAACAGCACGCCCACCGACCCCGGCACCCACACAGCCCTCCAAAGCTTCCAGCAACAACAAGCACCACACACCTACAAGTAGGAACCTTTTACTCATCCTACCTGCCGCATGCTGACCTTTACACATTGCTCGCCTACCTTGCTCAAGCACATCTGCCGGCGGCCGATGCTGCTGCTGATTGCTACAAACCAAGCATGTGTTTACATACGCATACACACATACGCACAACCACACATATACACACACATGCACACACACACATATGCACGCAAACGCACACGCAAACGCACGCACACATACACACACATGCGCACATTCACACACATGAGCCAGGTAGGCAGGATCAAGGGGGGTCATTTTCAGCCTCTGGCAGGTCTTCCTCCGTCTCAGCATCCTCACCCACTGCACCAAACCCTGGTGCGTCCTCACCCACTGCAACCAAACCCTCAGTGCGTCCTCACCCACTGCACCAAACCCTCAGTGCGTCCTCACCCACTGCAACCAAACCCTCAGTGCGTCCTCACCCACTGCAACCAAACTCTCAGTGCGTCCTCGCCCACTGCAACCAAACCCTCAGTGCGTCCTCACCCACTGCAACCAAACCCTCAGTGCGTCCTCGCCCACTGCACCAAACCCTGGTGCGTCCTCACCCACTACACCAAACCCTGGTGCGTCCTCACCCACTGCACCAAACCCTCAGTGCATCCTCACCCACTGCACCAAACCCTCAGTGCGTCCTCACCCACTGCACCAAACCCTCAGTGCGTCCTCGCCCACTGCACCAAACCCTCAGTGCGTCCTCACCCACTGCACCAAACCCTCAGTGCGTACTCACCCACTGCACCAAACCCTCAGTGCATCCTCACCCACTGCACCATGCCCTCAGTGCGTCCTCGCCCACTGCACCAAACCCTCAGTGCGTCCTCACCCTCTGCACCAAACCCTCAGTGCATCCTCACCCACTGCACCAAACCCTCAGTGCGTCCTCGCCCACTGCACCAAACCCTCAGTGCGTCCTCGCCCACTGCACCAAACCCTCAGTGCGTCCTCACCCACTGCAACCAAACCCTCAGTGCGTCCTCACCCACTGCACCAAACACTCAGTGCGTCCTCACCCACTGCACCAAACCCTCAGTGCGTCCTCACCCACTGCAACCAAACCCTCAGTGCGTCCTCACCCACTGCACCAAACCCTCAGTGCGTCCTCACCCACTGCACCAAACCCTCAGTGCGTCCTCACCCACTGCACCAAACCCTCAGAACGTCCTCGCCCACTGCAACCAAACCCTCAGTGCGTACTCACCCACTGCAACCAAACCCTCAGTGCGTCCTCACCCACTGCACCAAACCCTCAGTGCGTCCTCACCCACTGCACCAAACCCTGGTGCAGACTGCAGGATGTCTGCAGGTGCGGGGCCTGTGAGAGCAGAAAGTGGAAAAGGCTACTCAGTTGGTGTTAACGCGTCCAGCGTGACTGTGAAAGCAGGAAGTGGAAAAGGCTACTCAGTCAGTGTTAACGCATCCAGCGTGACTGAGAGAAAGAGCGCTTAGGTGCCAGCACGAAAAGCCTCTCATTGCTGAAATTAACTCAAGACCTGCGCCTCAAAAGTGTGTCTGTACACGTGTGTGTGTGTATGTGCGTCCGCACACGTGTCTGTGTAAATGCAGTTTTTTGCATAGTTAAGGTAACATAGGACATAGATAAAGATGGCTGTGGCTGATCTTCAAAGGAGATTCTGCAGGGTTTTGTCCAGCTTCGCAGTTCACAGACACCTTTATTTAAAGTGTTTTTTTAAAATGGTGCACACACACATACACACAAACACACACACGTGCACACATTCACACTCACACATACACACGCACGCGCGCACACACACACACACACGCACACACACACACACACACACACACACACACACACACACACACACACACACACACACACACACACGTACACACACATGCACACACACAACACTTATACTCACACACACACTCACACACACACACATAAACACACACACACACACACACACACACACACACACACACACACACACACACACACACGCAACACACAGGAAGGTCAAGCAGGCCAGTGCACTTACTGCCTGATCTGGTCACTCAACTTTGCAGCCATCCGTCGTACCGAATGCTCAGCTTGCGTTCCCTGCCCCAGGTAAGGTAAGGTTAAATAACACCGCTACATTACATCGCTACATATATGCCTCTGGTGGGCATCTGAGCGGAAGCTTGGAAAAAATCCTGTAATTAATCTCAAAAAGACGCTAGAAATATCAAGGGAAAAGGGTTAGGCACCAGGCAATGATAGTGCCCCAGGTAATGATAGTGCAGACCTTCCACTCCTAACTGCTGTCTTAACGGGTTATGAGTGTGAGTTCTCTAGCTTGTGCACCTGACTTACTTAAAATGCTTACTTGGTAGTTCATTTGTGAAGCAAAACTTGTGCACTAGACTTAGTACACACTAGTGAAGCAAAACTTGTGCACTAGACTTGGTAGTACATTAGTGAAGCAAAACGTGTACACTAGATTGCTTGCTGTGCAAAACTTGTACACTACACTGCTAACTTGGTAATGCACTAGTGAAGCAAAACTTGTGCACTATACTCAAATGCTTACTTGGTAGTACATTAGCGAAGCAAAACGTGTGCACTAGACTTTGATTGCTTACTTGGTAGTACACTAGTGAAGCAAAACGAGGGCATGCACGCTCTTCTATACGCTCTTTAATACAACAGATACGACTACGCAGATTATTTAGACAATTGATGTACTCTTAAAAGAGGAGCCACTTTGGTACTAGTAATGTAAAACACGTTCACCACTGAAAAGAAATTGAAGTCAATGGAAATTAGGTATCTTACTGTGTATATATCAACCCGCAGCTGCTTGTTTGTATCTCAGATTAAGTTTATCGGTGTGTGTGTGCACGCATGTGTGTGTGTGCACGCAAGTGTGTGTGTGCACGCATGTGTGTGTGTTTGTGTGTGTGTGTGCACGCATGTGCGTGTGTAAGTGGTCAATTGTGTGCATGTGCCTTACTTCGCGTGAGTGCAGGTTCCCTCGGGCAGCATTGAATTCACAACGTTCACTTGGCCGGCCATTACAAAACGCTTGAGGCAGATGCTCATCACAGGTAAATGTTACAATGGGTGTTTTTTTATAATATAGCTCGTCGTCGGTAATGATGCGAAAGTCAAGTCAGTTATAGTATAGCTCATCACAGGTAATGATGTCAAAGTCAAGTCAGTTATAGTATAGCTCATCACAGGTAATGATGCGAAAGTCGTGCCAATTATAGTATAGCTCATCATAGGTAGTAATGTCAAAGCCGTGTCAGTTATAGAATGGCTCATCAGGTATTTATGTCAAAAAGTGTAAGGTCAAAAAATCAAAGGGTGTTCAAGGAGGATTCACAAAGGTGGACAGTGGGCAGCCAACACTGGCTGGTGTTGCATTGCTCCTAGCATTGCGACTAAATGAAATTTGTGCTGCGTGCTTCATTATGAAATTTGCTGAAGGAGGGTGTAAGGAAAGTCAGACCTTGCAACACTTGACTTTGAATGATTGATGCATGGCACGTGAAATTGAATGAATTTGAATGACACGTTTTGCTGGAGCCCGGCAAGCCTGGGGTTTGACCGCTCAATAACCCCGCCAAGCTGCACTGTTTGCTATTCACCCGTACCTTTTTGCTACTACAATGGATCAAAATCCCCCTGCACTGTTTGATATTCACCCGTACCGTTTGCTGCTACAATGGAATAAAAAACCCTAGTGTATGTGAGCGCTGAACGTAACAACTAGTTGCTATGTAGATATATGTGGCACTAGTTGTTACGTGGATATATGTGGCGTTAGTTGTTACGTGGATATATATAGATATAGTATCGCACGAAGTACAGAAATGGCATCTGTCGAATTACCCTTTTAAGCAACGTGTCACTAGTAACCAAAGTGGCTCCTTCTCCTTTGAATCACTGTGGAGGATGTTTTTCCACTGCCCTTTGAGGTTCTATTCTTTAGCGCAGGACTCATTGGCAGTCTACCAGCCATGTCTGCTTGAATTGCTTTACAGATTTCCCAGCCACTTCCTTTTCACCATAGCGTATGAACTCATTTGTGACTGGCCAAGACCAGCCAGCAGCGCATCAGCCAAACAACCTGGCTCAAGGTCACCCCCCAATGTAACCATTGTAACCATTTAGGTACCGGCACCCAAGTGGTCGTTCTTTACATTATTTCTATAGCATGCCATGAAGCTATGCTGGATTGGTTGGAACCATGAGTATGGACACATACTGTGGATTCAAGCTGGGACCACAGCCAGCAGCGCATCAGCCTAACAACCTGGCTCAAGGTCAACCCTCCAATGTAGGGTTGGCCAGAACCATACATTTATAGGTATAAACGGTGTATATATGGTATTTTTGGCAGGGACACCACCATACATACGGTCATATACAATGTGTATATACACTTCTGGCCAACCCTACCCCAATGTAATCATTTTGCTTTGAATTACACACACACACACATACACACACACAGGTTGTCCACAGGAGGAAGGCTTAGACTGGGGAGTAAGCACGAACAGCCCTCACACAGAGCAGCGGCCTGCCCTATCCCCTCGCTTGTTACCACGCTCCACTTCACAGCATGGTGCGTCTGTGGGTATGGGTGTGGGTGTGGGTGCATATGTATGTATGCATGCAATTGAGTACCAGCAGCTCTTATATACAGTAATGGCCTGTACTGTCCCCTTGCTTGTTACCACGCTCCACTTCACAGCATGGTGTGTCTGTTAGTGTGGGTGTGGGTGTGGGTGCATATGTATGTATACATGCAATTGAGTACCAGCAGCTCTCAAGCATAGCAGCGGCCTGGGTTGTCCCTCCGCTTGAGTTAACGCCCCTGTTCTCAGCATGGTGTGTCTGTGGGTGTGAGTGCGGCTGTGTATGTGGGTGCATTCCAGTGATCAGCATGGTGGGTGCAGGGGAAAAGGAGGGGGTTACGATCTCGATAAGTGTTTCGAGTGTGACAATCATCTGCTTCTTCGCGTATAAATATAAATAAGTTGTCCTTGCTCATGCTCACATCGTTTTCGGCTCTGATTAGGGTGCTCACCCTCTCCCTCTCCCTCTCCCTCTCCCTCTCCCTCT
>Ga0307947_1004535_pt1 | contig 10895 bp, 13 predicted proteins | sample OrgLakmetagen232_FD_201840 | JGI IMG/M metagenome (GOLD analysis project Ga0307947, IMG submission 201840) | Saline water microbial communities from Organic Lake, Antarctica - #232 | ecosystem: Environmental > Aquatic > Non-marine Saline and Alkaline > Saline | place: Antarctica: Organic Lake...
ACTGCATGTGGAAAACAAGGAAGGCATTCCACTGTTGCTGCACTGCAAGAAGAGCTGCAACTCTGCACGTGGCTCAACCAGCAAGGAAGGCATTTCACTGACGCTGCACTGCAAGAAGAGCTGCAACTCTGCACGTGGCTCAACCAGTAAGGAAGGCATTTCACTGACGATGCACTGCAAGAAGAGCTGCAACACTGCATGTGGAAAACAAGGAAGGCATTCCACTGTTGCTGCACTGCAAGAAGAGCTGCAACTCTGCACGTGGCTCAACCAGCAAGGAAGGCATTTCACTGACGCTGCACTGCAAGAAGAGCTGCAACACTGCACGTGGCTCAGTTGCTGCACTGCAAGAGCTGCACCACTGCACGTGGCTTACACAGAATGCAGCACCGCAAGGGCTGCACCACTGCACGTGGCTCAGTCGCTGCACTGCAAGAGCTGCAACACTGCACGTGGCTCACACAGAATGCAGCACTGCAAAAGCTGCAACACTGCACGTGGCTTACACAGAATGCAGCACTGCAAGAGCTGCAACACTGCACGTGGCTTACACAGAATGCAGCACTGCAAGAAGAGCTGCAACACTGCACAGCTCAGTTGCTGCACTGCAAGAGCTGCAACACTGCACGTGGCTCACACAGAATGCAGCACAGCAAGGTCTGCATTACTGCACGTGGCTCAGTTGCTGCACTGCAAGAGCTGCAACACTGCACGTGGCTTACACAGAATGCAGCAGTTGCCTAGAGCTGCAGCTCTCAGTGAGTACAGAATTAATAAAGGAGACGTTCTCTGACAAAAATCGGCTGTCGTGGACGCAGCGTTTTGTGTCCAAGAGCAGCAGCCCAGATCTGATCGCCGGATGATTTGCCTGAGACGTTTTATCGTTACTTTCGTGCATTGGTTGGCTGGTTTAACTGAAGCATGCTTAAAAGTAACGATAAAACATCTTAAACCAGATCGGGAGGCTGTGAGTATGAGCTAAGCAAGGACGAGCAACCAGGCACACAGTACTAGCTGTTCTGACCAAACTTCTGAAGGTCCTTTGATACTCACCAACTGTGTACCTGCTAGCCTCCCAGCATATATTTCTCTTTGCCGTACGGAGCGTGCCTTTGGGCTACTTTCTGTGTGTAGACGGTCACATGTACGTATAGGGTTGACCGAGATACACATGCACAAACACACGCACGTACACACTCGGCACCACAGGTGTGGACGAGACCAAGTACACCAAGGATGGCCCAGGCCTCAAGGGAGGAACCTCCTGGACACCAGACTGGCTCGTCTTCAACAACAGGTGTGTGTGTGTGCGTGTGTGTGTGCGCGTGTATGCTTGTGCTTGTTGTGTATGTATATGTGTTGCAGAAAAGACAAAGACCTCAGGACATGCAACCACACGCATATTCACGTGTTCGCACACACACACACACACACACACACACACACAACACACAACACACACAGCTACTACACTGAGGTGAAGGCCAAGCGTGACGCTGACCTGGTGGTCATGGACACTGACGCATGCATCTTCACAGATGACGGCTTCAGGTAGGTGATCTGCAGACGCATTTGAGGTTCTGTCAACTGTTGTTGTGAAAAGTGACAAATGATTATACCGTACCTTTGCGGATCCATCCCGATGCCTAAATTTCATAAACATTAAACGTAACCCCGGGTAACCCCGGAGCCTCAAGGTAAATATTTTAGCCATTCCCGCACGAATTTCGGTGGGCATTTACCCCAGGCAGTGTGTGTGCGTGTGTGAGTATGCGTGCACATGCACGTGTGTGCGTGCGCATGTGTGTCGTGCTGCAGGTGCTGGGGTGCATGTGTGTCGTGCTGCAGGTGCGGGTGCTGGGGCTGGTGCTAAGGCGGGGGCGGGGGCGGGGCCTTATCCGCTCATTCACCCACCGACAAAACTTTATTTTCGCCAATCCGAGGCAACCCCAGAGACTCAAATAAATAAATATTAAACGATACCGGAACCACTCCAGAGGGCAAAAAACGTTATTTACCCGGGATGATATCGAAAAGGTACGGTAATGGGGGGTGACCTTCAGCCAGGTTGTTTGGCTGATCGGACGACGAGTCATCAACAGTTGTTGTAAGTTGACAGAGCAGCCAGACAGACGTTGTGATTGAAACCAAGCAGAAGGTTGGAGAAATTTGGGAAAGGAAAGACATGTACTCTATTTCCAAATATACGACCATCATGCCCAACAACCACACCTTATTGAACATTCCATAACAGAGTAAAATACGTAGTGAGTAGGGTTGGCCAGAACCATACATTTATAGGTATATACGGTGTACATACGGTATTTTTAGCAGGAACATTACCATACATATGGTCATATACGGTGCAGATATACGGTTCTGGCCAATCCTGATAGTGAGTGATGCATGATGCACTTGAGAAGCCTGAATATCACGGTGCTGCCAACAGACTCATCTAACTGAAGGACGGTATACCGTACAGACTTTATATCACCGCGCAAAAATATTGTTTTTTGCCCTGCGGGGTGACTGCGCGCACGAAAATTATCTATTTATTTTGGGGGTGCGGGATTGAAAAACGGGGATTTTTGGCGTATTTTGGAGCCTGTCAGGCAAAAACCCCTGTGCGGGGTCGGTGTAAATTAAATATTTCCAGGGTGCGGGGTTGATGCGGGAGTGTGAAACTAAAATATTTTTTTGGGGCTGCGGACTGAACCCAAGTCTGTACGGTACAATGCTTTGAAGCGGGGGGATCTGCAAGAGAGCGCGCGCATTTCTGCACCTTCATCTACCTAGTACTCGCTTACTCATCTACCTAGTACTCGCTTTCTCATCTACCTAGTACTCGCTTACTCATCTACTTAGTACTCGCTTACTCATTTAATTGGTACTCGCCCAATTGGCTGCAATCTGACTGCTTCCAAATTTGTTTGTAACGCAGGCCCTGGGCTGAGAAGTACGCCGCTGACCAGGCCGCGTTTTTCGCCGACTACGCAGGTGTGTGTGTGTGTGTGTGTGTGTGTGTGTGTGTGTGTGTGTGTGTGTGCGCGTGCGTGCGTGTGTGTGTGTGTGTGCGTGTGTGTAGGTGTAGGTGTGAGTGTGTGTGTGCCTGTTTGTGTGTGTGCGTGTGTGCGTGCGTGTCGTACAGGAACGTAAATGTAGTGTCAGAGCGTGCTCGTGCCTACGGCTCATGTTCAAGGCTACCTCTCCTGTGCATGCTGAGGTGAAGAAAACATGCGCCTAATCCTTTCCTGATACACCTAGTCGCCTAAAGCGACACCTTGCGCCCACAGCAAACACATTGCCCTGTACAGTTCAATCTGCAAGGTGGTTGCTTGAGAATGGCTAACGTGTCATGCTAAATCAGTGTATGGCTCATACTTGCAATCCATGCTTTAGTTGGTACCATGATTTGTCGTGACAAACGCTCGTTCTTGGCTGGTCCCTGCAGTTGCGCACAAGAAGCTCAGCGAGCTGGGCGTTGAGTGGGAGGAGGGTGCTCCCATTACTCTGTAGACTCATCGTCTCTCCCGGGTTGTAGAGCCAATAAAGGTTGGGGCAGCAGGGGCTGAAATAAGTTCAGGCGCGCCTAGTAGTCGAGGGGCTGCATTACTGTACAGAACGTGGAAAGGAGCAGACAAATTAGTTTCATTCACGTGCAGCATTCGTGATTCTATATGTAGTGTCGACTGCTTTCCCTTTGGTGGGGCCCTGGCTGGTGAGGGCACTTGTTGAGAGCTTTTCCTTGGTGCGCGACGTCTTAGTTGCTTTAGATGGGTTTCTCTTTTGCTTCCCTGGGTTGTGTTACCAACGTGTAGCGCTTCCTTTCCGAATGGTTGGTCATCTTCAGTCGTAACAAATGAGACTGAGTGCCTCAGTTAAGGTAACATCGCTATATATGCCTCTGGGGGGCATCTGAGCGGATGCTTGGAAAAAGCCTGAAACCAAACCAAAAAGTGCTAGAAATAATCAAGGGAAAAGGGCTAGGCACTCAGCCACATAAGAAGCCACACCGTATATATCTGGTTGGTTCAAAAAAGTCCTCAAACGAGTTGGGCTATCTGCATTGAGGTGGGAAGACCAGCTGGCGGTGCTGTGTACGAGCTCCTCAGTTCATATCCTATTTGCTCTCGGAAGGGTAAGGGTAAGGGGTTACACAGCTATATCCGCCAGCGAGGGCAGTTGAGCTATAGCATAAAAAGCCAGCTTCAAGAAGAGAAAGAGGCCAGACTGAACAAGACACCAGAAAAAGAAGCTAGAGGGAACAAGAAACTGATGTATGTAGAAGAGAAAAATGAATAGAGAAAGAGAACGTTTGTTTTGAAGAAGCGCGAAGAGAAAGCATCATGGAGAACGAGAAAAAAAGCTGTTGGTATGTCTCAGAATCTCGGAAGGAGCAGTGGTGTCGGTGGCAGCCAGCCAATTTAAAGCAGGATGTCAATAAAAGCAGATACAGATTTACAAGGTTTACAAAGATACATGGAAACAGTGTAAAAAGAAAATTATCAATGATGTAGCACTAAGTATATAACTGGCAGGGTTTGCACAGCCCAAGTCCACGCAAATATTAGGGGGCAAGTGGCAGTTGAAATCACAAAAAACGTGTACCTGCCAAACATGGAACACACGAAAGGCAATGATATAATGAAGCAGGGCGAGTCATATGTCATATGATAAACACAAGGAGGTTACAAGCGCCCCAGTTCAGCTAAGGGAAGAGGTGGGAACATAAATGCTCTACAAGCGCCCCAGCACTGCCTAAGACACGAAATCCTGGCCCCTGGACCCCTCAAGTACTCTAGACACCGCAAGCGCCCCAGCACTGCCTAAGACACGGCATCCTGGCCCCTGGACCCCTTACAGCATCCCCTCAAATGTACCATCTTACGCTCCCTGGCCCCTGGGCCCCTTAAGAAAAGCAGATACACTATAGAATGATAAGACGAGCACTGAGGTGCCAGCATACCTGAGAAGAACCCTTACTGCCAAGAGCCTTTTAGCTAGCCATTTATTAGCTAATGAGGATTGGGGGGGTGGGTGCAGGAAAAGCATCCACCACATTTTGCCCACATGTTAGCACAAGTAAGAGGTGGTACGGGGTGAAAACAAGGGGACGATGCAGCAGACCTGGCACAGAGCGCATGCGTGAAAAAGCACAATGTACTTTGCAGCCAGGATCGGCCGAGCAATAAGATAATAAGATAATACACTTCTGTTTGTGGGTGATAGTGGTAACCACTGTAACCATTGTAGCAATTGTGGGTGATAGCCTGACACAAAGGTTTTCACTGCCTGCGCAGCCAGTTTTCCTTTTTTCATGCCCCAGGCAAACGTCCCGCGTCTAAAAGGCCACTTGACCATTTAATCCCTATTCAACTTAAAGCAGTCAATCAAAATATACGGCAATGGCCTGTTAGAAAAGAAAAGAAAAGAAAAGAAACGACTCCGCTGGTAGTGATGACACAGCCAGCATGAATAAGGGAGGGGGTTACTTAGGTGCCCGCACCAGGCAACCCCCCACCGCACAAACAATTATAAAGAAATTAGTGTGGTCAGGGGGGTTTTGTGCCATAGCACCCAGACCCAATCCTTGTTGCTTGTGTTATATTGCAGTGCATACCTTGTTTTTATGAGTGCAGTTGCATGTCTGATGGAGTGTTCATTCCGTTTGTGTGTCAGTTGTTTAATCTTATGGTAGTCCAGATCAAGGTCTGCCAGAGGTTTGTCTGTATAGTCTTTGTAGATAGTCCCCATAGCTCCAAAGAGGATAACGGGAAGCTTGACTTCCCTATATCCTTGTCTGTTTAGGTTGGCAATAAGCATGCTGTGCTGTGCTTTTGCTTTTTGGAGTTGGGGATCAGGCCTAGTGTCTTCACAAAATGTAAACTCAATCAGGTGAACCTCCCATTGGTTTGGATTCAGTTTCTTGTCTTTAGCAAGCTGTTGAAAATTTGAGTTGCGGGTGGTTACGCGAGAAGAGCACACAGTGCTAGGTAGAAATAGGATAGCGTCCTCAGTTTGAGAAAAAGTGCCGTAATAACTCCTCCACCGCGAAAAGGAAAGGAAAATCAATGGGGATCAAGGGGGTTGCAGGCTTGGCCTGAAACCGGCTCCTGATGAGAGTTGATAACAGTACTGGAAAGGGCACGTCTGGTATGGACAAGTTTAGCAGCGAAGTTCACAGAGTGCACATGGAGCTTGGAGGCAAGCTTCTTAACTCTTTGAGATTCTAGACCCAGTTCCTTGAAAGGCTTCAGAGTGTGAGTGTTGTAGGTGGTACCACCCACACCCAAAAGGATGATGTGGAGAGTAACGGAGGCTCCTTGGAGAACGTCGCAGAGATCTTTGTGCTGTTCCTTTGCGGCAAGACACGGGATCAGGTTTATTACCACCCTTGCTTTAACGTATCCCATTACGCGAACCCAAGAGGCGTAGGTATAACCAATACCATCTCACGTGCAGAGCTAGCAGCTATAGCAGCCACAATCATTCACGGCTACTCCCATATAGCCACAGATAGCCAAACCTCAATGCACCAAATTAGAAAACGGCTCTCGCACTTAAAACCTCCACCGCCACCACATCAAGGAAGATGTCCTCCAATCCATTGCCAAAGCAATCCACCAGTCACCATCGCCCATTCATTTCCACAAAGTCAAATCCCACGCAGGTATTATAGGCAATGAGTATGCCGACGTCCTTGCTAAATAGTCAGCCACCACCTACTCCGACATTGCAGACACCTCCATCAAAACAGCAGGCCCTGGCTGAGGGAAATCCCCTCTATAAATGTACTGGCTTGCAAAAGAATATGAAGAACACCGAATCATACAAAATCACCCAAAGCCCAGTCACCTACCTCAAGGCTCTGGTACTCATCCAATTACCATGACGCCTTGCAAGCACACATACATCCGCCCCCACCTCCACAAACTAGGAAATGCCAATACCATAGTAAACTACCCTTATAATTGACAGCCACTGCCAATGGATTCGCTAGCAACACTTACCTATGTCCCTGTTAAAACCAAGTGCATCATTGTGAAGTACAGAACAGGAACCCTGTACAACCAAAAGCATGCGGTATGGTTCAAGCACTCAATTAGCCTAACTTGCCTCCTTTGCCCTCAACTAGACAGTGCCCTGCAAATCCTTTCTGGATGCCAACACACACAATTAAGAAATATGATCACTGAGAGACACAACTTAGCATGCAGCATGACCTTCGAAACCATCAGCAAGACAGGCTCCCTAGGATCCTGCTTTGTCTGCATATATATAGGTAGCAGCGAACGGCTGGCTACGCAAAATCTTCAGATTCCCAATACAGCTGAAACTAGCATTATACCAAAGTGGCTCTTTATTCCAACCCGCTTCTCAGACAAGAATAGGTTCACCTCCAGCCGTCTGGATACTGTACTGGCTGCTCCCATCTCCGAGAAAACAAAAAAGCAACAGAGTAGCAATGAAGGGGGGTGGGTTCTTAGGAGTGGCAGGGGGCGCACGCACGCACGCACGCACGCACGCACACAACTGAGGGAGACCAGGAGCACCTCAGCAGCACCGCCAGCCATTAGCAGATCCACCTTCCCCAGACAGCACCGACCTAAAGGTCTCAGCATTCTTCAACGTGACGTTCACCTCATTGACGTCAAGTACTGCGAGGACACTCGACTGCAGTACCAGTTGAGCGCCGCGCAGCAACAGCATAAAGGCCTCTGCTCCACCCTTCAAGGAGCCTCCGTTACTCTCCACACCATCCTTTTGGGAGTGGGTGGCGGCACCATCTACACCAATCACATGCTGGAGCCTTTTAAGGTGGTGGACCCCAGCAACACGCACAACAACAATTTGGCCACCTATCATTCTTGGTTTGCCATCCCTTTTTCTAGAAATGAGCGTATGCCGACTATTGTACCACGGTATCTCCATCTTGATCTGTCCAAACATGTTATGTGCAATATAAGTAGACTCCGCTTGCGGGCGCATACTTTGAAAGTTGAGGCAGCAGCGTGGCTTGAAGACGAGTCTCGTGTATGTGACCAAGACCGGGGGATGTTGAACATGTTCAGAACGAAGTGCATGACTGCTCTTTTATTTTGCCAAGATCATCGAGTTTGTGAGCTAAGGAAACATTTTTCCTTTCTGTTTACACCTTTTTTGAGGATTTTCAGCAGCCAAACCCTTTTTGCTGCAACAGGTCAACAACCAACTTGTTCATGAGTTCCTTTCTCAGCAGAACAATAGACTTTTTCTTTTTCTTTCTGAGCTTCTTATGGATGTATTTGTGGCTGGCCGAGACCAGTCAGCAGCCGATCAGCCAAACAACCTGGCTGAAGGTCACCCCCTATTGTAACCATTGTAACCATTATAAGGAGCTGGGCCGACTCTTAGAGTCAAGAAACTTGCTTCCAAAGGCTCCAAGCTTCATGTTCATTCTGTCAATTACGCTGCCAAACTTGTCCATACCAGACGTGCCCTTTCCAGCACTATTATCAACTCTCATCAGGAGACGGTTTCAGGTCAAGCCTGCAAACCTCCTGATCCCCATTGATCTTTTTCTTATTCCTTTGGTGGAGGAGTTCTACGGTACCCGGTACCAAAGTGGCTCCTTCTCCTTAATTAATTAGGGAAGTGGTTTTTCACAGCCTGCGTAGCTATTTTTAATAATAAACAGCACCTTATTGCAGGTCATGATTTAAATTGATGACATTGGGCCGCAATTCCTTCAAGGCACACGTTCGACTACTGCCCATCCTGACATGGACCAATAAGCTAACAAACTGCGCAAGAGTATCGCCAGCATGAGATTATACCAGACCGCTCGAAAAAATATAACGTAGTACAATCCAAGATTATAATGAAGTGCCTCCCCTCTGTAAAAGGTGAAAGGAAATGCGCAGAGAGTGAAAAACCACTCCCATATTGACCATAATGAATACGCTTACGTATGTATACACCAAACCAACATTAACCGAAACCGAATTTATGCACACCTACATAATGTACACACACCTACGTAATGTACCTACGTATTGTACCTACGTAACGTACCTACGTAATGTACACAAACCTACGTAATGTACCTACGTAATGTACCTACGTAATGTACACACACATACGTAATGTACCTAATGAACCTACATAATGCACCTACGTAAATTACATACACCTACGTATTGTACACACACCTACGTAATGTATCTACGTAATGTACACACACCTACGTATTGTACCTACGTAATGTACCTGCGTAATGAACCTACGTAATGTACCTACGTAATGTACACACACCTACGTAATGTACACACACCTACGCAATGTACACACACCTACGTAATGTACACATACCTACGTAATGTACACACACCTACGCAATGTACACACACCTACGTAATGTACCTACGTAATGTACCTACGTAATGTACCTACATAGTGCACCTACGTAATGTACATACCAAACTGTTGCAAACGCCTTTGACCTGAATTCTGCACAACGAAATGCTGTACCTGGTTTGTGAAATAAGTGTAGCCTTTTCTTTTTCTATGACACGTGGCAGGTGCATAACATAAACAGCCTTTGGCCAGGTGCATAACATAAACTGCCTTTGGCCAGGTGCATAACATGAACAGCCTTTGGCCAGGTGCTTTTAACATAAACAGCCTTTGGCCAGGTGCTTAACCTAAACAGCCTTTGGCCAGGTGCTTTTTTAACACGAACAGCCTTTGGCCAGGTGCATGCCTCAAAACAGCCTTTGGCCAGGTGCTTTTAACATGAACAGCCTTTGTCCAGGTGCATAACCTAAACAGCCTTTTGCCAGGTGCACAACATAAACAGCCTTTGGTCAGGTGCATAACACAAACAGCCTTTGGCCAGGTGCATAATGCATTTCATAAACAGCCTTTGGCCAGGTGCATAATGCATAACATAAACAGCCTTTTGCTCTTTTCACCGCCTTTCCTGCCTCATATCTCATATCACTTTAGCCTCCTCATGCAACTTGACCACGAGCTCCTCCACACTAGACACACGCACACCAGTTTTGCGTCGGGGGGGCTCATTCACCTGAAGAATAACATGAAGCCGCTGGTTAACACAAAATATGTTTACAGATATGCATAGGGTTGGCCAGAACCGTTGATACACGGTGTATACCTATACGGTGTTTCCGGCAGGGAAATCACCAAATACGCGGTCATAAACGTTGTATATATACGGTTCTGGCCAAGATATGTACACGACGTATATATACGGCTCTGGCCAAGATATGCACACGGTGTATATATACAGTTCTGGCCAAGATATGCACACGGTGTATATATACAGTTCTGGCCAAGATATGTACACAGTGTTCATATACGGTTATGGCCAAGATATGCACGACAGTGATTTCAATCGTGTATGAGCAGGTTTAAGGGATCTGTGCAAGCGATATTTCTAGGGTTGGCCAGAACCATATATATTCAGTGTGTATACGGTATTTTTGGCAGGGATATCACCACATATACGGTCATATATGGTGTATATATACGGTTCTGGCCAACCCTAGATATTCCATGTTTAGTATAGTAGGAAAAAAGAAAATACGCAGGCAGTGAAACTCCATTAATTAAGGAAAAGGAGCCACTTTGGTACCGGGTACCGTAAAACTCCTCCACCAAAGGATATATCAATGGGGATCAGAGGGTTGAGTATAGTAGGGAGCTATATCAATGGGGATCAGGAGGGTTGAGTATTGTATTAGGAAGCTATATCAATGGAGATCAGGAGGGTTGAGAAGAGTAATAGGGAGCTATATCAATGGGGATCAGGAGGGTTGAGTATAGTAATAGGGAGCTATATCAATGGGGATCAGGAGGGTTGAGTATAGTAATAGGGAGCTACCGTCGCCAAC
>Ga0307947_1004539_pt1:0-5000 | contig 10886 bp, 18 predicted proteins | sample OrgLakmetagen232_FD_201840 | JGI IMG/M metagenome (GOLD analysis project Ga0307947, IMG submission 201840) | Saline water microbial communities from Organic Lake, Antarctica - #232 | ecosystem: Environmental > Aquatic > Non-marine Saline and Alkaline > Saline | place: Antarctica: Organic...
CACAGAGATCGTCGATGCGAGGCGTGGAGGCACTGCCAGCAGACAGGGGGATGCCGCCTATGAATTGCATTAGCTTTTGTGTGGTGTGTGATTAGGGCTTGCACGGAGCCTGTGGGTGTGAGGCATGAAGCCACCACCAGCAAACAGGGGGGATGCTGCCTAATGATTGCATTAGCTCTTTTGTGGTGTGTGATTAGGGCTTGCACCGCTTGCTTGTTTGTGGTGTATAATTAATTATTATTCTTGCTCAGAGTCTGCAAACGCAAGGCTTGGAGCCACCACCAGCAAACAGGGGGCATGCCAGCCTAACCATTGCATAAGCTTTTGTGTGGTGTTTGATTAGGGCTTGCACGGAGCCTGTGGGTGTGAGGCTTGGGTCTACCACCAACAAGCAAATGCGCAGACGCTCTTGTGTGAGATCGTCGCTGTTGCACACACTGTTGGTGTGAGCGGTGGTTTTCGTGGCGCCACAACCTCAGGGCTGCGTACTGATCTGTGTGGCTGAGCGTGAGCAAGATCGTATAATCTGAGAGGGCTGCGTACTGATCTGTGTGGCTGAACATGAGCAGACGCCGCTGGCAAAATGAGATCATATAATCTGAAAGGGCTGCGTACTGATCTGTGTGGCTGAACATGAGCAAGGTCATATAATATGAGAGGGCTGCGTACTGATCTGTGTGGCTGGACATGAGCAGACACCGCTGGCAAAGTGAGGTTGTATAATCTGAGAGGGCTGCGTACTGATCTATGTGGCTGAACGTGAGCAAGATCGTATAATATGAGAGGGCTGCGTACTGATCTGTGTGACTGAACGTGAGCAACATTGTATAATTTGAGAGGGACGCGTACTGATCTGTGTGGCTGAACATGAGCAGACACCGCTGGCAAAATGAGATCATACAATCTGAGAGGAGTTGCGTACTGATCTGTGTGGCTGAACATGAGCAAGGTCATATGATCTGAGAGGGCTGCGTACTGATCTGCGAGGCTGAACGTGAGCAGACACCGCTGGCAAAGTGAGGTTGTACAATCTGAGAGGGCTGCGTACCGATTTATGTGGCTGAACATGAGCAAGATCGTAAAATCTGTGAGGGCTGCGTACTGATCTGTGTGGCTGAACATGAGCAGACACCGCTGGCAAAGTGAGGTTGTATAATCTGAGAGGGCTGCGTACTGATTTATGTGGCTGAACATGAGCAAGATCGTATAATCTGAAAGGGCTGCGTACTGATCTGTGTGGCTGTACGTGAGCAGACACCGCTGGCAAAGTGAGATCATACAATTTGAGAGGGCTGCGTACTGATCTGTGTGGCTGAACATGAGCAAGATCGTATAATCTGAGAGGGCTGCGTACTGATCTGTGAGGCCGAACGTGAGCAGACACAGATGGCTACATTCGTCAGAGGGGTGCATACTGCGATCTATGATTCTGAGGATAAAACATAGTAGATAAATTATTGTCCACCCATGTGTGTTGCTTCCTAGACCCTACGGCTTGTGCACTCTTGGCCAATTCGCTATACGCACACTCCTCAAACATGCAGCATGCTGAACGGTCCCCTGGCACACACTTCCTCTACAGCAATGTGGTGGCCTCTACCTTTCGTGTATTACCTACAGCCAAATTGCTGCACGCACATTCCTCAAACATGCAGCATGCTGAACGGTTCCCTGGCACACACTTCCTCTACAGCAAAGTGGTGGCCTCTACCTCTCGCGCATTACCAACAGCCAGATTGCTGCACGCACGCTTTCAAACATGCAGCATGCTACCCAATTCCCTAGTCCTGTATGGAATAGGGGTGGCCTCTACCCAGGGGCTCACACACAGCGGTCATACAAATAAGTAATGCTAGACAATTTAATAAGTTACAAGTAGATGTAGCAAACATGTATCGCTGGGTATTTTAATATATTTTAATACGATGCACACAGTGGACGCTCATCATTTGTGGCAACTCTCAAGCTAGGCATTTGTTGAGTTACAAGTAGTTTTAGCAACGCTAGGCATGTTCATGCGATGCACATAATGTTACAAGTAGTTGTGTGGCCGCTATAGCAATGTTACAAGTAGTTGTGGCCGCTATAGCAATGTTACAAGTAGTTGTGGCAGCTATAGCAATGTTACAAGTAGTTGTGGCAGCTAGCAATGTTACAAGTAGTTGTGTGGCAGCTATAGCAATGTTACAAGTAGTTGTGTGGCAGCTATAGCAATGTTACAAGTAGTTGCGGCAGCTATAGCAATGTTACAAAAGTAGTCGTGGCAGCTATAGCAATGTACGAAAGTAGTTGTGGCAGCTATAGCAATGTTACAAGTAGTTGTGGCAGCTAGCAATGTCGGGCATTTAAATGAGATGTGGCCTCCCAGGCTGCCTCCGTGAATCTTATCTGTTTATGTGAATCACTTCTCTCCCCTTAGGGCGACGCTTCTTATTTCAGCGCACTGCTCGTAGACAGCTACACATACATGCACACACACACGCACATGCACACACAGGTGCACGCACGCGAAGCAGAGCTGCGTGTGCTGTCCCAGGACCCAATTCTGTACGACCGGCTGGTACACACACACACACACACACACACACACACACAAACACATGCACACACAGGTGCGCGCACGTGAAGCAGAGCTGCGTGTGCTGTCCCAGGACCCAATTCTGTACGACCGGCTGGTACTCACATACGCGCAAACACACATGCACACGCACAGGTGCACACACGCAAAGCAGAGCTGCGTGTGCTGTCCCAGGACCCACGTCTATACGACTGGCTGGTACACACACATGCACACACACACGCATACACACATGCACACACACAGGTGCGCGCACGCGAAGCAGAGCTGCGTGTGCTGTCCCAGGACCCACGTCTATACGACCGGCTGGTGGCTTCTTTTGCCCCAAACATTTGGGAGATGGACGACGTGAAGAAGGGTCTTTTGACGCAGCTGTTTGGCGGCATGGGCAAGGCCTTCCCGGGTGGCCGTGTGCGTGGGGAGATCAACTGCCTGCTGGTGCGTGTGCAACGTTTGTGTGTGTGTGTGTGCGTGTGTGTGTGTGTGTGTGTCTGCGTGAGGCGACTCTAGTGTCCAATTTAAAAAAGTTAAGCTTCTACTGCAGTGTGTTAATGCATGTGTTTACTGCTGCTCACCACAGCTGCCCCACGTGTGCGCGTGCGTGTGTACAGCTTTATGTGTATATATGTGTGTGTGCGTGTGTACAGGTATATGTGTGTGTATTTGTGTGCGCGTGTGTACAGGTGTATATGTGTGTATATGTTTGTGTGTGCGTGTGTACAGGTGTATATGTGTGTGCGCGTGTGTACAGGTGTGTACGTGTGTGTACAGGTGTATATGTGTGTATATGTGTGAGCGCGTGTGTACAGGTGTGTATGTGTGTGTGCACGTGTGTGTACAGTTGTATATGTGTGTGCTCGTGTGTGTACAGGTGTATATGTGTGTATGTGTGTGCAGGTGGGTGACCCCTCAGTGTCCAAGTCGCAGCTGCTGAGCTACGTGCACATGCTGGCACCCAGGGGCATATACACCTCTGGCAAGGGATCCAGTGCAGTGGGCCTCACAGCATACGTGTCAAAGGTATGGGGTTGCATGTGTGTACGCGTGTGTGTATGTGTGTGTGTGTGAGTGTAACTCAGTAGCTTCCGTGTTGACAGTACACATGCTTGGGTATGCGTCTCACGTAATTTGGTACATAAGCATGCTTGAGCATGGGTGTGTGTGTGCGTGTATGTGAGCATGTATGAGCATGTGTGTGTGTACGTGTGTGTGTGTGTGTCTGTGTGTATGTGTGTGTGTTTGAGCATGGGTGTGTGGCTTACAATATGCGCAATAAAGTTATGTAACGGCTGCGGCTGAGTGGCTCACAGCTGACGCGTTTAAGGTATGCATGTGTGTAAATGTTGGCTTTGATAACGTGCCAAAGATGTGCGTGCATGCAGACATGCGCACACACAAGCACACTCACACACACACACACACACGTACACACTATGCACGTACACACGCACACACTCACACACACACTACACACGTACACACGCACATACACACTCACACACACACACGCACACACTTACACACACACGCTCTCACACACACACACACACGTATACACACGCACGCTCACACGTACACACTACACACACTCACACGTACACACTACACACGTACACAGGATCCAGAGACAAAGGAGCTAGTGCTGGAAAGCGGTGCCCTGGTCCTCAGTGATCGTGGAGTGTGCTGTATCGACGAATTCGACAAAATGAGCGACGGCGCACGCAGCATGCTGCATGAGGTTTGTGGGGGTGTGGGTGTGGGTGTGGTTATGGGTGTGTTTGCGCGTCTTTGTTGGTGGTTATGGGTGTGTGTGCGTCTTTTTTGGTGGACACGCAGCGTGGACACGCAGCATGCTGCATGAGGTATGTGGGTGTGGGTGTGGTTATGGGTGTGTTTGCGCGTGTTTCTTGGTGGTTATGGGTGTGTGTGCGCGTATTTTTTGGTGGACACGCAGCGTGGACACGCAGCATGCTGCATGAGGTTTGTGGGTGTGGGTGTGGGTGTGGTTATGGGTGTGTTTGCGCGTGTTTGTTGGTGGTTACGGGTGTGTGTGCGCGTCTTCGTTGGTGGTAATGGGTGTGTGTTTGCGCGTTTCTTTGTTGGTGGTCATGAGTGTGCGCGTCTTTGTTGGTGGTAATGGGTGTGGGTGCGCGTCTTTGTTGGTGGATGTGGGTGTGTGTGCGCGTCTATGTTGGTGGATGTGGGTGTGTGTGCACGTCTTTGTTGGTGGATGTGGGTGTGGGTGTGGGTGTGGGTGTGGGTGTGGATGTGGGTGTGGGTGTGGGTGTGGGTGTGGGTGCGGGTGCGGATGCAGGTGCGAGGTGGCTCCGGGTGTTGGAGTGGGCGTGGGTGTGGATGGGTGTGTGGTGTGGTAGAATGTATTTGGGGGGATGCGGGTGTGGGTATGACTGTTTTGATGTGC
>Ga0307947_1004540_pt1 | contig 10885 bp, 9 predicted proteins | sample OrgLakmetagen232_FD_201840 | JGI IMG/M metagenome (GOLD analysis project Ga0307947, IMG submission 201840) | Saline water microbial communities from Organic Lake, Antarctica - #232 | ecosystem: Environmental > Aquatic > Non-marine Saline and Alkaline > Saline | place: Antarctica: Organic Lake...
CACACACCCACACGCACACACACACGCACACACACACACACACACCACACACAAACACACACGCACACACACACACACACACACACACACACACACACTCTCTCTCTCTCTCTCTCTCTCTCTTATTTCTGGGAGGCAGTAAATTGTCTAGTTACACAGCAATCAATTTGCATCTTTATATTTAGTACGCATTTTTAGTCAATCCTTTTAATGCCTGTGGCACTTTTTACGTCGAATGCATTTTAGCAGCAGCAGCGAGCACGATACTTGGTATGACAAGAAATTGTCTGCCCTCTGTATATTCACTCTGGCCTGCGGCAAAACAATCCGCAACCTTCTTAAATTTGCTGCAGGGAGTACGTGTCCAATGAAGACTTCGATTGCTTCTTCCCAGAAGACCAAGAGCTGGCTCGTCGTGCGTTTCTGGTGTTTGATGTGAGTGAGACACACAATATGATACGCGATACTTTCAGATCATTTTGTGCATCTAAAGCAGCTTGTTTGTGAAACATGCAAGCGGGAGGTGCGCAGGAGGAGTCGCTGGTTGAATGTTATGCTTGGAGATGATCAAGCTCGTTATGTGTAGGGTTGGCCAGAATACGGTATTTTTGGCACGGAAATCATCAAATATACAGTTATATACAGTGTATATATACGGTCCTGGCCAACCCTAGTTGTGTGTCAGTTAACCCCACATCATGTTGTGATTAAGCACAAGACAAACGTACATATCACAATTTGCAACAGTTTGCGTCCACCATAATAAAGCTCTGCTGCCAAGTAAACAAGCTGAGCCTCTTTTGTATTGGCAGGCATTGTCGCAGTGACATTCATTCAAGGCAAAACCACAAGCTGAGCCTCTTTTGCATTGGCAGGCATTGTCGCGATGACATTCATTTAAGGCAAAACCACAAGCTGAGCCTCTTTTGCATTGGCAGGCATTGTCGCGATGACATTCATTCAAGGCAAAACCTGTGTGCCGATGGTGAATGCCCTTAATACTCAATACCATTGCATTCTGTTGCTCAGCGTGCACCTGCATCTCTGTCTTGTAGGTTGACAACGATAACTACGTGACACGGAAAGAGGTGCGTAAGGCTGGCTTTGTATTATTTCAATTGTGAGTCATTTGTTGCGCGAGCCAGATTTTAGATGGGTGAGCATTGCTGGCACAAACTCACTGCAGTTTGTCCTCCGTTCTTTGACGCGCACATTTTTATTCCAGCATGGTAGATGAGGGGCTTGCGTTAACTGTAGGCAAGGCCTCGTATTTGTTTATACACACATACACACATGATAGCTAAAAGTGATTCATATTGCGTATGTTGCTTGCTATAGCTTTAGGCAAGGCCTCGTATTTGTCATGCATGTCAAACGGAAGGAACGCTTGCTTGCACGCTCTATGTTGTGTGGACACACACACACACACACACACATACACGCGGAGTCTTCTGTGAAAGCCTGGTGCTCACTAGTGAACACACGTTTGCGTATACACACACCATGAGCGCTAAAAGTGCTTCATACTGCATATATTTAACGTCCTCACAGATTAAGGAGGCTGTCCTGTCCATCTATAGAGAGAGGTCCGTCATGGCAGCATCCCTTAAAGACACGGACTCCATTGTGCAGGTGGGCGCTTTGCTGTGCAAGTGTGAGTGAGTGAGTGTTGCTGTGCAAGTGTGAGTGAGTGAGTGTTGCTGTGCAAGCGTTGCTCGCTTCTCCTTCTTGTTGAGTATGGCCCACCATGAGATGCTCTCATATATGTGCCACTGCAAGTGATTTGTCCCATGCTTGCTGCACTGGTCAGTGATAGCGGTCCAGGGAATGACTACTTTTAGGGGTACGGGTTAGGGTTCGCTTAGGGTTAGGGTTAGGGTTAAGGTTAAGGTTAGCTTTGAGTAAGGGTTAGGGTTAGGGTTAGCTTAGGGTTAGGGTCACCCTAACCCTAACCCTAAACCTAACCCTAAACCCTGTAGCAAAATGCGACTCACTAGACCTGCAGTTGCCTGTGAACATGCTCTATGGCGATTGCAATGCAGTGCATCCATGCTTACCGACCTAACTAACAACGGAGATCTGTTGTGTGCGTTGGCTACAGTCAACGGGGCATCGTTGAAATGGAGATCTGTTGTGTGCGTTGGCAACAGTCAGCGGGGCATGCTGCTTTGGGCTACCTGCTTTGGGCTACCTGCTTTGGGCTACCTGCTTTGGGCTAGCCTGCTTAGTCACAGCACAGCACAAATAAACTCACTGATTGGTCATGTAGTGCCAGGCCACACACACACACACACACACACACACACACACACACACACACAAACACACACACACACAGCCCCCCCTTGCACGTACACAAATCACACACATGCACACACGAAAATGCAAACACACACCCACGCACACACACATACATACACGTACGCAGAGCCTAGAGTATGCGATTGGGGCATTGATTCATTTCATCTTCCTTGCCTTGTACTTCCTCATCTGGAAAGTCGACATCGTCAAGGTGAGCGCTGCTCTCAACAGGCGCTTGAAAGGGGTGTAAACCGTGCGTCGGTGTAAGGCAGACAATGGGCGCTGTTTTTTGCTGTCCATCATGTGTGTACCTACTGAATGCGGTTACGGTGATGGTGAGCGTTCAGTGAAAAAAAGGATTGAGGGAGGTAGCCGTGCATTGCTTGCAAGATGTATATTGATCAAGTTTGATTTGATACCTTTACATGTATGTTTTAAACCCCTCACTGAATCCATTTCCATGCGCTAGTAGGAGTGTGAGCTTGGACGTCATGCATGTGACGTTTGAATTTACGTTGATGAATAATCCCTACTTGCAAATGTACCTAGCCAAGCGCCGCTGGTTGCTTACAAGGAGTTAATTTTTATTAATAACTTGCACCACAGTCCTTCACCATACTGCCTAACTATTGCGTTGCTCATCAGATTGTATATATTTCGTTTTCAGGCTACTATGATCACCGCCATGCATCAACTTGTGTGTGTGTGTGTGTGTGTGTGTGTGTGTATGTATATGCGTGTGCATGTGTGTGTGTGTATGCGTGTGCATGTGTGTGTGTATGCGTGAGAGAACGATGCGTAGAACGTAACGCAGCATCAGAAGCTGCCCTTTTTTTGTCTGCGCTTTGTGCAGGGCTTCTCAACGTTTTCTGCGACGCTCCTGGCCTTCACCTTCATCTTTGGCAACTCTGTCAAGTGAGATGTGTGTGTGTGTGTGTGTGTGAGTGAGTGCATGTACGTGTGAATGTGTGTATGCGTGTGTGCGTATGCGTGTGTGGTGCTTGTGTGTGTGCCTGTGCGTGTGCGTGCATGTGCATGAGCGTGTGTATGTGTTTGTGTGTACATGTGCAGCTATGTACTAGTGTGGGTATGAGACCACATCAAATTCTGTAGCATGCTTGTCAGCAAGCAGCAGGTCGTGGTGCTGCACAACTAGAGTCGCTAACTTTGTATCCTCTCACATCTGTATGCAAACAGCAGTGTTATTTTGTATGAGCAGGAACTCTTGTGCCGAGTGTAGGTTTTGTATGAGCAGACAATAGTGTGTGAGCACAGGTACTGTGTGAGCAGGTAGTAGTGTATGAGCAGACAATAGTGTGTGAGCACAGGTAAGGGTAGCTGCCCTGAAAGCCTACTGCTCTATGGTCAAGCCAGACTCTTAGGGGTCGTGGGTTTGAACACGTCTGGTAGTGTGAGTACTTTGCTGTCTGTCAGCAAAGTGACAGCTTCCTTTGTCCACGCTTGTTGTGGTGTTCAATCACCGCTTGCGTACATTCGCTTTTCGCAAGCACGTAGTATGTGCAGGTCTTGTGTGAGCGTGTGCTCTGTGTTTTGTGTCTTGTGTGTGAGCAGCTACCTTTGTGTGTGAGCAGGTGCTATGTGCAGGCCTTGCATAAGAGGGGCAGATGCCGCCCTTAAAAGTGCTGCTGCCACTTCCGTATGTATCTTTTGTGTGGTTCCACTAGCGGCCTTTTGTAGCTTGCAGTGATCTCTGTCATCTCCCACTCGACCTCCTGACGTGTGTGCAGGAACACTGTTTGATAGCACAGGCACACACACACAGGCTCACACACACAGGCTCACACACACACAGGCTCACACACACACATACACATACATTTACAAGTAGCCGCTGTTGACCTGCCGTGCTCCCAAGAACACTGTTTGATAGCACAGGCAGGCACAGACGCAAGTGTGCATGCATATACACTGACCCACACATAGCACCCGCTTACACACACTCCTGTATCTTGCCGTGTATGCATGCATAAACACAGACCCACACACATACACATACGCACACACACACTCTTGTATCTTGCCATGCATGCATACACACACAGATTCACACACACACACACACACACACTCTTGTATCTTGCCATGCATGCATACACACACAGATCCACACACACACACACACAAACACACACACACGCACATGCGCACACACAGACACTCTGGCACCTTTCCATGCATGCAGGAACATGTTTGAGAGCATGCTCTTCCTCTTTGTAAGTGTGTGAAAGGGTCACCGCCTCTTCTATTGTAGATGTCAATCGATGCCTTGTGCTGCATCTACTGTTGTAGATGTCAATTGAGTGTAGATGTCAATCAATGCCTTGTGCTGCATCTACTATAGTAGATGTCAATTAATTGTAGATGTCAATTAATTTTAGATGTCAATCAATGCCTTGTGCTGCATCACTCAACTGTACTGACGTCAGGCATGGCCGCGATTTTGTTATTAGCAGCCTCCTTGACCGAATTATTTGGTAGCTCTTAGTTGTGATCATTAAGCAGTAGCAGCCTCATTCATCATTAAGTAGTAGCAGCCTCTGTTGTGATTAGCAGCTCTTTTATCGTTAAGTAGTAGCAGCCTCATTCATCATTAAGTAGTAGCTCTCAGTCGTGATTAGCAGCTCTTTTATCATTCAGTAGTAGCAGCCTCTGTTACCAAATTAAGTGGTAGCTCTTGCTCTCTGTGCCCAACCTGAGTAGTATAGCTCTGTGCCCAACCTGAGTAGTAGCTCTTGCTCTCTGTGCCCAACCTGCTGACTGCCTCCCCAGATGCACTGTAGGAACTGTAGGCACCTGAAGCTGTGTGTACTGTACACTGTGTGTACGTGTGTGTGTATGCTTATGCAGATCGTTGAGCATGTGTGTGTGTATGTGCGTCTGTGTATATGTGCGTATGTTTATGCAGATTGTTGAGCATGTGTGTGTGTTGTACACTGGTCTAGAAACTGTGCTTACTCTTGGTGTGTGTGTGTGTGTGTGTGTGTGTGATGATTTTGACATCACAGGTGGAGCACCCTTATGATGTCGGAGACACAGTGCTGATCAAGGCCGAGCTTTACAGGGTCAAAAAGATCAGCCTTTTGTACACTGAGTTCATACACATGAACGGCGAGCGGTGCGTGCGTGTGCGTGTGTGTGTCTGTGTACGTGTGTGGGTGTGGGTGTTTGTGTGTGGGTGGGGGTGTGAGAGAGAGCCTCTTGTACACCAAGTTCATACACATGAACGGCAATCGGTGTGTGCGTGTGCGTGCATGGTGTGTGTTTGTGTGTGTGTGTGTGTGAGAGAGAGAGAGAGAAAGCCTCTTGTATACTGAGTTCATTCAAATGAACGGCAAGCAGTGCGTTTGTGCATATTTGGGTACGTGTGTGCGTGTGTGTGTGCACTAAAAGCAATTTGCAGGGATTCAAACCCAAGACCTGCAGGCTGCAGCCAAAGTAACCCTTGTTCAAAGTTTTGTGAGGCCCAGATTTTGATAAGTAATTAATCTGTGTATTGAACATTGCCAGGCGCTCAAATCTTTTTCATTTACTCGTGATATTAGCAGTGGCCCTACAAAAAGGCCACCCACCGCACATGGTAAAATGATGTATGCACATGTTGTTGTTTGAAAATGGGGCTTCCACTGCATACTGTATACAGCCTTTGTTCACGCAAGCTGGTCTTTGTCCGCACAGACTTCACTGTTACTTTCTAGGATGTAGGCAAAGGTTTGACTGTCAAAAAACTTTGACACCAAAACTTGAGGCACTACGCCTCCATCTTTTTAAACAATGCACACTTTGTTTAAAAAGACACATCATGCATGACACATTTTTTTGCCACGCATTCTCAAACAACATTCTTGCACGTACCTCCTTCCTGCTCTGCAGCACATTCTTCCCCAACACTGACCTCATGGCGTCGATGGTGAGCCGACTTCTCTGTGACCTAATGCGTGCTGGTTTAAGCTCCATTTCATGGCGCACTTATTTCATCAAGAATGTTCTAACTTTCTGCTAAGATGAGGGATGTGCAGTAGTGATCCCTCTCATTCACTCATTCTGGATAAGTATTTCCTTCTGAATCTGTGCATCAATAAGTGGTTGGCGACAAATTAGGAAAAGGGATGCATAATGCGTATGAGGATCTCATTCAATCGCCGTCTTTCTGCGGTGTTTGGTTACACTCCTTCTGAATCTGTGCATCAAATATTTCAGACCCTAGCTCAAACTCTTAACTACTCCTTGTAGTCAAAATCGAAATCCAACCCCAGTCCAAAACTCAGACAGAAGGGAGCCTGAGTCCCTCTGACGATGGTTCCAAAAGTGTGTGGCAACAAAATAGTGCGGCTACGCTGATGCATGCAGTAACCAGACAATTTACATACACGCGTATTTGAAGGTGTGGGTGTAACATCTGGCTCATGCTTGGTGATGCACATACAGGCTGTTGTTTGGACAAAGCGCACCACAAACACCACCACGCTCACACACACACACACACATACACACATACACACACACCACAACATGTGCACGCACTCACAGAAAGACAAATGCACATACACAGATACACCATGACACACACACCATGACACACACACCTGCACACACACACACACACACATTACAACATGTGCACGCACTCACAGAAAGACAAATGCACATACACAGATACACCATGACACACACACCATAACACACGCACGCACACCTGCACACACACACACACCTGCACACACACACGCCACAACATGTGCACGCACTCACAGAAAGACAAATGCACATACACAGATACACCATGACACATACACACACACCTGCACACACATGCACATACACACTGCAACACTCACACACATAGATTTCCAACTGGACAAGGAGTAAGACAAAGACAGAGTACGTCCGCATCCAAATGGACTGTGGTGTGCCACCAGGTGCGTGTATGAGAGTGTGCACGTTTGTGTGAGTGTGTGTGTGTGTGTGTGTGTGTGTAGTAGAGATCCAGGTTAGTCCAGGAGAAGTCCGGTGTCTTTTTATGCTTGGTGCAACACCACGCACACACGCACACACACACACACTCACAATGGGCTACGCAAGCTGTAAATAGCCAAATCCTTTACGTATGTAAGCTGTTCCCTGTTCCTACCTCACCAAGTGAGTGTGTGTATGTGTGGGTGTGTGTGTTTGTGTGTGTGTTTGTGTGTGTGTGTGTGAGTGTGTGTGTGTGTGTGTGTGTGTGTGTGTGTGTGTGTGTGTGTGTGTGCTCATGGCATACATTTTGGGACAGACACCACCAAACCTTTGTGCTGTGCAAGACGCAGCTTTATGTCACCTGGAGACATTTAGTAACCATTCTGACCGTAAATTTAATTTTTGGTTGCAGACGTTGTCACGGATATCATGGCGGCATTGGTGACCCATGCTGCTTCCAACAGCTCAGAGTTTGACGGCACGCCTTTTGTGCAGGTGTGGGTGTGGGTGTGGGTAAAGTGTGCTCGAGTGACTGATTTCATTCAAACACTAATACGCTGGGTGAATGCACTTATTCATTTGTAATTAGCAGTAGCAGGAAGTATTGCTTTAATACCATTATTAGCGGCTGCAAAACGTGATGCTTTAATACCAACCCCTACTCTGCATGCTTCCATGAGGTGTCGTGTCACCATGGCGCTTTTTTGAGGTGTACATACCATCATCGCCATGCCGTTTTATTGAGGTGTACGTGCTTTGTGCATCGTTGTCTTTTGACGGTGGTTTTAATTTGATGTTCAAGTGGTCTGTCAATAATACTGTCTTCCGCCTTTTTTTGCGTGAATCATCATAAGATCATGGATCATCGGATCCTTTTTTGCGTGAATCTCGTAAGATTATGAATCATCGTAAGATCATGGATCATCGGATCCTTTTTTGCTTGAAACATCGTAAGATCATGAATCATCGTAAGATCATGGATCATCGGATCTTTTTTTGCGTGAATCATCGTAAGATCATGAAACATTGTAAGATCGTGGATCATCGGATCCTTTTTTGCGTGAATCATCGTAAGATCATGAAATCATCGTAAGATCATGGATCATCGGATCCTTTTTGCGTGAATCATCGTAAGATCATGAATCATTGTAGATCATGGATCATGGATCATCGTAAGATCATGCGTGAATCATCGTAAAATCATTTAATGGATCCCACAATGTTCTGCAAAAGTTTTTCCTCAGTACGTACTATCATCTGCCCGGGCAACGGCACTGCTTCTGCCTGCTTTCTTACTTTGCGTGCATAACCATTCACTGTGAGGCGGAGTTGCAGCATCCTTTAGGAGCCCTGCGCTGTGTGCTCTATCAGGCGCTTCATGAGTTATAGATTTTTTGTGCCCTGACAATGGCACTGCTTCTGCCTTCTTTTTTGTGCAGTACCGTGAGGGTGTGATGCCCCACAGTGTCTTTAAAAGTGCCTGAAATTGGCACTGCTTCTGTCTTTCTTTTTCATGCAGTGCAATGAGAGTGTGAGGCTCCACTGTGTCTTTAAAAGTGCCTGAAATTGGCACTGCTTCTGTCTTTCTTTTTCATGCAGTACCGTGAGGGTGTGATGCCCCACAGTGCCTTTAAAAGTGCCTGAAATGGCGCTGCTTCTGTCTTTCTTTTTCATGCAGTACCATGAGGGTATGATGCCCCACTTTGTCTTTAGAAGTGCCTGAAAATGGCACTGCTTCTGTCTTTCTTTTTCATGCAGTACCGTGAGGGTGTGATGCCCCACTTTGTCTTTAAAAGTGCCTGAAATGGCACTGCTTCTGTCTTTTTTTCCATGCAGTGCAATGAGAGTGTGAGGCCCCACAGTGCCTTTAAAAGTGCCTGAAATGGCGCTGCTTCTGTCTTTCTTTTTCATGCAGTACCGTGAGGGTGTGATGCCCCACTTTGTCTTTAAAAGTGCCTGAAAATGGCACTGCTTCTGTCTTTCTTTTTCATGCAGTACCGTGAAGTCATGGAGCATCACTTGAAGCTCGTGATGCAGGTCTCATGGACATATGCCTTCCCACGTGAGTTGTGTACATTAATCACGCTGCGTGTGTCATGCCACGCATACAACGTTTTTACTAGCAACAATTGAGAGCACATTAAATCCGGAGTGCTAGTGTGAAATTCCAAGTGCTAGTTTGAGTTAGGTCCATTAAAAACCTTAAGTCACTGATTAAGAATTCACATGTTTTGGTTGAGTCACATGTGTGGATTGAGTCACATGTGTGGATTGAATCACATGTGTGGCAGTTGGAGACCGCAGGTAGTCGCCAACTTTATGTCTCTCGCCACGACTTACTCCTTGTTGTATGTATGCCTACACACACACACACACACACACACACACACACACACACATACACACACACACACAGACATACACACACACACATACACATACACATACACACACATTCTGACACTCTGCTTATGTATGCGTTCCTGTTTGCAGCCGACGACTGGGTACGATTGGTACCTGCTAGGAACGCGATGGTTGGGATCCTGCAGACTAAGCTGAAAGCACACAAAATTATTGCGCACTCACAGATTATTGTTACAAAGCCTCATGTGTTATAGTGACGTGGGCAGATGTGTATTAGGTACGGTCAGTATTACAGTAGCATATTATTACAGGAGTGAGTAGATGTGTGTAGGCCATAGGGTGCGATGAGCGCACGCAGAGAATGGCAAGTTTTTACTCCCAACATAAATGGTGCTTGTATCCTTTTCAAGGCACTGTGCATGCATTTGTACAGTAGAGCACGTGAGTACGCAGGTACGGCATAGCGTGCATGTAATCTGCATGCTAAAGGTGTTACCACCAGCTTACAGATCTTTCGCTCACACAGCTGGAAGGACGCTGCAAGTCAGTGCATAATGGTGTCGCCAGACACACACATTTTGGTATGGTATCCATAACTAATTTTATGTATGTATACACAGACAGCGCACAAAAAGTAGTAGTGTAAGAGCGGAGCTTTGCGAGTAAGAGCTACGTGTAACTTTCTATTCTTCGGATTTTCAAACATTTTGTTCGTGGGTTGTCATGTCTTAAGTTCAGCCAGTTAGTTGAGATGCAAGTGTTGTCATCTTTGCTTTCAGATGTCACCGTCGCTGTGCATGCTCTTCTTGTGATGGATTCGTATGTTGCTAGGTACCTATGTGGCTCCTTCCCTTATTATTGTTGGGTGTGTGGCTTCAGGACCGCCTGCACTTGGTCACAATGGTGACAGTAGGGGATGACCTTCAGCCAGATTGTCTGGCTAATTGTGTGGCAGAAGTGTCTGCAAAGCTTTTAAGAATTTTGTCATCTTTTCATTCCATTTGCTCATGTGTGTTATTTTTGGTTTTATGAGACTTTTACATTAGTCGCTCACAGCAGAGCTGCCACCTTTAATGGTATATGAATACATGGTTCTATTTCGCTTGCATCGAGAGATGCACATGGCTCTGTCATTATTACCAAGGAGAACACAACAACTCAGAGAAACCGGAGAAACGGAAGAAAACTAAAGACTAAAATATAGAAAAGAGGTGAGGGAGGGGGGGGTAAGGGGTAAGGGGTAAGG
>Ga0307947_1004542_pt1 | contig 10883 bp, 8 predicted proteins | sample OrgLakmetagen232_FD_201840 | JGI IMG/M metagenome (GOLD analysis project Ga0307947, IMG submission 201840) | Saline water microbial communities from Organic Lake, Antarctica - #232 | ecosystem: Environmental > Aquatic > Non-marine Saline and Alkaline > Saline | place: Antarctica: Organic Lake...
CGTGATGGTCGGCAATGATCAGGGCCGGTTGGTCTTCGCCGTTTACATCACCGTGGTGATAACGGTAATGCCAGCCTTCCTCGGCCGCCAGTCTTTCCAGAAGTGACAGGTCGGTTTCCCGGTGCTGGACGCAGTATTCCCGCTCTTCGGGGGTGCGTTTCAGATCAAAGCGGGTGTCGATAATGCCCCGTTCTTCCAGCAGGGTGCGCACGATGGCTTCGGTGCCCCGGGTCTGGAAAATGCGGCTGTTGTGCATCAGGCCCAGGCGCCATAACGGTGGCTGGATGATGACTTCATAGCGGGTGCGGCGGTGGCCGGTGTCGCCCCGGGCGAATTCGTTCACCACGCCGGTGAAGCGGCGCAGGGGCTGGCCGTGTTGCCAGACCACCAGGTCCACGGGCTGTTCAAGCAGATCGGAAGCGGCGATATCAGCAAAGGTGCTGGTCAGGTCCAGACGGCCATGAAACAGGCTCGACAGACTTTCGGTCAGCTCGAAACCGACAACGGTAAAAAAATCTCTGGGGAGTCCGCCAATGGTGGCGGTGAACTGCAGTCCACTTGCCTGGGGCATATCTTCGGTCCTTGAAGATCGTAATGGCTTTTTCTCGTCGGCCCGTCCCGAGCCTGACTAAAATTATATACTTGTTATTCCGACGATAACAGGACCGGACAGATCGTGAATCCCTGAGATTAATAGCCGGTGCTGTTCATATCCAGCTCGAACGCAAAATCCTGGGAGCGCCTCACTTCTGTTGTGAAGTCCCCGTTGGGCATCAGTTCAAACCAGCGATAGCCCGGCGACCTCTCTTCTACCGAAAACTTGACCGAACCCGCCGTGAACTGGATACAGGTCGACGGCGTCGCCAACAACCTTACGCCCTTGCGATACTCGTCGTATTCCTGATGGATATGCCCCCAGAGAACCGTTTTTACCTGAGGAAACCTGTCAACGACTTCCCAGAATGCGTCACAGTTCCTCAGGCCAATGGCGGACATCCACTGGGCATTGATATCAACGGGGTGATGATGCAGTGCAATCAGCGCTGGATGGTCCGGATTTTCGGTCAGCGTTTTTTCAAGAAAGGCCAGCTCTGACTCCGGCAGCTCGCCGTAAACTTTGCCGGCCACGGATGTGTCCAGCAGTACAAACTGCCACCCGTCCATCAGCAGATGCCGGGAGCCGGCACCCTGCTCGGCGGCAATGCGATCGAGGGTCGGTGAATCATCGTGATTACCCGCTACCCAGGCTGAACCGCATTGAAACACTTTGAGCTTTTCACCAAAAAGGCGATAGGACTCTTCTGAGGCATCCTGGGAGATATCGCCCGTGGCAAGTATAAAATCAGGGTGCCCGTGATCCCGCAGCACCTGGGCGATCACCGCATCGAGGCTGTCTCTGGTGTTGACACCCAGAAGCACCCCCGCCGGGTCCGCCATTAAATGGGGGTCGGTCAACTGAAGCAACCGCAAAGGCTTTTGGTGGCTGTTTTCGGTCATAAGTCTCGTGTTTTCAGCGCCGGCGAACATTGCACAATCTTTCCGGGAAATGCATCCATATTAGCGCAATGCCCTTATAACAGCATACACCGCTAGTCCACGCCCTCACCAGACCAGACAGAATGTTCCAGGGGTAAGTGCCCGAACTTCAGGCAGTAGTCCAGCCAGTCAGCCAGAAAACCGTTTACCTGAACTTTTTCATCAGGGTGGTGCATAAAGCGATTGGGGTAGTCGTTGACTGGCGCAATCTGGCGATGACGATAACAGCTGACTACCTCAGCCATGGCGGCATCATGGTAGACACGCACGGTCATCTGCGGGTTATTGAGCCAGCGTCCGGCATTATGTATCTGCTCCAGAAACAGCGTTTCGGTGAACTTAGCAACCTGCAACACCTGGATGCGAACCCGGCCCAGGTACTGATCCTGCCTGCGCAGTTCGAATTCACAGACAGGCTGCCCCCCTGCTTCCAGTTTCCGCAGGCGATGCAGGCGCATATAGTTGCCATCACATAACGCGCCGAATCGTCTCAGATCCGGGACGTATCGGCGCGGCTTCATCACCCACTCTGCCATCCTAACTCCAGTTTTCCCGCAGGCGCGGGCGGTTCATTTGCAACCACTGCAGCGCAATAATCGCCGCAGCGTTGTTAATACGTCCATCATAAATCATTGCGATGGCTTCGTCGGCACTGAATACGTGAGCGCGGATGTCTTCGTGCTCATGCTCCACGCCAAACAGCCCGCCAGCCGATTCAGTGCTGATACGACCGCAATAGAGGTGAATCAGTTCCGTGGTTCCACCGGGTGAAACGAGATAATCGCAGATTTTATCCAGGGGTTTGAAGGTCAGGCCCGCCTCTTCCTGGCCCTCACGCTGGGCCACTTCTGCCGGCGATTCGCCTTCTTCATTCATCCCGGCCACCAGTTCCAGCAGCCAGGGCGACTGGTCGCGGCCAAGGGCACCCAGGCGGAACTGTTCCAGCAGAACCACTTCGTCACGGTCGGGGTCGTAGGGTAGTACGCAGGTGGCATCGCCGCGGATGAAGAGTTCTCGGGTAAAAATGGGCATTTCGGTGCCGTCGAAGCGGCGGTGGGTCAACCATAGCTTGTCCATGCGGAAGAAGCCCTGAAAGACGGTTTCGCGTTTTTCGATGGTGACGTCGGTGCTTTTGAACTGGAACGGTTTATTCATGTTGCTCTCGGCTATGTTTGATTCTGAACGATAGCCGGTCGTGTTGTGGTGCTGCAAGCTCCGGCCCCAGCCGGTTTGATTCGGTGCTTGGCTACGATGGGGACATCTTCCCAAAACACGCTCCTTACGGCACATCCATGTGACGCTTGGACTCCGCCATCCATGGCTCCGTACAGTTTTGGGAAGATGTCCCCACCGCAGCCTCGAAACCTTCGCAATATCCGGAGTCTGCTACAGAAAACATAGGCGGCATTCACCGTTAGGCATCGGTCGCCTTTCTAAAGAGAATTCCCATGAAGGCTGGAGGAGCACGGTGTGGACCCCTGTTCAGGAATGTGCGGAGCCATGGATGGCGGAGCCCAAGCGACCCAGGGATGGGCCGCAAGGAGCGTTTTCTGAACAGGGGTGCACACCGGGCTCGAACTGCAAACTATCAGTCTTGAGAACCCCGGGCACCCAAGTCAGTCAGTCAGACTTTATCGTAAAGCTTGGACCCGGCCTCCACAAACTCTTTGGATTTTTCTTTCATGCCGACATCCACTGCCGAAACCTCATCGATTCCGTGCTCTTTGGCATACTCCCGGACTTCCTGGGAGATCTGCATGGAGCAGAACTTGGGGCCGCACATGGAACAGAAATGGGCGACCTTGGCCGAATCCTTCGGCAGGGTTTCGTCGTGGAACGCGCGGGCGGTATCCGGGTCCAGACCGAGGTTGAACTGGTCCTCCCAACGAAACTCGAAACGGGCCTTGGACAGCGCGTTATCGCGAATCTGGGCGCCAGGGTGCCCCTTCGCCAGATCGGCCGCGTGGGCGGCAATTTTGTAGGTGATGATGCCGGTTTTGACATCGTCTTTGTTAGGCAGGCCCAGATGCTCCTTTGGGGTCACGTAGCAGAGCATGGCGCAGCCGAACCAGCCGATCATCGCGGCGCCAATGCCGGAGGTGATGTGGTCATAGCCCGGAGCAATGTCCGTGGTCAGGGGCCCCAGCGTATAAAAAGGCGCCTCGTCACAGCATTCCAGCTGCTTGTCCATGTTTTCCTTGATCAGTTGCATGGGCACATGGCCCGGGCCTTCGATCATGCACTGTACATCGTGCTTCCAGGCAATCTTGGTCAGTTCGCCCAGGGTTTCCAGTTCGCCGAACTGGGCTTCATCGTTGGCATCGGCAATGGAACCGGGGCGCAGGCCGTCGCCGAGGCTGAAGGACACATCGTAGGCCTTCATAATTTCGCAGATGTCTTCAAAGTGGGTGTACAGAAAGCTTTCCTGGTGATGGGCCAGGCACCATTTGGCCATGATGGAGCCGCCGCGGGAGACGATACCCGTGGTTCTTTTGGCGGTCATCGGTACATGGTGAAGACGCACACCTGCGTGGATGGTGAAGTAATCCACGCCCTGCTCGGCCTGCTCGATCAGGGTATCCCGGAAGATTTCCCAGGTCAGGTCCTCCGCCGCGCCGCCGACTTTTTCCAGGGCCTGGTAGATGGGCACGGTGCCGATGGGAACCGGCGAGTTGCGGATGATCCATTCGCGGGTTTCATGAATGTTCTTGCCGGTGGACAGGTCCATGATGGTGTCGGAGCCCCAGCGGGTGCCCCAAGTGAGCTTTTCCACTTCTTCCTCGATGGATGAGCTCACTGCAGAATTGCCGATGTTGCCATTGATCTTTACCAGGAAATTACGGCCAATAATCATTGGCTCGGTTTCCGGGTGGTTGATGTTGGCAGGAATGATGGCCCGGCCACGGGCGACTTCGTCCCGCACAAATTCCGGGGTGATTTCCTGCGGCAGGGAGGCGCCAAAGGACTGGCCCGGGTGCTGGTCTTTCAACAGCCCCTGTTCACGCGCTTCCTGCAATTTCATGTTCTCGCGGATGGCGATGAATTCCATCTCCGGCGTAATCACGCCCTGGCGGGCGTAATGCATCTGGCTGACGTTTTTACCCGCCTTCGCCCGGAGCGGTTTGCGCTCGTCCATAAAACGTAGCGGGTCGAGCTGGGGGTCTTTCATTCTTCGGCGGGTAAACTCGGAGCTGTAACCCGGAAGTTGCTCGGCATCACCGCGCTCTTCAATCCAGGCGGACCTGATGGGCTTGAGGCCCTTGCGAAGATCAATGCTGGCCTCCGGATCACTGTAGGGGCCAGACGTATCATAGACGGCGACGGGCGCGTTTTTCTCTCCGCCCATGTCGGTTGGCGTGTCCCCCACGGTAATTTCACGCATAGGCACCCGCAGATCGGGCCGGCTACCCTGAACGTATATTTTTCGCGAATTCGGCAGCGGTGTAATGGCGGCGGAATCGACTCTGGCGGAATCACTGAGGTAAGACGGAAGTTTGGTCATGTTGCGCCCCTGAAGGTTGGGTATCGGGTCGCGTATGACGGAGGCGGTTTCACGCCAGGAGCGTGATGCACAATCGAAAGTCTTAATCCCTACGCCGGTATTATCCGGATCAGGTCGCGGGTTCTGCGATGCAATCTCAGCCGGCGATCAGTCAGTCTGTCGCCAGCACCCCGTCAAGACGCGAATTCAAATAGATGACACTTTCAATCAGTGCCAATGACAAGTGTAGAGGTCGACCCCTTTATTGTCCATAATGCGGCTTCGTCGCGCGCGTTAACGTTAGGAGATATCATGAAGAAACGATTGCTTTCCGGGCTGATTGGACTGCTCGCAGCCCAGCCTGCAGCAGCCATGGACCTGGTGGAGACTTACAAGAAAGCACTCTCCTACGATTCCGGTATTGCCGGCGCCCGCGCCAGTTTCGAGGCCCAGGAAGCCGCCAGCCAGGTCAGCCGCAGCGCCCTGTTGCCGCAGATCGGTGCATTCGGCGAAGCCAACTACACCGACTCGGACGGCCCCAGTCTGGATACCGATTACACCACCCTCGCCTACGGCGTTCAGCTGACGCAACCGCTGTTCCGCGCAGATGCCTGGTACCAGTTCGACGCCAGCAAGTTTCAGACCGAATCGGCCCGCGCGCAGTACAACCTTGCCCAGCAACAGCTGATTCTTGATGTGGCCACCGCCTACTTCAACGTCCTTCGTGCCGCAGACACACTGACAACGGCGCGTGCAACGGAAGCCGCCATACAGCGACAGTATGAACAGGCACAGGAGAGGTTCGACGTCGGCCTGATTGCCATCACTGAGGTGTACGAAGCCCGCGCCAGTTACGACGACAGCAAAAGCCAGCGAATCGCCGCTGAAAGTGACCTGGACATTGCCCGGGAGCAGCTTGCGCGACTGACCGGCGAGTACACGGAAAAACTGGACAACCTTCGCGAGAACTTCCCCCTGGGACGCCCGGAGCCAGCCGACCCGTCTGCGTGGGAAAACACCGCACTGGATCAGAACTGGCAGATTCAGTCAGCCCGATACGATCTCAACACCAGCGAAGCCGAGCTGAGAGTCGCAAAATCCGGCCATTTACCCACACTGGATCTTAACGCCTCACTCGGCCGTTCCACCATTGACGGCCTCGATCAGCCCACCAGTACGCAGAGGGATGGCACCACCACCGAGGCAATGATTGGCGTAACGCTGAACGTTCCGCTTTACATGGGTGGTGGCACTCAGGCGGGCGTTCGCCAGCAGCGCTCGCTGGTGAACGTTGCGGAACAGTCGCTACGGACCGTGCGGCGGGATGTCAGGGTAAACACCCGGAGCCTGTTTCGCACAGTCAATACCAACATCGAGTCGGCGTCTGCCCTCAAGCAAACCATCATTTCGCGCCGCAGTGCCCTGGACGCCACCCGGGCGGGTTACGAAGTCGGCACGCGCAATATCGTGGAAGTACTCGATGCCGAGCGGAACTACTATGTCGCGCTGAGAGACTTTGCGAATGCCCGCTACGACTACGTCATCAATACCCTGAGCCTCAAACAGGCAGCGGGCACCCTCAGCCCACAGGACCTGATCGAGCTGAATCGCTGGCTGAGTGCGTCAGCACTCGGTATCGAAGCACTTGCCCAGGAAGAGGCCACGCTGGACGCCCCAAATCAGTAGTTGACGTCAAACAACCGCGTCCGGCATTACGCTCTGTCGATAATGCCGTCGACGACACGCTCCAGTGCGCCACGATTGGCGTTGACGACAGCTAGTGCGTTTTGTCCCGCCGTCTTCAACGCCTCGCGGTCGTCGAGCAATCGGATGACATGTTCAGACAGGGCGTGCGCTGTAGGCGTAAGGAAAAGCCCTTTACCGGTCGAGAGCTGGCGGTAAATAGTCTCGAAATTGAACGTGTGCGGGCCAGATAGAACCGGCAACCCCCAGGCCGCCGGCTCAAGAGGGTTATGGCCGCCACGCTCGATCAGAGAACCGCCCACAAAAGCCACGTCCGCTACACCATAGAGCATGAGCAATTCGCCCATGGTGTCACCGAGATAAACCTCGAAATCCCCGATCGATCCACCCTCTGCGGCTTCCCGCTCAACCGAGCGCTGAACAACCGTCAGGCCCATGGACGAGACCAGTGAACCCACCGCGCTAAAGCGCTCCGGATGACGAGGAACAATCATCAGTAAAGCCCGGGGATACCGGTCAAGAATGGCCTGGTGAGCTTCCAGAATCTGCCGGTCTTCGCCCTCATGCGTGCTGGCGGCAATCCACACCGGCCGGTCCTCACCCAGACGCTTACGCACGGCCCGGGATTCTGCCCGGGTCTCCGCAGAAATCGCGATATCGAACTTGATGCTGCCCGTGACGGATACTGACGACGGTGTCGCACCAAGTTTCAGGAAACGATGGGCATCTTCCTCCGCCTGGGCCGCAATCCAGCAAATATTTTCAAGCAGTGGCCGAACCAGAGATTCAACGCGTTCATATCTGCGGGCCGATCTTTCGGAGAGCCGGGCGTTAATCAGAAATATGGGGACCTGTCTGCGAGCGCTGCGGGTAATCATATTCGGCCAGAGCTCGGTTTCCATGATCACCAGCGCCCTCGGCTGGACCCGGTCCAGAAACCGCCTCACGGCGCCGGGAGTATCAAAAGGCGAAAATGCATAGAGTACCCTGTCGCCGAACAGAGATCGGGCCCGGGCCAGGCCGGTCGGCGTCATCGCCGTCATCAGAACGGGAGTTCCGGGATGGCGCTGCAACAACTGATTAACCAAGGGCGCCGCTGCAATGGTCTCACCGACAGACACGGCGTGTACCCAGATCACCGGACCGGAAGTCCGCGCAACATACCCGAGACGATCCTGCCAGTGATCGAAAATGCCGGGATTATTCCGACGGTTTCGCCACAGCCAGAGAAACAGAAAGGGCATCGCAATGCGGGAACACAGAGAGTAGAAAAAATGAAGCATGCTTCTCCAGCCGCGATCAATTCAGGCACCATTCTACATAATGCCAGTAACGGCGTCTTTGCCGCCAAAAAAGGCGTGTTACGAAAGCTGCGGACAGTGCTGCTTCAGTAAGGGGTAACCACCCTGCTAGACTTCGGTTTTCAAACTGACCAATCATCGGGTAGCCCAAAGAGTGAGCAGAAAAAAGTCCTCAAAACGTGACACCCAGTACAGCCACTACCTTCACCCCCGATGGTGGGCAACCTGGGCAGGCATCGGTCTTATGTGGCTGATCGCCCAGTTTCCCCTGAAAGCCCAGTGGTGGCTCGGCAAGCACATTGGCAACCTCGTCCACCGCCTGGCGGCTCGCCGCCGGCACATTACGGAGGTAAATATCAGGCTCTGCTTTCCCGAGCTGTCAGAGGACGAACGCGCAGACCTGGTCAGAAAATCCTTCCAGGCCAACGGCATTGGTGTGATGGAACTCGGCCTGGCCTGGTTTCGAAACCCGGCTGATTTTATCCCGATGACCAGAGTACACGGTCTCGATCATCTGAGTGCTGCCCTGGACCGGGGAAAGGGCGTTCTGCTTCTGGGTGGCCATTACAGCACCCTCGACCTGGGGGGCAGCCTGGTGACCCAGCACATCGAAGCTGACGTCATGCAGCGAGACCATAACAATCCGCTGATGAACGCGGTCATGACACGGGCCCGCGAACGCCGGTACGGCAAAGCCCTGGACAGTAAAGACCTGCGGGGATTGCTGAAACAGCTCAAGCACAACCGCACAGTCTGGTACGCGACAGACCAGGACTATGGGCGCAAGGGCATTGTTTTTGCGCCATTTTTTGGCGTGTCGGCGGGTTCTATCACCGCCACCTCAAGAATTGCCGAGCGCAGCGGCTGTGCCGTCGTGCCTTTCAGCCACTTCCGACGGGAAAACGAACACGGATACGACATCTATTTTCACCCCGCATTGGAAAACTTTCCCTCGGGCGATGATCTGGCGGATGCAACCCTGGTCAACCAGACCCTCGAGCGCGAAATTCGCAAGCACCCGGACCAGTACCTCTGGATGCACCGCCGTTTCAAGACACGGCCATCGGAACAGGATCCCAATCTTTACAGCAAGGATCAGCGCTGAATACTAATGCGCGGGCAAACCCCGGCCAATGCCGGATAACATAGTTGCAGAAGCCCCCTATGGTAGACTTGCCCTCTTAAAACTAGGGGTTGTGGCGCACCCCGAAAATCAATGACTCGCCACTAAACCGTTAACCCGGAATAAGATGTTATGGCAATCTTCAAGGACTTACAGAACAAATAATGAGCAAAATAAAGTATTTCGTGATTGCTGGCCTCTTGAGAATAGCCAGTTGGCTATCCCTGGCCAGCGCCCAGAAAACAGGAAGGTGGATTGGGTTTCTGCTATGGAAATTTCCGACCAAATCCCGCCAGGTTACTGACATCAACCTGTCCATTTGCTTGCCGCAACTCTCAGATACTGAGCGGCAGTCAATGTCGAAGGCCTCTCTCATCCAGACCGGTCAGACCATGCTTGAGGTGCCTTTGATGTGGGAATGGCCGGTGGATCAATGCCTCGAACTGGTCAGAGACACAGAAGGGCTGGAACTGATTGACGAGGCAATGTCTGAGGGCAAAGGACTCATACTGTTAGCGCCTCATCTCGGCAACTGGGAACTCGCCGGCCTTTTTTTTTCTTCCCGGTACAAAATGGCCGCTCTGTACAGCCCTCCCAACATGCCGGAATTTGAAGAGTACATGATCAAGGTGCGCGGACGTCTGGGCTCAGAGCTTGTAAGGGGAGACCGTCGCGGCCTGGCCCGATTGGCAACTCTCCTCCGCGAGGGCGGCGTTACGGGCATCTTGCCTGACCAATCCCCAAGAGGAAAAGGCAATGCCTTTGCTCCCTTCTTTGGAATGGAAGTCAAAACCATGACGCTGGTTTCCAAGCTGGCGCAACGAACAGGCGCCAATACTCTAATAACCTACGCAGAGCGCCTGCCGGACGCCAAAGGGTTCCGAATCGTTGTCAGAAAAACTGAGACGGGGGTGGGCGATAAGGATCCAGTGATTGCGACAACTGCGATGAACCGTTCCATCGAACACTGCGTTCTGGAAATTCCCGAGCAGTACCAGTGGGAATATAAACGCTTACGGCATCGTCCCCCGGGTGAGATCAATCCTTACAATCCCGACCGCGTCTGCTAGGACCGTTAACAGAGCAAAATGCATGAAGAAAGAGAATTTTGCCAAAATGACCTCTCTCTCCCAAAGAATTCCTCCCCTGCTTCTTATGATCGGCCTGGGAGGCGCACTGGCATCCTCCAGCGTCCTGGCCGCCGCAACCCTTCTGCTGGCGATCACAGGCATCGTGCTTATCACCAAGCGCTCTGGGTTGGAGGCTGAATGGATGCCTCCAAAAGAACTGCGACTTCTGCATTTTGCGTTCTGGTTTTTCGTGTTGGTCAGCGCTTACGCCTGGACGCTCGAAGGTTTTGATTACGAGGGCGGAAAAACTCTGGGTACTCACGCACGCTTTATCCTGTTCTGGCCTCTCATTTTCGCGTTGAGTCAGGTGAAAATTGGCGCCACCAAAGTGTTTCTGGCAATCGGACTGATTTCCGTTGTAACCATTGGCTTGCTCGCAAAAGAAGCCGTTTTAGCCACATCGATACAGGACGTTGTGGCAGACCGATTCGGAGCAGGAATCAATCCGATAAGTTTCGGAAACCTCTCTCTCCTGGGTGGCATGCTAACCCTCGTCGGCGGCCTTTATTTCGCCCGCAGCCAGCGCACGGGAACGGCTGTTGCTCTCTTTATCGCAGGCATCACAACCATCCTGGTTTCCATGCTGTCCGAAACCCGAAGCAACCTGG
>Ga0307947_1004543_pt1 | contig 10883 bp, 12 predicted proteins | sample OrgLakmetagen232_FD_201840 | JGI IMG/M metagenome (GOLD analysis project Ga0307947, IMG submission 201840) | Saline water microbial communities from Organic Lake, Antarctica - #232 | ecosystem: Environmental > Aquatic > Non-marine Saline and Alkaline > Saline | place: Antarctica: Organic Lake...
GATTACCGGAGGACATTTTATATTTATATCGCAAATCGCAAATGTTGTTTGTGGGGAATTCGGAGCTTGAGTTGGCACTCTGAGCCACTGAGTTCCTGACGCCGCACCGTTACTTACGATTCCCCACGAGGTTATGTGACGTAAACGTCATTTAAGCACCGTAATTTACGGTGCCAATTCTGAATGACGCTGTAAATTCACAACACTGATATGTACACACGCAGGTTGGCAGGAAGAACCGTAGTGTGGGGGCCACACAGATGAACCAGGACTCTTCACGCTCTCACTCCATCTTCACCATCACCATTGAGGTGACAGAAAAGTTTGACGCGGCCGCCGCTGCCAAAGCTGCGAGCTCAGGTGGGAGGGTGTGCATGTGTTTGTTGATGCATCCTTTTTACCCAGCTTGTTTTGTGTCGATCGACGCATTCAAACAGTGAGCACTGGTTTAGCCCGGAATAGCTGAACGCATGGCAGCACCTTGACTTACTGCGGCCAAAGCTCAGGTGGGAAGAGATGCTTGTGTTTGTTACTTCATAATCTGCACGTGTCTGTGTGGTTTCATAAATCCATAAATCATATCTGTGTATTTGTGTGACTCCATACAAACAGTGAATTGTTGGGCCGACCAGGGACGCTATTTACGCACATTGTTAGTTGAGTTGTTGCTACCAACGCTGCGAGCACGTGCTAGAGTGCACGCGCATGCTTCATCGTTTGCGCTGCTCCAGCCCATTCTTGCTGGTGTTTCAATGTTTCAATGCACGACTGACTGCTGAAATACACCATCGCTGCCAAAAAACACTGTGCAGCTCCCAGTAATTGCGAGCAAATCCACGCGCGCGCATATTTTAGGTGGTTGCACTGCTGGAACACGTCATTATGCCAGCATTTCGAACTTGAGTGAGAGCACTATTCCTTTCATCTTTCTTCAGACACACACACACACACACACATACACACACACGCGCATGCACGCGTGCGCCAACACTTGCGCAATGGATATTATGTGCATTGACATGCTACTGTTGTGAATGTATGAGCCTTGCGCCCCACATGCACCCAGCTGCTCAGAACCTGGGATGCAGCGAACTAGCAGCCTGGCAGAAGGATGGTGCAGGTTGCGCGATTAAGACACATCATGCCATCCCCTGTCTCTACTTATCAGCAGCTGCTCTCAGCACACACACACAAACACAAACACACACGCATGCCCACACACGCTCACATGCACTCTCACATATGCACAAACCTCACACCGCACACCTCGCACCATCAGCTATCACCTCTAACCTCTCAACTTCACACCAGGCTGAGTGAATAAGGCAACCCATGCTGTGCAAGATAGGCGAGACACTCTACTCCATACCAGGCCGTACAAATAAGACAACCCATGCTGTGCGAGATAGACGAGGCACATGAACCTTGCAAATCGGATCAGCTCCCCCCCTCTTGCCCCTGCTGCCTGCAGCCTTCTTTCTATCTACCTTTCTTAATTGTTTGTGCTGTAGGCTTCACAGCCAAGGAAGACATGCACTTGTGGTCCCACAACCTTGACAAAACCACATACACAAATAGATATGCCATTCCTGTTTGTCCTGCGGAGACGCCTTTCACACATACACACACACACGCACACACACACACACTTTCATACACGCACACACACGCACACACACACACGCACACTGTGTGCACACACCTGATTTATTTAGGGTGCATAACAGTGCTGTGCGTTCTATGATCTAGGAATTGTTCAGTCTGTAATCTTAGACATTACCGGGGGGTTACACACTTTGCAGGTACAAATTCACACACTTCTTTTCTGCGCTCTCCTTGTGCACCTACCTGTGCCCTCACACTTGTCTATTACTGTGCACCTGCCTGCACTTTGTTCAAATTCTTGTCCTGAAGTCTGTCTTGTAGGCAACAAAATGAGGACGACGCTCATATCTATGCGGGAAAATTGAATCTGGTGGACCTCACTGCGTCTAACTTTTCGTTCTGTGTATTGCCTCGTAGGCAAGAAGACCGAGGACGACGCACACATCTGTGTAGGAAAACTGAATCTGGTGGACCTGGCAGGCAGTGAGAGGCAGTCTAAAACTGGAGCTACTGGTGTGTGTGTGTACGTGTGTGTGTTGTGTGTGCATATTTGTGTGTGTGTGCAAGTGTAGTTTGTGTTATTGTTAAGTGCAAAAACGCTGGTGTTGACTCTGATTGCGTGGTGAGTGGTTAAGGTGTCAAATTGCCTTGTTGGTACAATGAATTAGTTCTAGAAGCATAAATGATGAAACAATTGGTATTGCAGGCTCCACAGCGTACCTGCACATACATTTACGGCTACACACACACACACACACACACATGCACACACCACAACCTTAGGTGCTTGGCAACAACACACACACACATACACACAAATATAAAATATGCATTCGCACACACACACACACACACACCAGTACACACACACACACATACACACACACACGTAGGGGACCGGCTGAAGGAGGGCATCAAGATCAACTTGTCCCTCACAGCTCTGGGAAACGTCATCAGTGCGCTGGTCGATGGCAAGAGCGGTCACATCCCCTACCGTGACTCCAAACTCACGCGGCTTCTGCAGGTGAGTGAGCTGTCAACCAAAACAAACAGGGCGCACAAAGCATGTATGGTTTTGGTGTGCGTGAGCAGCTTCAATGCTCTACCGGACCTCCAAACTCACGCAGCTTTCCCAGGGGATCTATCACTTTAACAGTGTGCGTTGCAATGCATGTTTGTGTGTGTTTGTGTGCATGTGTGCATGTGTGTGTCTGGTGGTACGTCAGCGCCTTTGAACCCCGACCAGACTTTGGGCTCAACTTCAAGCTTACATGAAACACTGAAAGTGAGTCATCGCTGAAGAACTTGGCCTGTGCAGTATGTGTGTGTGTGCTTTGTGTTTGCGCACGCCTTGTTTGCGCAAATGTGTTCCTGTATGTGTGTGTGTGTTTGTGTGAGCGTGTATGTGTATGTGTGTGAAAGCGGCTCTCACCTCTCACCTTGGCTTGAAGATGATCGTGCAAGTGTAGGGTTGGCCAGAACCGTATATATTCACCGTATATGACCGAATACTTGGTGATTTCCCTGCCAAAAACACCGTATACACACCGTATATATAATTCTGGACAACTCTATGCAAGTGCCTACAGCGGCGTGGAAAGCTTAACTGCACTTGACGCCACTCGGCTGCTTTAGCTTGAGGAAACGTGTCTCTGCGCATCTGTTTGCGTCTATGTTAAAGCGCACCCCCCCCCCCCTGTGACTCCACGTGGCTGCTGTAGCTAGAGGAAACGTTTCTCTGCGCATCTGTTTGCGTCTATGTTAAGGCGCACCCCCCCACACACTGTGACTCCATGTGGCTGCTGTAGCTAGAGGAAACGTTTCTCTGCGCATCTGGTTGCGTCTGTGAGAAGGATCACCCCCCCACACAGTGACTCCACAGTATTACACACATCTGCGGCCGATGCATGCAACTTGCTGCACATAGGCGCTGCAGATACATAAACACGCATGCACGTGCATGCGTGCATGCACACAAACTTACATGCAGGATAGGACAATTTGCAGACCCACGCCAGAGCAATAATGGGGGCCGCATACACAAACAGACATATGTACAAACGCACACATCATAGGTTCCAAGGAGGGGGGGCACCACTGATGCGGTGATGGTGGCCACTCTTGTTATTTCAACCACACACACACACACACACACACACACACACACACACACACACACACACACACACACACACACATACACACACACATATTAACACCCAGGACTCGTTGGGGGGCAACACCAAAACGGTGATGGTGGCCAACGTGGGCCCTGCGGACTGGAACTACGACGAGACCATGTCCACCCTTCGGTATGCCAACCGAGCAAAGAATATTCAAAACAAGCCGCGTATCAATGAGGTGAGAGCGTGAAGTGTGTGTGTGTGTGTGTGTGAGTAAATGTGAGAACGTGATGTGTGTAAATGTGAGAGTGTGGTGTGTGTATATGTGTGTGTAAATGTGAGAGCGTTATGTGTGTGTAAATGTGAGAGCGTAATGTGTGCAAATGTGAGAGCATGATGTGTGTGAATGGGCGTGTTTGAGAGCGTGATGTGTATACATGGGTGTATGTGTGGATGCGTGCGCAGTGTGTATTCAGGTGTGCGTGTGTGTGTGTGCGTGTGCGTGTGTGTGTTTATATGGATGTGTAGTGTATGTGTATGTGACCGCGTGAGCATGCCCTGTTCAAGCTTCCCTCTTTTCTTGCGCGTGTGAAAGTTTTGATCGCGCAAGGCGCAGTCAAATGGCCATATGTCAAAAGCAGAGGTGCTTTCACCCCCCCTCAAAGCAGAGATGCCTGCACGTCATTTTTGGTGCAGAGGCGTCATGAATAATGCGTTAGTGCGGCCCTAACAAGAATCAAGTAGTCCATCATTCATGCAGCCTTTGCAAGAATTGAGTGCACTTGTCACACACACACACATACACACACACGCACACACACACACATATGGATGTGCAGGACCCCAAGGATGCGATGCTCAGGGAGTTCCAAGATGAGATCAAGCGCCTCAAAATGCTGATTGAGGTGTGGGTGTGGGTGTGGGTGTGGGTGTGGGTGTGGGTGTGGGTGTGGGTGTGGGTGTGGGTGTGGGTGTGGGTGTGGGTGTGAGTGTACGTGTTTTTTGTGCTTATGCTGATTGAGGTACACGTGTGTGGGTGTGGGTGTGGGTGTGATGTGTGACTTTTGTGCTTGCTCCCACGCAATTGTTTAATAGCATTGCTCTGTACCCTTCATACACATTTCACATTTTACCCTCTTTTCACCTACCATAAATTTTACTGCCTGCGGCCTGACAGCATTGTTTAAACACAACAATTGCTCCCCGTTGATGTACGCAAATAACATCGTATCTGACACGCTCTGCTCTAGGGTCAGTCATCGTCACACACACCCACACACTCTCACACTTGCACAGCTGCACGCAGAAACACATGTAGACAAACATACACCATCACACACATGCATACAAACACAGGTACATACACATGTTCACGCACTTACGCACGCACCCTTACCACTGAATCACAATTCCTCACAAACTGCTCTCAGGCACGTGGTGGTGGTGGAGGGGGAGGTGCCGCCAGTGGTGTGGGCAAGGCTGCTGTGGCTTCAGTCACAGGTGTGGGTGTGTGTCTTTGTTATGTGTGTGTTTGAGTATGGGTAATGCTGTGTGGGTGTGAGGTTGAGGGTGTGTGTGTGTTTTTGTTATGTGTGTGTTTGAGTATGGGTAATGCTGTGTGGGTGTGAGGTTGAGGGTGTGTGTGTGTTTTTGTTATGTGTGTGTTTGAGTTTGGGTAATGCTGTGTGGGTGTGAGGTTGAGGGTGTGTGGGTGTGAGGTTGAGGGCGTTTGTGCGTGTGTCTTTGTTATGTGTGTGTTTGAGTTTGGGTAATGCTGTGTGGGTGTGAGGTTGAGGGTGTGTGTGCGTGTGTCTTTGTTATGTGTGTGTGTTTGAGTTTGGGTAATGCTGTGTGGGTGTGAGGTTGAGGGGGTGTGTGTGTCTTTGTTATGCGTGTGTTTGAGTTTGGGTAATGCTGTGTAAGGTTGAATGTATTTGTGCGTTTGTCGTTGTTATATGTGCTTTTGAGTGTGGGTAATGTTGTGTGGGTGCAAGGTTGAATTTGTGTGCGTGTGTGTGAGTGAGTGTATGTAGGTGGGAGTGGGTGGGGACGGCAGGAGTGAGATTTCAAATACTTCATCCATGTGTCCACAGGAGATATCTCATTTAATGCTGTGGTGGTGTTTCACATCGCTCCCTGCTCATCTCAGATCATGTATATACACACAACATCGTGCACAAACACACACACACACACAAACACACACACACACATACACACACACATACTTGCACAGGTGGTCCCACTGTGGTGGAGGATGACGTGGATGCCGTACGTGAAAAAGTGCGTCAGGAGCTGCTGGCAACCATGGAAACGGAGGGCGTCAGCGACGAGGCTCTGGCTAAAGCAAGAGAGGTAAGTGTGTGCGTGTGTGCTTGTGTGTGTTTGTGTGTGTGTGTGAGTTTGTGTGTGATAAGCAAAGAAGCAGGCTTGCGCGGCATCTACTCATTTGCTCTCTTTTACTCGTGCACGGAATTAAACAACAAGCGAATTTCAAACCCGCTCTCCTTTGCCTGCACACACACACACACACACACACACACGCGCACGCACAGGAAGCAGAGAAGCATGCGCGCAAGGAGCTTGAGGCCATCATGGGAGACAGCAACCAAAGCGAAAACGCACGCCGGCGCGCCAAGGAGGCACTACGCAAACAAGCGGACGAAATGGCAGCACTGCAGACTCAGGTGTGTGTGTATGTGTCTGTGCGTGTGTGTGTGTGCATGTGCACGTGCATGCATGTATTTGTATTTGTGTGTGTGCGTGTGTATATATATTTGCGTGTGTGTGTGTGCATGCGTGGGCGTTGATCTGTGGGTGCATGTGTGCTATACATGGCTAGGGTTGGCTAGGGTTGGCCAGAAACGTTTACATACGGTGTATATACAGTATCTTTGGCAGGGGAATCTTGAAATATACGGTCATATACACGGTTCTGGCCAGACCTGTAACATGGCGCGTAAGTGTGTGCGAGGCATTGCATCATTGTCGTTTACTGCAATTGTTGTGCTCTTTGTCACTAATGGGTACGAATGCACACACACACACACACACATACACGCACACACGCACACACGCACACACACAAACACACGCACACACACACGTTTACGCAATCTCACACATTCTTACGCACAGATGGATGCTGAGCGCCAGGAGAAGGAGTCCCTGGAAGCCAAGCTCGGAGCCATGGAGTCCAAGCTGCTGCAAGGAGGAGTGAACCTGCTGGACAAGGTGAGCTGCTGCCACACTGGGTCCCTGTCTTGTTTCAACTCTGAGTGTGTGTGTGCGTGTGTGTGTGCGTGTCTGTGTTTGTGTGTGCGTGTCTGTGTTTGTGTGTGTGCGTGTCTGTGTGTGTGCGTGTTTGTGCGCCTGTGCTGTTAGGTACGTGGAATATTGGCACATGAGGTTCTTAAGAAACCTCCTCACTTGCAGTTTTCATGTGTGGGTGCGCACACACACACACACACACACACACACATGCTCGCATACATGTTGCAGACAGACGCACCCTACACACATCCGTGCGCTCCCACACATACATTCATAGTATCTCACATACTGCTTGATGTCTGCGTGGGGCGCTATGCAGTGAGAGGATCTGGAGCAGGAGGAGTACCCCCACACACACACACCGTAAACGCTTGAAGTCTGAGCAACACTTGCACCCCCTCGTGTTTTATGTGCAGGAGGAGTACCCACACACACAAACACCGTCAAAGCTTGAAGTCTAAGCAACAAATGCACCCACACCCATACCCACACCTACACCCACACCCTCGTGTTTTATGTGCAGGTGGAATAACTCAAGAAACGAGGACCTGAAGCAGGAGGAGTACCCACTCACACTGTAAACGCTTGAAGTCTGAGCAACACATGCACCCCCTCGTGTTGTATGTGCAGGTGGACGAACTTAAGAAACGCAGTGAGGACCTGAAGCGGGAGGCCCACACACGCAAGCGCCACCAAGAAGAGCACCGGCGACGGTTGCAGGAGTTGGAGGTCCGTCAGATCGACTCCAGCGAGAAGTTCAACTCCCTGGAGGAGGAGGTACAGGTGGGTTGGGAAAGCTTGGGAAAGGGGGCGTGCGTGTGTGTAAATGCTTGTGTGCGTATGTGTGTGCGTATGTGTGTGTGTGTAGTAGTGTGGTAGTGTGCGTACATATGTGTACGCGCATGCAAGGGCACTGTCTGCATGTGTGTGTGTTTGGTAGTGTGTGTACATATGTGTACGCGCGTGTGAGAGCGTTGTCTGTCTGTGTCTGTGTGTGTGTGCCTGGTTTTGTTTTGACGTCATGATGTTGACCATTCAATAAGTTTGCCATGTCAGGGAGGGAGGAATAAAAGTGTATGGGGAGAAAATAACGAAAGACACGGGAGTTGTGAGGTGCACTTGGTAAAGCAAGGCTGGTGCTGGTGTGTGTCATCAAGGCGAGATTTAAAACATCCTGAAAATGAAAAAAGACGGTTTTTTGTGTGGCTCTTTATGAAAATGTGGGGCTGGTGTGGGACAGCGCGCTGGGTTGCGATGTTTTTTTAAGTCTTAAGGCTGCACGATGGTTTTGTGGAGCGGGGGCAACAATTATAAGTTGCAAAGAGTCACAAGTTGCGTACAGGTAGAGTTGGGCAGAACTCTCTATATATATACGGTGTATGTACGGTATCTGTAGCAGTAATTTCATAAATGACACGGTCATATACGGGGCGTATGTATAGCATTCTGGCCAACCTTATGTATAGTGCAGACAGTCTCGTAGCAGGCTCAATGTTCTGAGAGAGTAAAGTGTTGTAAATGAGTGAAGGCCACTTTCACCCCAGCATCACGTGCGCCTCTCTTCCTTTCATCGTCTTTCACACCAGCACCACGTGCATCTCTCTTCCTTTGACCGTCTCTCACACCAGCATCACGTGCATCTCTCTTCCTTTGATCGTCTTTCACACCAGCATCACGTGCATCTCTCTCCCTTTGATCGTCTTTCACACCAGCATCACGTGCATCTCTCTTCCTTTGATCGTCTTTCACACCAGCATCACGTGCACCTCTCTTCCTTTGATCGTCTTTTACACCAGCATCACGTGCATCTCCCTTCCTTTGGTCATCATGCCCTCACAGGTCAAGTCCCGTCAACTCAAAAAGCTGTTTGAGAAGTACCAGGCCAAGAAGGCTGAGGTCGGAGATGTGCAAGAGCAGTTCCAGTTAGAACGGGAGGGCATGCTAGATGACTACCGCATCCTGACACAGCAGGTGGGGGTGGGGGGGTGGGTGTGTGGGTGTGTGGGTGTGGGTGTGGGTGTGGGTGTGGATGTGGATGTGGGTGTGGGTGTGAGTGTGGGTTTGCAAACAGACGGTTTCAGTTAAGCCGGTATTCATGCTGTGGGTGTTGGTGTGGGTTTACAAACAGACGGTTTCAGTTGAGCCGGTATTCATGCTGTGGGTAGGTAGGTGGTCATCCCTCTGGGTTCATGTAAGCGCATCCATTGCCCAAAATGGGGGCCCATGCTAGCTAGGCAACTGACGCACTTCCTGACGTGGCAGATCATTTGCTACGATTGCACTGGCTACGTTGAGTGAAAGTGTGACCCAAGTAGAGCGAAAGTGTGACAAAATGAAGTGTTGTGTTGTGAGGCGCGCTGGGGACACAGTGTGGGGACCAAAAGGGCAGCCTCAGTCAGAGCGAGGGTGCACGTGGACAAAGCCTTGGCACTTGAAAACACACACTCACGCACACATGCACACACACACGCACATACACACACGCACACACACATGCACACACACACACACACGCACACACACCACAGATCAAGCTGAAGAACCTGGTGATCGCTTGCTTCATCCCCCCCGACTACCAGGACAAGATCATGCAGCACTGCCACTGGCAAGACTACGAGGGGGCCTGGTCCATTGACTTCCTGCAGTACGCAGGCAACGCCATTCGAGCCCACCAGGTGTGTGTGGCGTGTGTGGGTGTGGGTGGGGGTGGGTGTGTGTGGGTGTGGGGGGGGGGGCGTGTGTATAACAAATGCGCCTACACAGGGCATGTGGGGCACATGTTGAAGGTTTACGGATGTGCAACACTCTCGCTGTCAAGACCGGCAAAAGGGTGAGTGGTCCATCAACTTCCTCAAACCTTGCAGGGCACAGGGAACGCCATTCCCTGGCGAAATTTTGGATTGCGTCAGTGTGCTTCAGTGTGCTTTCAGTGTGCTTCAGTGTGCTGTGCTTCCAGTGTGCTTCAGTGTGTTTCAGGGGTGTGACCCTAGCCTGAGTGTGACCCTAGCCTGACCCTAGCCTGCCTTAGCCTGACCCTAGCCTGACCCTAGCCTGAGTGTGACCCTAGCCTGAGTGTGACCCTAGCCTGACCCCCAAAAAACATGTTAAAACATCTCCTGCTGACTCATGCTGCCCACAAGAATGCAAAAAATTGCACCATGAAGGGTGAGCGCTGAGGCTCTTGGCACCCTGCAGGTTGCCAAAGTGAAGCCTTGCAGCCCCCTTGCTTGTCTTTCTGCAGCGTATCTGTGTTTTTGTCGCACAAAAAGGCCAGGGTTGGCCGGAACCGTATTTATGCGCCGTATATGACCGTATACTAGATAAAATCCCTGCACAAAATACCGTGAATACACTGTGTATATATCTGGCTCTGACCAACCCCAAAAAAGCCATGTTAAAAGGCATACCACTGTCCTTTGTCCAAACCACGTTGGCGCATCAAAGTAGGTGGCCAGTGCCCGCACACGTAAAGTCACAGGCACACATACATACACACACAATAACACTCGTGCACAGGCACGCGCACACGCAGACACACACACACACACACACACAAACACACACAATTGTGTGCACATACACGCACACACCCCCTCACACCCTCACATGATTACACACACTTGGTCAAAACACATGCACACACACTCATACGCACGCACACAAATACACACACAGGAGATGGCTAGCGCGCAAGAGGTAGAGGCGGGCATCAATGGCCTCATGCACATGGACAACGAGAAGCTGCAGAACGTGTACTTCTCCTACAGCTCGTTAGAGAACGAGATGGGCCTGATGTCCAGCGAAGGGCCTGGCTTCATAATCCCAGGGGGGGGCATCCCCATAGCAGAGCCAACGGCTTCAGCATCCCCACGGTGTGTGTGT
>Ga0307947_1004544_pt1 | contig 10882 bp, 9 predicted proteins | sample OrgLakmetagen232_FD_201840 | JGI IMG/M metagenome (GOLD analysis project Ga0307947, IMG submission 201840) | Saline water microbial communities from Organic Lake, Antarctica - #232 | ecosystem: Environmental > Aquatic > Non-marine Saline and Alkaline > Saline | place: Antarctica: Organic Lake...
CTTGGTGAAGATGAACATGTTCAGAACGAGGTGCATGCTCTTTTAATTTGCCAAGGCCATCGAGTTTGTGAGCTGAGGAAACACTTTTCCTTCCTGTTTACACCTTTTTTGAGGACTTTTCAGCAGCCCAACCCTTTTTGCTGCAACAGGTCAACAACCAACTTGTTCATGATTTCCTTTCTCAGCAAAACAATAGACTTTTTCTTTTTCTTTCTGAGCTTAAGGATTTATTTGTGGCTGGCCGAGACCAGTCAGCAGCCGATCAGCCAAACAACCTGGCTGAAGGTCACCCCCCATTGTAACCATTGTAACTTATCATCACAGTATCACTGATTTCGAGATCAATGCATTCCTGAATCAAGACTCATACAAATTCATCAAGTTTGTGTCAGATTTAGTTTCAACTTTCGACAATGGTTGATTTTGTTTCACCAGCCAATTGCCATCAGCCAGAGTCTCGGGCTGTAGGCCATCCTCGTAACCCTTTAGATAGATATGGTTACAGGCTTTTTTCCAAGCTTCTGCTGAGATGCCCTTTGAGGCATATAGTGACCTTACCTTACCTTATTTGTGGCTGGCCGAGACCAGTCAGCAGCCGATCAGCCAAACCTTATTTGTGGCTGGCCGAGACCAGTCAGCAGCCGATCAGCCAAACAACCTGGCTGAAGGTCTCCCCCCATTGTAACTATTGTAACCATAAGCTAAGGGTCTAACAAAGAAGATGGCCATTGCTAGCCTAAAAAACTACCAAGTCGCATAGCCAGCCAGCCCTACAGCACTGTATCGACCGTGGGGGATAATATCAACGAACAATACCTATTGTAACCATTGTAACCATAAGCTAAGGGTCTAACAAAGAAGACGGCCATTGCCAACCTAAAAAACTACCAAGTCTTATAGCCAGCCAACCCTACAGCACTGTATCGACCGTGGGGGATAATATCAATGAACAATACAAAAATAATGTAAAAATAATGGTACAGACGAATTCCTAGTAGCAGGACGATGAAAAAAAGACTGTTTGACAAGGAGAAAAGACGCTAGCATCTTTATTTAATGCAACGGTGTACATAGCAACACTTCACGGCAACATTATCACTTCACGGCAAGATTATCCCTCCAAAGCTGCTCGACGATGGAGGACCTCACATGGCATGCCTTGGCTAGGCACTCCAGCATGCCCGCTTGCCCCTTGTCCACAATGCCCTGCACGAAAGAATACACAACTATTAAAAGTAGGTAACAATTCACTAGAATGTAGACGCAGAAGAGAAAGAGCAGGTAGCATATTCACTACACCCTGCAGAGAAGGTACACGGTATATGATCATCAGGCTAATATGGTACAGTACCGTAAATACGATCAAAATCTCTCTAGTACGGCGTACTCGCACAAGCCCGATGATCATATATTTGGTAATTTCCCAGAGGGGGCTGACGAAGGCCCAAAATGGGTATGCTTTTGAAAGGTTCCCAGGGTATCCTTTTGAAAGGTTCCCAGGGTAGCGTGACGGGGCTGTTTCAAGCTCAGCATCCAAAGGTAGCCCTTGACCAGGGCTTTCCAACGCACTTGAGCTTGAAACAGCCTCGTCTGGGGGCCCATGCGCAATTGGCTGCGGCGTGAACTCTACTTTTTGCATGCAATTGTTCACACCAGGTCACCCACTGCACCAAATGGGGTGATTTCTGGTGCAATGGTGTTCTTTTATAAAATATCATTGCAAAAAGAATGAAGTGGAAAACTCACTGGTTGGTCAGATATGCAATTTCAGCCATTTCCCTTAGAAATAATCCGCCAAAATGGGTGCCAAAAAGGGTCAAATCTCGACGCCTCCAAACCTGGACCTCAATAGCCACGATTAGTAAATATTAATGTAGAAACACTTCATAATGTTTTTGGGTAAAAATGTTTTGTGGTGTGGGCGTGGCGAGTCAAAATGTGTGTGATCTATGCCAAAATGGGGGCCTCAAACCCGTCCAGGCCACCAGGGTCGACCGAATTGTCTATAACTTTATAGAAGTCCTAGTTGTGTTTCAATCAGTGTTGTGCACTTTACGGTTGACGCCGTCAACCGTCATTTGACGGTCAGGCGTAAGTTACGGTTTTGACCGTCAGAAACTTATCCTCAGGCGTAATTTACGGTGATTTAAATTTTTGACGTCTGACGGTCGGCTTTACAGTTATCTACGGTGGGAAATTGTCAGGAATTAGTTATTTACGGTGGGAAACCGTCAGGAATTAGTTATTTACGGTGGGATACCGTCAGGAATTAGTTATTTACAATGGGAAACCGTCAGCAGCTGGCCGGGCCGGGCCAGGCTCGACTGACTCAGGGCCACACGAGCCCTCTTGGCACGATTACCGGAGGACATTTCATATTTATATCGCAAATCACAAATGTTGTTTGTGGGGAAATCGGAGCTTGAGTTGGCACTCTGAGCCACTGCATACCTGACGCCGCACCGTTACTTACGATTTCCCACCGTCAGTATGAATTTCACCGTTTATTACGGTTATGTGACGTAGACGTCATTTAAGCACCGTAATTTACGGTGCCATTTCTAATTGACGCCGTATGTGCACAACACTGGTTACAATAACGTGATTTAATCAAGAAAGGAACTTTTTCGGCCACATGCTCCGTCAGCCCCCTCTGGTAATTTCTCTACCATAAATACTGTATAAAAACCGTATATATGGTTGTGGCCAATGCTATGTATATGATTGTGTCAAATACAGCAAACGGGACCTAGCAACATGCGTTCATAATCCCTTTACTATGTAAGAAACTCTCTTGCTTATAAAATGGCTACAAATAATATAGCTGTGTTGCACTTTTCACGCAAGAACCGTTGCAGCAAAATAGTTTCCATAAATAACTACCCTTTCTAAAGGGACCTACAGTCAGGCCAGCCATCCCTGTGAGAGTCCTTGCCCCAAAGCCGAAAAGTACATTTAAGTATCCAGGACCCTTAATTAGATATATCTAAGCATCCCTGCACACTCAGTTTGTGGCGGGAGGTGCCCAGGTGGGCTAGGTGGAAATCCCGGTCAGAAAGTGGATTTCCAAAAGCTCCCCTCTGGTGCCAGCAACTTACCAGGGGTGTTTGCAAAAGTATTGCGGACAATTTGGTGAAGGTCCGGGGGTCTGGGGTGAAGATCCGATTTTGGACCCCCTTTTGGCAGGGAAAAGTGCGATTTACAATCAGGCATCAACCACTGAACCGTTTGGGGTCGCCATTGTTTTGCTGGGCTCTAATAAATATTTAAACAAGGTTCAACCACTCAAATATTTCTAATTTTTGGAGCCTTCCCTCGTAAGTCTGATTGGCTGAGTTTTGTTGAATAGTTCATCTGGCATTATTTGTCGAATCAGTTTGTGCTCGAAGGGGCTGACCAGAGGCTTATATAAAATTTGAAATCTCAGCTGTCGCTGCCCACCACGGCCCAACCCCAGCATTCCAGACCATAGAACTTGACAGGGTATGCCTTGGGATCATACCGAAGGATTCCCAACACTCAGGTGATGGCCAGAAAGCGTGTTTCCGGGGTTTCCAGAATTGCACCATTTCTTGCCCAGCAAACAGGCCCACGCACTGTCTTTTAGGGGCAAATTTTCACTTTTTTTTTTGCTTTAATGGGTATGCTTTGACCCTAAACCTATCTGAAAACAAAAGAATTGGTGAAATTCGAACCAAAACCCGCATTCTACACCCATACCACCTTTCTGGCAGGGAAATGGCAAAAATCCAGCCCCCCACTCACTCTTGACCCCAAACTCATTTATTTTCATGCAGAAGTGTTACAATTATGTATAGAAACCATTGGGTGACCTCAGATGTGCAATTCAGGAAAGGGGCATTAACTCCACCTTTTTAGGTGGGGCTTGGCTGGGCTGACCTACGAGGTTAATAAGGAAAGGGCAGAACTTGTCGGATCTGGCTGTCCAACACTCTAGTCAGGCCTCACAGCCAGGAAGCAATCAAAATCAAATGAGCCCCCCGACCCTTCATACCATGACGATGTTGACTTGGTCCACATCTTTCTGGAGGGACTTCCAGTCATGGGCGTCATCGCGAAGATGACCATACAAATCTGCAAGCCTGCGCATACAACGTAAGAAAATTGAGCAGGTCAAGAAGTACAGTGGCCCTCTGTTGTCAATATGATGGTTGCATATGCTGTAGAGGGTGCTTGCCAGGGCTGTGCTACGGCACGGTTAGAGCCAATTTACACCGTACTTCCCATGAGCGATTCATCGGTCATACCGTCAAATTATCAATGCACAGCCCTGGTTGCTGCCCAATTATTACACCGTGATATACCGTATACATGAACAGTTGCTTGCTAAATTTACCGTGTATACACCGTACAAGTAGGTTTTGGCCGACCCTACCTACCCTGTGAACAAGAGTAGCGAAAGGTGAAGGCCTTAACTAGCTCATACGCTCTTTCAGTACGGCACTGGCACCACTTTGTGCAGCCTCCTCCAATTCCAAGCAAGCACGAGAAATCCGGGTTCGCTCTTGCGTCTTACACAACCGATACTTACAAAATGAGACCTGTCGCTGGTTGTTGGGGACTAGAGTCCAATATTGCCTAGCAGTCAAACAGTCAGCTTTGGATTTTTTACCAGCTTTGAAGCTGTTAAGCATGCTCAGGTACGGTCTTTGATACAAACAGGATGGGTTTCGATACACTAACTCACTGATACCAACAACATAAGGGTTTTTCTGTCGCGTTAGCTTATAATATGGTGGTCCGCGCAAGTTGCTGGACATCGTTTAATTGCTGAACTCTTAACCATCACTTGAGCAAGCATGTATGCCAGAAGCTTTATTCCTAGGAATGATTGCTTTGGCGCAGTTCAAGCACACAGGGCCAAGTTCCTAAATGTAACTCACGCTTGCGGGATGTCCCTCTCAAGAACGTCCGGCACCGCTGCACGGATACATTTCTTCAGTCCAGCTTTGCTTTTTAAAATGAGCTCCCACTTGCGAGCACCAGCTTTTTGAACTTGAGCTTCCTCGTTAACGGGTAGCTCTTCCTGAGCATATTCTGCAATGCGATGTGGAGAGACAGTGTGAAGAAGCAAAACATGTAAACCTTGGTGGACGGATGCACCTCAGCAAGTTGGCAAACAAGCTAGCACGCAGGCAACCAGGGTGACTCAGCCCACAAAAGGGTGACTAAGCCCATAAAGGAAGCTACCGTGGTAAAACTACACCTGCTTTCATCAGTCGTTCTGCTTGTGTGCATGTCGTGAACAATTATTGCCGTCGCTTGACACATGTGCGTCATAATCACAAATTACTCTTGCTTTCATCAGTCGTTCTGCTTGTGTGCATGTCGTGAACAATTATTGCCATCGCTTGACACATGTGCGTCATAATCACAAATTACTCTTGCTTTCATCAGTTGTTCTGCTTGTGTGCATGTCGTGAAAAATTATTGCCGTCGCTTGACACATGTGCGTCATAATCACAAATTACTCTTGCTTTCATCAGTCGTTCTGCTTGTGTGCATGTCGTGAACAATTATTGCCGTCGCTTGACACATGTGCGTCATAATCACAGATTACACTTGCTTTCATCAGTCGTTCTGCTTGTGTGCATGTCGTGAACAATTATTGTCGTCGCTTGACACATGTGCTTCATAATCACCTTGATGCACCCAATCTATACTGTGCTCAATGCAATACCAACAGGCTTACTATCGTAGAGATGGTATATCGCTGCGTACCGCAAACGTTTCTGACCCCCTCGCGGAGTGTCCCAGCCCTGCCTGCACCCGTGGCACCCATCGAAAGTTCCAGCGAGGGAGGGGCGGTTGCAGTACAAAACTGAAATAAAGTTTTAAGGCGGGCGGTTGCACTTTTTGACCATAACACATTTAATTTTATTTCAGGGTAGTGGTGTTTCCCCCCAGACCAAGTTGCTCAGAACTAATTTTTGACCACATTTGTGTTCACAGTGCAATTTGGTTACACAAAACTGATCTCAGGTTCTGGGATGGTGCAGTGGTTGGGGAGATACAAGGGAGGGCTGGTTTGGCTAGAAAGAAAGGGGACCCTCCCAAAAAACACCGGCAAGTGAATTTGAGTGAGCAGATGGACTAAACAAAAAATATGGAGTCAGTCTGCAACGTTTTTAAGAGCCCTCGTTCACCAGGGGTGAAGTTCAAAAAATTTTGCTTGCGCGGAGCTTTGATAATTTCTACTGACCACGGAGGGTGTCTAACCCTGCCGGTTTTGTGATGCACTTTTGCTTTTGTATATATTCTTTTGTTCCATCAATTTTGAAGCACCCGATTATCAACAGCAGCAACTCAGCAGGCAAAGACAGATGGAGGTGGCACAAGAGCAGCACGCTTGAGGCAGCAGCAGCAAGGAGGGTGGATCCCGACCTGTCCTAGACCCGTATTAAGGTATGAAACAGGTATTCATGCAACGAAATGCTGCTGCAGCTGCTGTAAGAGAATCTGTTGTCGTGAAGAAGGTCAATGCACATCATGATGTGACATGCTTGCCGTGCAGAAAATTTACCGGACCTGTTTCTTGCATTCCAGCCTGAAAATCACACATCTATGATTGACAAGTGTAAAGGCATGCATCAGGCCAGGGAATGCAGTTCTAGCACACCTGCATGGCCCCATGCAAGCTGATTGGTGTTACACAAATCGCTGCGAAATTGACCATGCGCTGCCCCAAACCTGCAGGTCCTGCGAAGCAGTGTGTCTTAGGACACTGGAAAGAGCTACAGAGGATTCCAGGCTGTGGCGCACAGCGGCTGACACGCAGTGCAGGCTAGTGTGCTGTAACTAGGGTTTTCAGCAGCCAAAATTTAACTAGGGCTCAACACGGCAAAAACCAGTGGTAACACTTGACACTCCTCACATGTATTCTTGTTCTATTAAAGAATGCGTGTGCAAAGTTTGGGGTTGCAACGGCGTGCACCTGACACACTGGGTCATGTCCGGATTGAGCTCTGCCAAAACATCCTGCATTATCCGCTCGAACGCTACCTCATATGTATCCACACGCATGCAGATGCCAAGGTACCAGCACCCCCTTTTGTATGAAAAGCATGCGCTCTTAGAGGAGCAGCTGAGGCTGGCTTGCTGTTGCCTGTGTGAGTGCTCCAAACAGCTGGAGGGGCCTCGGCTGTGTGCTGTTTGGAAGAAGGTGGAAGAGCAGCCGGCAGCAAATGAGGGCAGCAGCAACAGCTACACAACAGACAGTCAGAACCTTGGCGCAGCCCCTCTGTTTCCCAGATTCCGAGACGCAGCCAGCCGTCAGGACGGTCTGTGGGCGTGCATTGCATGTGTGCGCGAACGCGTCAAGGAAGCAGCCGCCGCTGTAAACGCAGCAACAGATCCAGCCGCCCCTCCCTGCAAAACAGACCCTGCTGTGGGATCAATCCCTCATGGGCTGATACAGCTCATCTCACAACACCCCACTGACAGTCAAGCACAGCCCTCTCAGCAGCACCAGCCACACAGCAACCACCGCCAAACCAACCCTCTCAGCAACAGCCATCCCCTCAGCCATCTCAATCGCCAAACCAACCCTCGCAGCAGCAGCCACGCCTGGTGTCGACCAGGCATGCAAAGGATGTCCGCATTGCAGCGCTGGAGGCAGAGGCAGCACAGCAATCAGATCAGCTCAAGATGCAGACATCGCCCAGTGCTCCGCTGATCACAAGTCAGCAGTTGCAACAAAGGCAGAGCTGGAAAGAATGTTGTCGGAGGTGCAGGGGGAGCTTAATGGCACCTAAGGGGAGCTGCGAGCCCTGTGCCAAGCAGCGCAGCGACACTTTCAGGCGGCTGCAGGGGAGGAGCAAGAGCCACCAGACGCGCACCACTCAAATTAAGGGCGCCACAACAGCTGAGCAGCAGCCACAGTTAGAGCAGCAGCAGCAAGCAGCAGTGGAGGCTGAAAGGGTGAGCAAGCTGAACCTTGCGGATGTGACAGCCAAGCTGTTGGATGCACGGTGGACAACGCAGCAGCTGGAGATTGCAGCGGCGACAGCTCAGTCAGCCGCTGCTGAAATCAAGGAGCTGAAGGGCCAAGATCAAGCAGCAAGGCGGCAGCAGCAGCAGCAACAACAACAGCAGGTGCAGTGCGCCACATCAGTAGAGCAACAACCAGCAGCAGCAGATGAGCGGCAACCGCGCCTGGCCAGGGAGTGCACACTGGTGCAGCGGCCACAGCAGCACATGCTTGATGATGACGAAAGCAGTAGCGACAGTGACAGTAGTGCGTCTAATGATGACAGCGGCTCGGCAGATTACGACGGTCTATCATTGCAAAAGGAATGGAGTGAAACGGTCAACTAGTTGGGGATGTAGGCCAACATATGCTCTTTTCCTATGCAAAGCCACTTTCTTAGGGTTTTGATGGTCACTGTGGGCTTTTAGCCCTGCCAATTTGCACACAAAGCGACCCACATGAACACAAGCACATTCTCGTGTAACTCATATTGCCAGCTTCAATTTAAAGCAAAAATGGTACCCATCGGATAAAGGGGCAGTGGATGGCTGGCTTCCAAGTGCCAAATTGGCACATATTTGGACATATCCCCAGTTGACCCCCTCTGGTATTAGACAACAACAGACAACCCTCCTCATCATTCTTCAACCCCAGATTTTTCCAACAGCTTCGTTACCCAACAGCGTTTGCCATCCCAGGTTTTGGGAGGGAAAAAGTGTGTTGCCGGTCTTTTATGTGGCTATTTGTGAGGGCACGGGATGGAAAACAGCAAAAACAGGCACATTTTTGGGCTTTGCACTCCCGTTCGGCTGTCGTTTTTGTCAACTAGGATACCGAAATGTAGCGCTTGACAAGCTGCTTCTAGGCATCTTAATCACTCAACAAGCCTGAACCCCAAGCTGTTTGTCCCCCTTAGGGGCTTTGAGGGGCGGTTTGGGAGGTTTTCCCGGCCTGTCCCCATTCATGCTTCAAATTAATAAATTATTGTATGTCCATGATCCACCGCCCCCCCTGTAGTGGTGTTCAGCCCCAAAACTGACGTTCACCAAATGGGATGAAAAATTTGGATGTGTTGACATTTTTTATAATATGAAGGGCTGCAAACTCAAAAATGAAACATTTGGCCCAGAGGATGATCTGGGAGCCAGATCAAATCAGATCACACACGCCATGCCATCACCTAGATTCCTTAACATTTTTGTACAGCGTATTACGGTACGGCACCGTAATTACGGTCAGGGAAGCTGAAGTACGGCGTATCTCAACAAGCCTGTTGAGATAACAGGCTACTTCAAGCCTAGTAATCGGACAGCAACTGAGAAGAAGGCAGGTCGTCCCCATGGCTGGTTGACCCAAACTGTGCCAATAAGCTATCCACCCAATTCAAATCCCCCATACCTCATCAGAATGCAAGGTATTTGATGTCATATCTAAACCATTGACATTTGCTGGTAATTCGGCATTCTGGGGGGCTGTGTTGGGGCCCGTTGCATATTTTGCACCCACTTTGGCAGGGATAAGGTACATTTCTAAACTTGCCCCAATCGACCTCTGCTTCAGAATATAAGCATTATAAATGTCTTATAAAAATGCTGCAAGGTCGAATTCGGGACAGGGGTACTGGGAAAGCCAGCGAGTGGGAGGCACTCACACAAGGGACACGGGGGAAAAAGGCAGATAAATCTGTTGCTCCATACCTGCTGCGAGTTTCAGCCCGGTATTTGCTTTTAGAGTTGCGGTCTATTATAATAATTACATTAAAATTTAAATGGGGCCAATCGGTGGCCTGGTTAAATTTTGGTGCAAATTTGTGTAGCGTGACATGCAGAAATTTCCGCCTGTGCTTTTCCGGCTCCATTATAAATTCCCAAATTCACACCAGAGTCGCGATCTGAATTATCAATCCCTATTAAATCTACAGGGCACAGACTGGTGCAATGTGTGAGCAATGGTGTCTCTTTTTGTAGCGTGATATATTATTGCGAGCCACCCACTGGGTCTTTCTGCCTGCTTTCTTTGCAGGCAAGCTAATAATAAATTAAGCTATCCAACACAGCTTTCAACTCCCAAAACAGTGGAGTGGTTGGGGAGATGGAGCCAAAATTGGCTTATTGGCACAAGTTGACTAGGAAAGGGCGGTCCAGCCATGGGGACGACCGGCAGCAGAGGGGGAGGCAGCAAAGGTACATGCAGAACGTGTTACAGGGGACAGGGCACCACAGGCAGAGAGGGATGCAGCAGCAGCAGCAAAGAAGAGGAAATCAGGTAGGCCTCCTGAGCTGGCTTCAAGCAAAAGCAGCAGGGGGGCTGACCCTCTCTTGGAGAGGAAGTACCAAAACCCAGGGCGCCTTCAATCGCTTCACATGCGCACGCACGCACACATACGCACACGTGCGTGCATACAAGCCCGCATACACGTGCATACCCGCCCGCTCATGCGTACACGTGCAACTTAGAGGGCCAAATTTGAAGGTCCTCGCATAGGCCGCATTGGGGTAAATCATTAGAATGAGTGCCCCTTGCATGGTTTGTTGGGGTTTATTAATTGTCAGGGATGGGTCATACGGCGTAAGCGTATTATACGTCGTATCGTATTTATCACGTATTTAACCGTATTTTTCAAATTGCTCCGTATAATACGATTTTGGGCACTCAACGAAATTTGCAGCCACAAGCCCCCCAGAGCCCCCCAGAAGCACTCCCAGGCCCTCTAGAGCCCCCCAGAGGAACTCCCAGCCCCTCAGAACGTAGCATGATCACTTGCCTATTGCTACCACAACCCAGAAGGTGGTGCCTGTAGCGTAGATGAATTGTGCAACAGCTGCATCCACACAAGCCTTGGTCACTGCCCTCCTGCTGCAGGTGTCCAATGACTGTGTAGATGCTGCTGCT
>Ga0307947_1004547_pt1 | contig 10880 bp, 10 predicted proteins | sample OrgLakmetagen232_FD_201840 | JGI IMG/M metagenome (GOLD analysis project Ga0307947, IMG submission 201840) | Saline water microbial communities from Organic Lake, Antarctica - #232 | ecosystem: Environmental > Aquatic > Non-marine Saline and Alkaline > Saline | place: Antarctica: Organic Lake...
AATTCTGGGCCTCCGGCCAAAAATGACCCCCCCCCCCCCCCAAACCCTTTTCCTGACCCCACCCACTAATAAAAAAGGTGTCAATCTGCTCAGAATCCAAGCAGCTATCTGCCTGCACAGTTCTCACGTCAACTAAATTAATACCTGGAGAGTTATATGGCAAAAAATGATGTGCGCACGCTCTTGCACTGACCTCCTGTTTAGTGCACAAATTCAACCAAAACCTTCGCAACAGCACTTGTTTTACTTCATTCATGCAACTTATGCATAATGCAATACGTGAACTGCATGTTTTGGATTATTTGCTGGTAATCTGCCGGAACACACCCTTGTGGCCTACTTGGGTCGTTCCATGCATTTCTGCGACCAGGCACCCAGACCCTCCCCTTAATTATAATCACCCAACAAGGGTGCCAATCGACTAAGCTTGAGCTGAGGATTCCAAAAACATATTTATTATTTGCTGGAAGTGGCCCAGAGAACTTCTGGAGACCCCCCAAAATGTCTGAGGCCCCCCAAATGACCAACCACCAACCGACCCCTCAGAATCAACTCATTTACACACCAATCGGCAGCTCTCAACTTCGGATTATTATATGGTATGTAATATTTCAATCGACAACTGATACCAAAAAGTTTGATCCTTGACGCTTCCTGGCCTTGCCATAGAGAACAGCACCCCCCAAAACGCACCCAGCTCGCAAATGTGGTGAGACTACCGCAGAATCCTGTGCGCAGTCCCAGCAGCAGTGAGGCATGCTTTTGCAGAGGGGAGTTGTCTGGTAATGCAGCAATGGCCCTGCGTGAGTGAGTGAGCGAGCGGGTGAATAAATGAGCCAGTAGTGAGCAAGACAGTGAGTGTATGTATATGTACATGTCTGAGAATGAGCTTACTGGAGCTTGCTGGTGCATGAGTCTTGGTGCATGAGCTTGTGAGAGCGTCATTCAGGATGGGCCAAACTGCTGTTGCAGAGAGTCATTGCTTGCAGGAAATGTAGAAAGGCAGACATGATGCAAGGAATTTAAAAACGATGCCATTGGGGTCAGGCACATTGGGACATCTGTTGAATGGCTTTGCCAATACGCTTGTGTGACCTCAACTTCACAGTATGCCTGCTCGTTTGTCTGCACGTGCAGTGTTGTCGTAAGGAGCTCCAAATGAAAAAACGGCCCCTGGTTGTGCACATCACACCATCCATACAGGGATGCTGCTGCCATCACTTTACTCTGCCCGCATGCATCCGCACACAACTTCCGCAAGGCCCCATTCAAACCTGTGCATGTCCTCATCCATGTAAACATCCTGCGGCAAGCCACTTCCCCCTTCAAAACTGCTGTTGGTGGTATTGCTGTCCTCTTGTGTGTGCTGCTTTTTGCGCCTTTCGTGGGGCTTGCTGAGTGCGAGGCGTTGGAGCACGTCTGATGGGGACAGCAGGCCCATGACAAAGCAGCCGACCATCTGTCAATGAATTTTAACGCAACAATGTTTCGGTCAAATGCTACGTGACGACGGGCCAAGCTCAACTTAGAAGGCGTACGTTTTGACACGTTTTGACACTCAGGGTGTCGAAGGTGAATGAAGGTGATTGAAGGTGTGCAACCAATTGATGAGGCCGGCAGTGGACAGGAACAGTGTGACCAAGACCCGTGCTGCTCTAAAGTTTTATTGTTTGAAGGAAATCGGCACACAAATGTTAAAAATGAAAAGGTAGTTCAGGACAGACGGCAACCAGTCAAGCTGTTGTGGTTGGGGAGGATGCAAAAAATATACTACTGAATCAACTCAGCACAGGTAGGCGTATGACATGCACCAGACAATCTACTGTGTTCTATGGACTGCGTGTAGTCAAGAAAGATACGCAAGAAAGAAAGATGCGACACCTCTGAAACTGAGTTCGCTATTCCCTTTGTCCAGAGGGACATGACATCTTTCGCTATTCGTAATAACAAATGGCACAGCACACAACTCACATTGGCAGGCAAGTCCACGAACAGCACTCCAACTGCGCGTGCACGTAATGATGAGAGTATCGATGAGAGTGAGGATGACGAAAGCAATGCAGCTATTTGCTGGAATTGTTGTTCTCCTGCTTTGTGTTAGTGTCCAACGCTCCTTTTACCATGCACCAAAGCCATATACAGCTATTCCTGTGCCACCACGCATCGTTCATAAGAGGAGTGCAAATTACAGAGGACACAGGGTCACAAACTTGCACACATAGTCCATTCATTTTACCCCACCCCCCACCATGCTTGCCACACCCTTCATCCCCTGTCATGAAGCCAAGATTCTCTTTGTCCAGTAGTCAGGTAAACAGATCGAATGTGCAACCAAGTTGGTAACGTTAAGTATAGGCTAGAAGCTAAAAGGGTCCGAGCAATCGCCCTCTAGAAACTTCATCGCGAGCAAGCTGTTGAGGCGTATTCCTACCTGACCACGTGGAGACAGCAGCACCCACCACTTGACCCAAAGTCACGCGGCACAGTACACCTGTGTTGTTATTCACTTAAATTGAGAAACATAAAAAGGACTGCTGCTACAATTGGAAAGTGCGTGCGCCCCCTTCCCTAGTTCATCCTTTGCATCTGTTTGTGCATGCTCCATCAAATACACAAGATATCTGTTGTTGTTTGGAATAAATCCTATAATAGACCAAACCACTTACCAAGCTGTGCCCAAGCTGAGAGGTGTCTGCAAACATGAATGAAGGAAGGATGGGATTTATAGAAACCCTGCTGTATACGCGCAATTGCAATGCCAATTCCAGAATTACTCACAACAACGCCATGGGGGTGTTCTGCAGCTGTATGATTGTATGGCCAAGCGAGGAAGATGGCCCGTGCGGGAGTGAAGCCAAAAGGGGAGGGGCCTCAAAATGAGGCGTGTCAAAGTGGAAGGAGGAGGCATGGCTACTGCTAGTTGCAACTGTGGACCGCAGCCGGGTCTTGCGCCCAAGCGGTGCGGGTGCGTGTAATAGCTTCTGGGCTGAAATATCTGTGTGACACCAGCAGGTTGACCCCAAAAAGACCTTCCTCCCAGGACACAGCATGTCTTGTGTATTTGATGAGCTTGTGTATTTGATAGCTATCTTCTCAAGCTAAGCTCCATAAGCCCCAACTGGGTGGAAAACCCACAACTTTCTGTAATTTTATCGCATCGCTCACCCCACAAAACAAATAATGATAAATTACCATTTTCATAAAAAAAACTATATATGGCACGCGTGAATGCCACCTGAGGGCGTGTGGAAAAAGTCACCGAGTGAGGGCGGTGAAAACAGGGGAAAGAGGTGAACCGATTAGCAGCTTCGGGTGCGTAGAACTGCGAGGGCCGTTCTCCGTTTGCCAAGTGAAGTCACTTCACGTGGGATCGCCTGCGATTTACGTCGTTCAATCGGGGCGCAAGCACCAGCAGTTGCAGCAAATGCTGGGGGCCAACAGCTTGACCCCCAACTGGACAGGATTGAGGCTGAGCGCAAGGTGAACTCATGCAGGAGCAGTAAGCAACCGGAGACCCTGCATGCCTGATGTGCAGATGCTTGCGTGGGGTGTCCATGGCATGGAGTTTGTGGTTGCAAGTACATTGCATTCGTGGTTTTTGTAACCGTGGCCTACCTGAAGCACAACACGCTATCTCACATTACGCAGGTGGTGCAAGCATTTGGTGCAGTTGTTTGGGGTGGACGAAGGCCCCCAACATCCTCCTTCCCTCATCATCGGTTGTACAAGCATACGAGCATGGCACCTTCGCAGACCTGATGAGCACTGCAAGCAATTGGCCTTCCTCGAGGTATGAACCAAGTTCCACTGGCAAAATGTCTAAACCCTAAGCCGGTGTAGACACCGGCTTACTGGTAGTTACATTTGTTTGCTGTTTACAGCCTTTGTTTATGGGTCTGAGACACGGAGGTTTTCATGATTGGCTCCCAATGTTATAAAAGTTATCTGACCATGAATCAAAGTCCTTTCTCCTGGTCATGCCAAACTTCTGACAACCCGGAATACTAGCTTTCCATCACAACTACGCTGCACGTTGTCAAGGATGTTGCCTCAGGCCTGGCGGAGCTGTACGCAGGGCGTGAATGGACGTTGTAGTGCTGTTTTAAGATGCATTGCGGAGAGATAAGCGTCAGTGCAGTCAAATCTTTTCCTTCCGCCCGTTTGAGGCTGTGGAAGTAGCAGGAATTAGAGAACTGCGTCCTACTAAACTATTGCACTTTTGGATGCCAATGGATTCGAACAATCACAAAGGGTACCCTGCGCTATCAAAGCTTAGCTGCTGCAGATTACCCGCGTGTTGTGCTCATGCTAAACAAAAGGGGTCGCAGGCAGCCAGAAGTGGCTGATTGAATTTAGCCTCTGGACTCTAATACCTTCCATCTTATGCGCAATCAATGTTTGCAATGTAATAAATAGTGGTGGATTATCGACCTTGGCTGCAAAAAGTTGTGCATTGATGGTTTGTACATTTGCTCCCAATTTTGCCATCATAGCCAGGAGGCTGTAAGTATAATAACTGTTTGGCGTCACGTGTCGACTGAAATGTGAATTACATATTTCAGAATCCTGACGTTAAAAGCTATCAATGATATATAATGAGTCAATTCTGAGGGGTCGGATGGTGGGTGGTCATTTGGGGGGCCTTGGACATTTAGGGGGGTCTCCGGGAATTGTCTGGGCTACTTCCAGCAAATAATAAATATATTTTGAAATCCTTAGCTCAAGCCCTGTCGACTGGCACCCTTATTGGGTGATTTGAGTAAAGGGGGAGGTCTGAGTGCCTGGTCATAGAAATGCATGGAATGCCCTGAAGTAGGCCGCGGGGGTGTGTTCAGACAAATTGCCAGCAATTGATTCCAAACTTGCAGTTTACACATTGCATAATGTGTTGCATGATTGAAGTAAAAAAGTGCTTTGGCGAAGGTTCTGGCTGGATTTGTGCACTAAACAGGTGGTCAGTGCAAGAGCGTGCGCAAACCAGTTTTTGCCCTGTAGCTCGTCAGGTATTGCATTATTTAGCATATGACTGTGCAGGCAGATAGCTGCTTAGAGTCTGAGCAGAATGACACCCTTTTCATTAGTGTGGGGGGTCAGGAAGGGTTTTTTGGGGGGGGGTCATTTGGGCCGGAGGTCCAAATTTACATTTATGTATCGAAACCATTGGGTGACCTCAGATTTGCAATTCAGAAAAGAGGCATTAATTCCCCCTTTTTTGGTGGGGCTTGGCTGGGCTGACTCAAAGCATACCAGTGCAACCACGCTGCTTATTGCATATGGCATTACTATCAATGACTAATTATGAAAAGAAAGGTTGGCGGTAAGGTAAGGTAAGGTTACATCGCTATATATGCCTCTGGTGGGCATCTGAGCGGAAGCTTGGAAATAAGCCTGTAACCAAACCAAAAAAACGCTAGAAAAATCAAGGGAACAGGGCTAGGCACAGGGCAAGGTTGGCGGTATGTCTACATAGATGGGTCACTTTGTACTTGCAAATCATGCGTTTGCGCACAACGCAGGTCCCCCGAATAGCTCGCAAGCAACGACCCCTGCATGAAGTATACCCTGGCTGTGGACTTGTAAACGTTTGGCATCCTGGTTGGCCAAATTGCGAACATAGACTTGCACTACTACTATTACGGCAACTCAATCATGTGGGAGAACGTGCGCAACCAGGTGGGGTTCATGATTGTATGAATGTGTTCAGTCGTTTGTATTGTGCTTGATTTCGTCATACCTTGCGCAGATTGAGCCGAAAATTTTTCTGGAGTTTACTTGTGATTTTTAATTATTTATCGTGAAAAGACCGGACTGAAAAGAGCTGTAGGAAGTGTTTGGAGAATCTCTCATGGTGCATTGCCTGGACAAGCACACGCACAGCAGGTTGGCCGCAAATAAGCTCCATATACTCTGGATAATTTTTGATAATATTAAGAAAACTATGTACATAATTACTGCCCAATTTGGAGCATCAAGAAATGAAAGTCTGACACTTCCCTGAACAAGACTGTGCCATTTTTTGCGCTTAAAATGCTAAAAAATACTTAGTAATATTATACAAAAATTGCGGTCGAATTTCCCGATTTTTAGGGATTTCAGGGAATTACCCCTGATTTCCCCCCAAAAACGGGCACTCTAGTTATCGTCTAGGCTTTGACAGCAGTGACGTCGAGCCTCGACTAGAGGCTGGCACACCCTTACAAACTTGCGCTTAGGTATGAGCTTGTACATAAATATGTCCGTACGTCACGATAGCGTTGATGCATGCTATATATACGCATATGCATGTTCTTTGTATGCATTTATGTGCCTGTACATGCGTGCCGCACCCTATGCCAACCCATTGTGCTAAGTGTTGAATGATGTATACACAGTTTGTACAACATGACTGTGTTGGTGCATGGTTTTAATCTGCTTCTGGTCTGATCGCACCTGCACATGTGTGAATGCAGCCATGCTTGTGTCTGTTGGCACCTATTTATGAACGACTCTTACAACTCTTTATTGCGTCTGTCCACGCAATAAAGAGGTGTAAGAGCTCGAGGCACCTCATAGGCCACAAAAGTGGGGAACTCGGGGGGCCCATGTGTGTGCGGTGGGGTGCGGAGGGCAGAGGAGGGGGTACCCCAGTACCGGAAGGGTGTCAAAACTGCCCATAATTGGGCTCCCTAACATTTAGAGTGCATGTTCAAGAAACATTCTGCACCTTTGGATGGACAGGAGAGGAAGGTCGAAATGTTGTCCCAGGCGAAATCAGAGCCTGACAAAATTCCACACTGCGCAATTTCTGGTCATTAATTGAACCTAACACAACACTTATAAGGCAGGCCCAAAATGTACATTGGATTTTCATTACCATAGATTCACGATCACTTCGGAAATTGATTAAATATTTTGTCAGAAAATGGAAATTTTTAATAATTGTCGGAGCTTCCGAACTGAACTCGAAGTGATAAATTAATAATGTATAGCGGTTTGAGGGAAAATGAGCTCCAAGCGCACCAGTGTGAACCCCCTGGCCCTGCTACTGAAGCCTCAGTCCCCAGGTGAAAGGCTGGCTGCTCAGCAGAGAGACCATGAGAAGCTGCAGAGGGAGAGGCAGCTCAGGAGCTAAGAGAGGAAGCAAGAGGCAAAGGCAAGGGGTGAGGCTGGGATGAGCCCGTGGGGCGCCCGTACATGCAGCTCCAACAAGCCTCCTTCTCTCCCCATTTGCGTTTGCCCCTTTGTGTGGCTATTGCTGCATGTAAATCCCTCACCTCTCTTTCCCTGCCTCTGAGCACTGTACAGCATCAGCATCAGCCACGTCCTCAGCCTCAGCCACAGCCTCAGCCACAGCTTCAGCCTCTTCAACAAGCAGCAGTAGCAGTGCACAGACAGCATTCACAGGGGGCTCTCGAACTCAGAAATAATTCCTGACAGGGCTCTTCCGAAGTGCCCTCGAACTCGAAATTTAATCCCCAGACCCCCTCACGAACTTGAATCGAAAATTTAACTGATTCTTTAAATTGTGGTCACGAAGTGATCGTGAATCTACGGTACTGTATATACACTGTACCGTGTACAGGGAAATCTGGAGTCACTCTTTAAAGTCTAAAGGGGTCATTCTGCAACTCTTGATGAGCTGAGCACGTCTTTTGTACCAAAAATAAAAAGGTTGGGGAGCTAGGCCTCCTCTAAGCCAATAAGCCAAAAAATTCATTTCCAGTGCAAACACTATGCTGGTCAGCATGCCCTTTCGTCTAGCACAGCCAACACTCGTCACCCTTAAGCATGTGCATACAATTAACTTCTGCCGCATATTACGCCCCCCACACTCCCTGCCTTCCCTGTGTCTTGCTTGCCTTCTCATAGAGTGCAGCCTGCCACACATACTCCCTAGCAGTCCTGCCCACCATCACTGTCACAAGTGCCTACCCCTCACTCATGCACACATCTCCAATCACGCACATGACAAGGAAGCACAGCTCAGGCAGCTGACACATGCAGCACCACCATTACTAGCACCAGCACCACCATTACTAGTACCAGCAGCAGTACCAGCTGTGTGTTTCCTTCACTAAATCTTTTCCAATTACATACACGATGACAGGGGAGCGCAGCTAAGGCATGGGCACACCACCATTACTAGCACCAGCACCGGCCGTGTGTTTTCTTTACTATTTTTCCAATCACGCACATGACAGGGAAGCACAGCTCAGGCAGCTGACACATGCAGCACCACCATTACTAGCACCAGCACCGGCACAGGCACCAGCACCGGCCGTGTGGTTTCTTTACTATTTTTTTCCAATCACGCACATGACAGGGAAGCACAGCTCAGGCAGCTGACGCATGCAGCACCAACACCAGCAGCATCAGTAGCACCGGCCGTGTGTACGCTGACGCTGCGCTGCATGTAGTGTTGCTGCCCCACCTGCAGCGCAGCTTCACCCCACCTGCAGAGCCACCCTCAGTGGGTACAGCAGCGTTGTCTACAGCGTGGCCTTCAAGCTAGATGGCGCCATGCTGGTGTCTGGGTCTGCTGACAACTCCATAAGGTAAGAGTGTGTTCCGAGTGGAGCAGCGTGCTGGTTGGGGGTGGTGGTGCAGAGGGTGCTGTTTGTTGGTTTGGTACATGGGGCAGTAGTAGGGTGTGTGTGCAAGGGAGTGCACAGAGAATGTTGTCGCTGATTTTCCAAGTGCTGGCCGTAATTTTGCAAGGTCTAAATAGGATGGCATTGTCCGACAATTTCGCATTATAAAACAGCCAAAGCCTGACTGTAAGTAAAACTATACTTGCTATACGATTGCATCGTCCGACAACGACGATGTATCAAACAGGCAATGCCTGACTGTGTGGATACTCTCTGGTCATATGAGATGGTATGCTTGCTGGTTGCTGTATACGATATGGCTTACCTTTTCCCGTACCAACCAATAATATGAAACCTGTATACCTATATACATGTAATAGGTAAAGAAAAGTTGTCAAAATCTGAAACGTTGAAAGATTGAGGATGCCCTGCGCACATCCTGCACAAGTAGGGCAAGATACAAAGCACCACACACTCCACATTTCATTTCCTCACCATTTGTGCATGTCATTAAGTACTTACCACTTGCCTGTGTTTGAGAATGCGTGTTTGGTGTGTGTGTGTTTGTGCGCTTGTGTGTGTATGCGTGTATGTGTGTGTGTGTGTGTGTGTTTGCGTGCATGTATGAGTGTGCGTGCCTGTACGTGTGTGTGCTTGTGTGTTCGTGTGTGCGACTCTTTGCAGAGCTTTGCACCTTTTAACAGTGGCAGTTTGTGATGTTTTTAGCGATTTTTTTTAGCGAGTAGTTTTTAGGCCTTGCTAGGTGGGCACCTGGCTCCACCTCCTTGCCTAATATCCTGACAGGTCTTTGACAAAAAGCGGAGTGTGCACAGACTTTCTGAATTGTGGTGTTGCACTAACTCTTCGGTAAATGACTCCATCACAGGCTCGAGTCGTCCTTTGCGACACATATCATAGCTTGCTTGTTGGCTCCAGATTCGCCCTTTTTCATATGGTCGGTCGCAGAACAGCCAGCCTATGTCGGTCATAGTTATTAGTGCCTAGCTTAAAAACTGCCGGCCGGGGAGGCACGTGACTTGGAAGCATTTCAAATCTTGCATGTTCCTGTCCTCTGTCAGCCTCCCTTTAAAATGCACACCTTGTTACCCTGTAGCACATGTCTCTGCTCACTTTCCACGCACTTGTTTCTGATCTGCGTTTTTGGACATGTTACTCTGTTTCCAGTTACCAATAACAACAGTGCTTATTTTTCTCGCTCATGTCTTCAATTATGTGCGCCTGTTCCACAGAATCTGGGAGTAAAGCATTGGTGGGGCGTGCAAGGCCACGCTAAAGGGACACACAAATTGCACGAGCAGTGTGGTTGTGAGCCCTGACGGCAGGACGCTGGCATCAAGGTCATGGGATTATACCATCAAGTGCGTGTGCTGTGCAGTGTTGTGAGTGCTGAGCGTAAAGTAACGTGTGGTCAGACCGTTGTTGCTCCTTTTCTGCCGGTTTTGGTTGCTTCTTGTCGTGGAGTTCTGCTTTCTTTGTATTGATTGTGCTCTGGGCACAGCAAGAGGTGTGTGGTGCTCATCATAATCGTAGAGACGCGTTTGTGGCACCCACCAGCATGCACTGTATACTGAGTGTGCTCTGGCCACAGCAAAAGTTGCTCATCATAATTGCAGACGCGTTTGTGGCACCCTCCAGCATGCACTGTATACTGAGTGTGCTCTGACCACAAGGAGGGAAAGCAAGGGTGTTTGATGCACAGTGTAGCCGCAGGCAATAGAATTGCAGCACAATATAGCAGCAGGCAAATTTACAGCATGCGTGCACAACACACGCCAGCCTGTCTCATCAAACACGCAGTGTCGTACACACGAGATGAGGGCAACTGTCACGCTGCATGCTCTACCAGGAACACTCTTTGCATCAAACTGTTGTTCGTATGTGTGCCTTGCTTGCGTGCTGTCATGGCGCTTTGTTGATGCACGTTGGGCTGAAACTCAAGCATTGCCTATTGACCATGACACCACACACGCTCGCACAGGTTGTGGAGGATCGCAGACAGTGCTGACGTTGTCCAACAGACATGTGACCGTGTCAACAGCACTAGAAGCGAGTCTCCATTGGGGATCAGCGTCATGCTGTTGAGAGGCATGCACAATGGGGGCAGAGGTGGTTCGGTGAACTAAACAGCTGTGTGCTTCATTTGGTTGCTAGCTGCTAAAGGCTCAGCACGTGGGCCGCAGTGGTTCTTTGCTGAGCAAGGACATGTTGTGCGCCATGTGTGTGTGTGTGTGTGTGTGTGTGTGTGTGTGTGTGTGTGTTTGTGTATGTGTGCCTGGGGGTGGGGGGGTT
>Ga0307947_1004548_pt1:5000-10879 | contig 10879 bp, 13 predicted proteins | sample OrgLakmetagen232_FD_201840 | JGI IMG/M metagenome (GOLD analysis project Ga0307947, IMG submission 201840) | Saline water microbial communities from Organic Lake, Antarctica - #232 | ecosystem: Environmental > Aquatic > Non-marine Saline and Alkaline > Saline | place: Antarctica...
CCCATCCAGCGGCCGACCAAGCTGGCTATGTAGGTGAGAGTTGTCATGTGGCTTCTTTGGTCGTGCTGCGGCTTAGTCAGGGTGGCTGTGTAGCCTTTGCTGAGGTCAAAACAACCCATTGTGCGAAAATTAGGTGACAAAATCCTGGCCCAGACGCTGAGCACGGAGTGTTTGAGTGCATGAAGCAGCAGAAAAAGAGATCGGCTATGCACGATTCATTGCTTGGGCCTTTCTGGTCTGATATGTTGAAGGCATCCTACCCACTTCTTTCACCTGAAATCGGTTAAGGAGTGTCATCACTGCCTGGATAGCTTTTATTTCAGGATTTGACCAGGAGTTTGAAATTGGTGTAACTTTTGGACAGCACGTGTCAAATCGATTAAGAGTCAGTGTTCGAAATCCTGGCGTCAAGAGCTTACGATTGGTATATGTATATGTCCAATCGGAGGGGGGGGGGAGGGGGGTCCGAGTTTATGTACCCCCCCTCCAAAACTTTCCTGGGCCACTCTTACAAAATCTTAAACATATCAGCGGAATCCTGAGCTTAAGCCCGGTCGATTGCCACCCTTTTTGAGCAAATTGGATAAAAGGGGGGGTCTGTGGACATGTCCAAAAGTCACAGGCACACGCGCTTGGGTGCAGACCACAGGGTGAGTCAAGCCAATGGAGCAGCAATTCACTCCAAGCTTCCAGATTGTGCCAGCATGAGATAGTCAGTGGAATTTTGAACAAATGAAAGCAATGTGGGGCTGTGCAAGCTAGTTGTGGGTACCTAGTAGGTCATGTATGCATGGGCGTACGTATCTCGTTTTTGCCCCATAACCCTGCAACACTTCAGTTCCAGGCCTTGATGAGTATACAGATGGATGCAAAATTTAAAAAGGAGCAGCTTGGCACCCTTTTTGTCCGGGTGGGGGCACCGGATGGTTTTTTGGGGGGGGGGTTTAGGGGGTCCAGCCCCAAATTAGGACGTGCCTTCCTCTAAGAAAAAACTCTGCCTCCTGATTTGGCACAACAAAATGACGACCGTTCAAGGGATGCAAAACGACGAAAAATGTCCCTTATGCTTGCCTTTGCTCTGTGCGGAGTAAAAGCAGGAGCGTTCCCTTTTTACAGAGCATCGCCCTGATTAACAACTGTGGCAACATATGCGTAAGACCTCTGCTGTAACAGAGCATTGTTTATTAGCCGTACGGGATATTAAATTCTTCTGGCACCTTCCAATCTGTCTACCCAAGTAAAAAGAAGCGGACAGGAATGAATTCAATCGACCCCAAGTGACCGATTTCATGTTTGTTTTACGTCTTGCGCAACAAAGAGAAAATCCCATTTTTGGTAAGGAGGTGCAAGCAGTGTCTCATACAAGAGGGCAGGCCAAATGCTTTGTGTACCATAGGGATACTAAAGTAATGTTTTGTGTGCCATAGGGATGCTAAAGTAATGTTTTGTGTACCATAGGGATACTACAGTAATGTTTTGTGTACCATAGGAATGCTAATGTAATGTTTTGTGTACCATAGGGATACTAAAGTAATGTTGTGTGTACCATAGGGATACTAAAGTAATGTTTTGTGTACATAGGGATACTAAAGTAATGTTGTGTGTACCATAGGGATACTAAAGCAATGTTTTGTGTATTATAGGGATATTCTAAAGTAATGTTTTGTGTACCATAGGGATACTAAAGTATCGCGGCTCCTACTTATTGCAAGGTGCCCAACTAATAAGCACAATAATTAGCACAATCAGCACGATTAATTTGCGGTAGGTATGGGTAGGTATACAGGTCAGTATATCGGCTTTGCCAGGCCAGCCAAATCAATTCTTCTATAGTGGGCATCTGTGAGTTTTTGGGCATTTATTTGTGCTCTGCTCTCTGTGGTAACCTTCATCCATCTTGAGGGGCTTTGCAATCCTCTCTTGGGTTGCCCCATTTGTGACGGCAACAAGCTCCGGGTGAATAGCAAAAAATATGGAAGGGATTTAAACCCAAAACCTGCAGGCTGCAGCCAAACATATGCTGTTTAAAGTTGAAATATTTTGAGGCCCATAATCTCTTAATGTTTTGCGTATTGGTATGGTATGGAACATTGCGAGGCATCCAAATAAACAATTATTTACTTGCAATGCTAATAGTATCATTACAGTATGCAACGATGAAACGAAGTAAAGTTTGTTACGGTCACATGGGATCATTTGACTTCATTCTAGTTCAATTGTTTTCCAGCTTGAATTAAGTTGGGAAGTGCCAGACTTATGTCAAATGTCCGTGTGGCTATTTTACATACACGCTAAACACAGAGCTAAAACACAGACACGCTCATGTGTTTACAGCCGCACTCTCAGACATGCTTTAGACATGGAGCGGGGGTACTTTGAATGAATGCATAAAAGATATGCACGTTCTATTTTTTTCACACGTGCATGCGCAGCCGCGTTTCCAGACGTGCTTGAGACATAGAGCAGCTAGCCTCAATGAATGCATTTAAAAATGCAGAAACCAATTTGTTCTTTCATATGTGTGTTTGCAGCCGCATTCTCAGACGTGCTTGAGACATGGAGTGGGGGTCCCCTTGGTGAATTGCCTGGCGGTTTGCTTCTGGTGGGTACGCAAGCAGGGATTGGGTACAAAAGCAGGGATTGGGTATGAAAGCAGGGATTGGGCATTTGGGATTGTCTACTTCTGGTGGGTACGCAAGCAGGGATTGGGTACGCGAGCAGGGGTTGGGCATGAAAGCAGGGATTGGGTATGAAAGCAGGGATTAGGCATTTTGAATTGTCTGCTTCTGGTGGGTACGCAAGCAGGGATTGGGTACGCGAGCAGGGGTTGGGCATGAAAGCAGGGATTGGGTGTGAAAGCAGGGATTGGGCATTTTGGATTGTCTGCTTCTGGTGGGTACGAAAGCAGGGATTGGGTATTTGGGATTGTCTGTATAGCTAGGTCTGACCTGGACGCAGTGCGTTCTAACAGAGATTACAGAGATTACAGTGCGATTTAACAGATATTACAGAGGTTACAGAGAATACAGTGCGCTCTAACTTATTGCAGTAGCGTCTGCCTTCGCTTAACTGGCACTGTCTGGGGTTGGCTGGTAAACCCTAACCCTGGTTGGTCCAAATCTGCATATGGCTGCGCGTACCAAAAGAACTACCTAAGAAGCCATCACGTGCTGCCTTATCCCTGCAAACTACTCTCAGCCTCCCCTCTCAAGTCCTAAATGGGTGGCTTCAAATGACTCCGTGGTGCAAAACTGCCGAGTCCCACTTTCTGCTGGGGACACCCAACTTGGCAGGCTCATTGGTAATGGTGGCAAGCAGTCTTAATCACTGACTTTAAGCACTCTGTACGTAAATGGCACACCTCAGGTGTATCCAAGGGCTTTGTTGGTGTGCCTGGAGGCGGGCAACCACCAGCTCATGGCCTTATTGCGCGACTGCTTGGCAAATCAGAAGTGGAAGGAGGAGCACGGCATACTGGAAGCCCGGGTGCGGTGGTGGTGGAGGAGGTGGGGGTGGGGGTGGGGGTGGTTGTCATCATCATTGTTATCAATGTTGTTAGTGGTGGTGATGGTGGTTATACAAGGTTGTTATGCTCTGTAGTCCTTTTCGTTCCATTGTGCGTGGAAACCCAGGATCGTCCTTGCACTTATTTAAATTTGTGTCACATGTAACTCTTCATGCCGCAACGCAAAATGCTTCTTCACACTTTCATACACCTGCTCCCTCAAACGTGCATGTCCAGCTTGTACCTTGCAAGATTGCATCTGCACTCTTCCGTAAACCTGCTGCACCAAATCTGTACAGATGTTGCAGATAAAGCCATCAGTCAAAAAGTGCGACTGCTAGGCTGCGTATGTAAAAACTGTGAAAATTGTGGGAATCCAACCGCCTGCCCTCTCAAACCTTTAGATGCCGTCTCTTGTGTCGGACATGTAGGACAGGGTCCTTGCTTTTCAGCACTGTGCCTCTTTCCCACAAATCACCCCTTCGCTTTCGTCTGCAGGTGCCTTCTTTTGTGTCGGATGTGCAGGACAGGGTCTTCACGTCCTGGCATTGCGCATTTATAGGGCACGCAAGCTCTGGCAGGTAATGAAAACTAACAAGGGAGAGGTGCAGGGATTGGTAGCTGTGTGCTGCCAAGCATGTTGTGTGCACGTGACTTTCTCCCTGCAAAGGTGATTCCATGAATCCCTTTTGCAAAAGCAGGTGCATGTCAGGTGGGAGGGAGCAGTTTTGGTGCAGTGCAGAAATTATGGTGAACTGATGAGCCGCCAAATTGTTTATTTCCAGATTTTTAGGCTTACAGTGTGTATTGCAAATTTCTTTGACCAGAGAGGCAAGCACGAATTTGCGCACTTTTGTGCATGCCAGAAAGCACGTAAGGATTATCTCACACGCGTGCACGCACAGGAAAAGTGGATTATCGTCCAAACTGAGTGGTAGCCGTCCTTTAGGTGGCAGCATTGGGTCCCTCGTAAGCCCTTTGTCTGCAGGCAAATCTGCTGGGGAGGGTGGTGGTTTGGGAGGGGGCATGTTGCAGAGGGAGGCGGAGTGGGCACGCAACGTGCAGGAGCTGGAGCACTTTGCCGTACGCGTGGCCAGCGCTAAACTGCAGCATTTAAGTGAGGTCAGTGGGCTCATAGAAGTGTCATAAAATTTGCAAAGACATGTCGTGAAGTCGGTGCTGTAGTGATGGGGCAATTTTCTTCACGCCGGTATTGCGCTCTGATCAGCTCAGACATGTGCCCCCTTCCTTTCAGGTCATCCGCAGCCTGTTAGTGCTCTTTTGCCGTGTTGGTTTACAGAATTTTAGTAAACTTGAAATTGCTTAACGACCAAATTTTAGTAATTTGCTTAACAACTGGACTTGGACCGCAGCAAGTACAACTTTCAATACTTGCTCCTGACCTCGGCCTTTTACTGAGACATCCACAGCTAAGCAGGAAAGATGTATATTTTTTCCGTTAAAGGAACAGTTTGACGTGGACAGTTGCACAGGAACACGCACAGTGTTGTCCAAGCAAACGTATCTCACATTATCTCAAAACAGGAATTGACGGTGTCTGCGTTACGAGAACCGCACAGCTTCTTTGGAGCAGCCCTTCCTTCTCAATCCTCAGTGTCAGAGCTTGCAGAGAATGAGGTGAGATATAATAGGCAGACATCGGAATGTGAAGTCCAGTATATAATCTACTATGGATCTAAGATTGCAGGACTTGCAGTTGTGTGTCGCAGTAATTGTGGCAAGAATTGTTTAGCAAACATATGAAGGTTTGTATTGATCAGCACAAGCTGCTATTCATGAAACGATGGCTGCTTCTCTATTTTAAACCAAGCCCCGTGCAACAACTAGCTCTTACTCACTCTCGTCCAGGAGTTGGGCATTACCCAAATAGTATATGGCACATACCATGTTCCATGTAAGGCCAGGCAGCCGAAGGTCGTTGTACTGAGCTGTCCTGAAACTTCCTGCAACTGCAGCTGGGCCCTGATGTGCAGGCTTTTGTGCAGACATTTGATGTGGACTACAACATTTGGAAGGAATTGGCCATTCAGCGCAGCAAAGGATCGACATTTGCAGCCAACAACCCAGACTTAATTCGCCTTGCTTGGTGCGTTCTTCTTTTTGCTAAAACTGTCATGTTGTTTTGTGTCTGTGCGATATATTAAACTGCCTATTCCATTAATTGCATTAGTGGCTGATCATCATAGCACTGTAGCTGATCATTGTTGATTAGTCACTGGCTGATCAGGCTGACCAGTCACAGGCTGGTCATCATAACACTGTAGCTGATCATCACAACACTTGAACGCTCGCTGACTATTCCGAGAACAATCAAGCAAGGCATCATACTCAAACGCTCGGTGAATATCCCCAT
>Ga0307947_1004550_pt1 | contig 10877 bp, 7 predicted proteins | sample OrgLakmetagen232_FD_201840 | JGI IMG/M metagenome (GOLD analysis project Ga0307947, IMG submission 201840) | Saline water microbial communities from Organic Lake, Antarctica - #232 | ecosystem: Environmental > Aquatic > Non-marine Saline and Alkaline > Saline | place: Antarctica: Organic Lake...
TACAAAACCCTAAGTAGGGAGATGGTGCGAGTCCCTTTTTAGGGTTTTGTACTTCATGTTATATGGAACTACGCGATGAATTTGGATCAACTAATATTTGGAAGTATAAGTTCAGTACTGCATGCAAATACAGCCTTCTGGGGCCTCCAATGCCTGTGAAGCAAAAAAGAGCATGAGCCTCCTTGTGGCTTTGCTGTGTCTCCTAACAAGTACCCTTCCGTGAACTGTGCACACAACCTGGCCCATTAAGCACTTGTTTGCTTTGAACTGTGTACACAACCTGGCCCACCAAGCACTTCTTTGCTTTGGACTGTGCACACATTCTTTGCGTGAACTGTGCACACGACCTGGCCCACCAAGCACTCCTTTGCTTTGGCACCTGTTCTGCATCGCTAGCTCATCAGCTGCACGTCTCGTTGAAAACATCACATCCAGGCCGTGGACCACGCAGCCTGTCAACATTGATTTGATTGATTTAATTGATTGATTAAAATTTGATTTCATTGAAAACATCACATCCAGGCCGTGGACCACGCAGCCTGTCAACATTTATTTGATTGATTTAATTGATTGATTTAATTGATTTGATTTGATTGAAAACATCACATCCAGGCCGTGGACCACGCAGCCTGTCAAATTTGGAAGGAGCTCCAAGTTCTGGGTGAGTCAGTGCTGCCACTGTGCTTTGACAGGTTTTGTTTGGGAGTGGTGTTTGTAGGGTTGGCCAGGAACGAATGTGCACACCTTATATGAACGTATATTTGATGATCTTCCTGCCTACAATACCGTATATATAGGGTATAGGGTAAAGGTAAAGGGCATTTGTATTGGGTTCTGGCCAGCTCTAGGTATGTGTGAACGTGAAGGAGGTATTGATGTAAGGCCCTTGCATGCAATGGTTTATGGCGTTTCCAGGAGTTGCTTATTGCGGAATTTAGGGTTGGCCAGAACTACACATATATATACACCGTATATGACCGTATATTTGGTGAATTCCCTGCCAACAATGCCATGTATAGACCGTATCGATATGGTTCTAGCCGACCCTACAGATTTTGCCTCCTGCTGCTCATGCAACAAGTATTATTATAAGTAATAAGTAGTGTCACGGAAAGCTGGGCTGAGCACAATGAACCGGTGATTCAAAATGTATCAAATTATGCCCATAAACATGGTGCCACTTGAATATATGGGTTTCACCAAGGCCCACGCGCAAACACTCTGTAGTATCTGCCTAGGAGTTGTATGATATTTCTGCTACCGACCAATGAGCGTTGCCCTCATTGGTCACACGTGAATGGGCATGTGACGCACTTTGGACCATTTTCCGACTTACACCTCTTTGCTTGGGCCCCTTTCTTTGCTGAGGTGGAGGATTTCTATGTGGCCGGGTACCAAACTGGTTCTGGTTTAAGGGTTTTGGTTTAAATTCCTGCTCTAAGCTGTATTGAGGAAATGCATTGTCACTGCCTGCATGCATATATATATACATTGTCCTGTTTCCTATTTCTTACACACGCGCGTACACACACACATACACACATGCACACACGCACAAACATACACACACTGTTGCTACCAATTTGCAGGACCCTGAACTCAACCTATCAGCTGCCCCCTTCATTTCACACACTCATGCCCGCCATGTGAACAGCAGCATCCACTCCCCAGGAGTAGGCTCGTACAAGTGAGTAAAAAGACTTTGCCACCATGTACGGCATATGCTAAATAGAGGTCTTTCAAAGACACAAAGTGTACGTAGCTAACAAAAAGCATAAGAGACCCTGCCAACAAACACACTTTGCACACTTGCACAATACTCTTTGTCCATTAGTTAGGGAAGACCGCCACTATGTCCACCGTCATTTTTGGCCGAACAGACACTTTTCGGTTAGAAAGAAGAGCTGTGATCTAGAGGATGTCCTACCAGACACTGCGCACATAAAGTAATTTTAAAAAATACCCTAGCAGAACTATTGCCCAAGGTAGTCCAGAGCTGGTCATTTAGGTTTCCTTGTCACTCTTTTGGCATCCCTTGCGCATCAGCAGGGTTGGCCAGAACCGCATATGCAGACTGCGTATGACAAATGTACATATTTATGGTAACCCTTTGCTAGTATCTCTGTACATACACCGTATGAACGTACGTATGTGTATATTTTCGGCCAACCCTGCACATCAGTGATCATTGCCGCATAGGCTGTATAGGAGATAGAAGGGTGCCCCTGTTCACACTTGCAGCATGGTGCCCATGTGCTCACCCTTCCTCAATAAGCATTTGCCTCTTTGCTGCCTAAAAGGTGCTTGTACCACTCTTACTTCCCTCCCTGCTGCTGCTTTACTCCTACCGCCCTCACAATTAGAGGTAGCACCACCTCTGGCCAACTCTCTACTCGTACCTGTTCTGCTCTTACTTCCACCCCTGCTGCCCTCACAATTAGAGGTGGCATGACCTCAGTCACACCATCCCCTCCCAGAAAGAATGAATTGAAGGAAAACGTTGCTGGCAGTGATAGCGCTTTCCTCCATCGGTGCAAACTCGTGTATAGGGTTGGCCAGAACCGTATAGATACACCGTATGTGACCGCATATTTGGTTATTTCCCTACCATAATTACCATATATACACCGTATATATATTTATGGTTCTGGTCAACCCTATTTGTGTATGAAGACAGTTTGTCGACATAAACAGAGGCAACCAATGGTTGCATATAATTGGTGCTCGTAGCTTTTTCCGTCGTAACTGTATCTTGATCATGATTGTTTCAGTCACTCTTGCTGTTGACATGGCTATGTGCTGACCCTCTTACTGCACACTCACACACGACTCGGGCCAATGTGAGCATGAGTTCAAGTTCTAGCACCTAGATGTGCTCCCTTTTGTAAAGCTTCGGCCAGAATGAGCGCTCGTCGAGGGTATCCTTACCTTATATTGTCTGATCAATGCAAGGTTTAGATATTCTCGATTGATAAACCCCAATGTGTGTGTGAGGAGCACATCATTTGATCATTAAACACAATGCAAGCCCATGCGAGGGCCCTTTTTCTGTTAAGCAGGGAGAACTTCTACGTGTATAGAACTTAAAGCAAATGCTGATGCACATGTTAAGAAGCAAGAAATCAGGGACATTGGTGTATTGGGGCAGAAATGCAGTTTGGAGGTGTTTCAGTTGAGGACCTCTAGGTCAGGTAGGTTTGAGACTGAGGACCCCTGAAATATCATTTGCACTAATGTCGGCTATGTAAAGCCCTATTAATCTGATACCTTGATTTGCTCGTGACACACCACAAGGAAAGTGGAAAAGAAAAGAAAATCTACGCAGGCAAGGAAATTGGAATTGTGTGCAGTAAATGGTGATTAAATGTAATGGATGGAATCTTAACTATTTCTTTCTTGGCTCAAGGCTCAACAGTTTTGTACTTCTTGCATACTCTTGTCTCTTGTCTCTTCTACCGCTTCAGGCCTAATAAAAGTGTGACTCAGCCACGCAGTCCCTCGACTTTCTTGGCCAGTGGGCCACAAGATCGTTTCTATGACCGCTTTGAGCCAGGGAGGTTAGGCTAGCAGGACTTGAATACCCACAGGTTGACTGATTCAATTCTCAAAGTGTCTCTGATGTGTTGTTGCGCAAGCTTGATAGCAGTGTGTACTTATGTGGGAGCTATGCTGTGGACCTAGCTATGACCCATAAGTAACCTTACGACGAGGTGCTATTTTGTTAAACTTTATCCGGTGTGTTTCTGAACAGTACTGCACAACCAAGTAGAACATAATGTATTTTTTGAAATCTGGGCTATTGCATGAAGTACTTGCCATATTACTTATTATTGTGAGTTGATGATCTTGGTTGCTCAAAATATGAAGGATTTCTCGACTGCAACCATGGTGTGACAAACTCCTGCAAGAATTTAGTAGGTGCACTCTATGTCGGGACTATCATCAGGGTATCATGCCTCTTCTAACCCACCGAAACAAAGAAAGACACGCTTTACAATGGGGGGTGACCTTCAGCCAGGTTGTTTGGCTGGTCGGCTGCTGACTGATCTCAGCCAGCCACAAAAAAATCCATAAGCTCAGAAAGAAAGGTAAGGTTACATCGCTATATATGTATATATGTCTCAGGGGCATCTGAGCGGAAGCTTGGAAAAAAGCCTGTAACCACACTTATCTAAACAAAAAGCTCAAAGAAAGAGAAGAATCTGTTCTGCTGAGAAATTAAAAACAAGTTGGTTGTTGACCTGTCGCAGCAAAAGGGGTTGGCCTGCTAAAAAGTCCTCAAAGAAAGGTGTAAACAAAAAAAAGATAGTAGCGCTGCGCTTGGGGACCCTAGGTCGTGCAACTTGCAATGTTATTGGTGGTCTCTCATCTGAGAGCACCACCGGGTGGGCGAACTCTTAACTGCAACCCAAACGTTGCACAACTCATCATCAGCACGTCTTGTGCGAAAAGGCATGGCAGGTGTGCAAACTTCCACAAGCTATAAAGACTTTATGGGTGATGCAATATGTCTGTTGAACTTCCTGAAACCTGCCATTCTCAATCCGGCACTTGCACCGAGCAAACGTCATCACAACAACAAGTGACCGGAATGCAATTGTGCTCCAGCGATGTTGTATTAGACTATTAGACTTCCTGCTCATCGCGAAAATGCAACAACATGACTCCGCTTGGATTTCGCGGCATCGCCATTTGAGTATGTCTTAAAATTAAGTCTTCATTCCATCTGTGTAAAGTTTATATCAGCTCAAATAATTGGACACTTTTCCAACCAGGCACTGTTCAACAATCGGAAAGCACCATCCTACTCAGCACAAGGCTCTTACTCGATTGGGCGACAAAGAGATTTGGAGAAATGTCCATTTTAAGCTATAAGATTCTCAGTTTCTCTAGCAATCCATAAGCCCTAGACACTTCGTGTCCTAGGGTCCAAAAGATCCCTCAGCTCACAAACCCGATGGTCTCCGCAAAATAGATGAGCACGCACCTCGTTCTGAACATGTTCATATTCACAAAACACGCTTTACATAACAGCAAACAACGAATACAGCTGAATACGGTACGGACACCGATACCACTGCACACAACAACTGGCTCGTCTGAAGAAAGTGCCTAAGGCGTTGTTTAAGTGGGAAGGGGCTTCTGCCTACTAGGTGCTGGCACCTGAGTGCTTCAAGTCCTTCCCTTGATTACACTGAATGTGTCAACACTACCAGCTGCCCCCCTTGCTATCATTTTGTGTTTACTTTGTTGCTGGCAAAAAAAGCCCATCAGCCTAAACATCTCTGGCGCTCCCTGGCAGCCTTCCTAGCTATTTCCTGGTTCTGCCTACTGCCTGTTGTCACAGTAGATTGGGAAGATTTCGCCCCACCTTCCTAGATTAAAATTGGTGCTCTCTTGCTTGCAAAATAAAGCACAAATGTCAATAGCTAGGGCTAAAGCATCCCTGTAACCACGGCAGATTCCATCCGAGGTTTGGAGATTGCACTATTTAAAATACATTAAAATTAAGTCGGCAAAGCAAAGGGTACTTGTAATGAGGCATTGTCACAACATCGGGCTGATACACAAATTTGAAATGATTCACACCAATTGGATGAAGTACAATTGCTGCTTGGTGACACTGGAAAGGAACCAAGAAATAAAGTACAGAAAAATAAAGAAAATATGTATGTACGGGACTGTGTCAAGCGGGGTTTGAAAGCCGGTCACAAAGGAGCCATGGCCGGTAAAGGGCCCCCCAATGAGGGAGACGCACCAAGCACTGGCTGATAACCTGGTCCTCGGTAGATCTGCAGGCGAAGCACATGTACGCACCCATGTTGCGTTGTCACCTTGATTTCTAAAGGCACTGTCAGACTGGAACACAGGGAAAGGCTCAGCACATGAAAGAAAGGAAAATCTTTGCAGGCAGTGAAAGCCACTCCCTACATTGATCAAGGAAACAAAAGCCACTCAGCACATATGAAAAGACAAACGCCGCCGGTAGTGACATCATAGCCAGTGTGGTTTAGGGACAAGATCTCGCAGGTGCACGCACCAGGCACCCTTCCTTCCCCACACACAACATACATACATCTCCTACCTTTCCTTTGTATTCATAAATACAGTGCTCTAACTCTACTATTACATGCTTGCATATGCAAAACAAACAGCCAATGAAAGTTAGCTCCCTTTTTCAATAGATGATGCAGGTACCTTAGCGTGTGTGTGCATCCATATAAATATATATATATATATTTGTGCATTTCTTGTGCGTACGTGAGTGCATTCATGTGTGCACATGAGCATTTGAGTGTGTGCTTGCAGACATATGTAAGCAGCAGCAGCCTTGCCAGCACCAGCCCCCCTCCCCCCCCTCCCCTAATTACAGCCCACTTGCCAATAACCTACACAGATAATCTACACACAGAAGGTGATCACGTTATCTACACACAGATGACCTACACAAAGCATCCCCCCCCCCTCCTCTCTCCCTCAAACACAGCCCACCTTGCTCATGATCTCAGGGATGTCAGAAAACCACGCGTGCTGCAGTGCCGCCTGGCAGGTAATACGACGATGGGGCGCATACACCAGCATCTTTGTTAACAGGTCAAGGCCCGTGCTGTCGAGCATGGGCACAAACTCGGCCAGGTTGCGGACACGCCACCTGTTCATAACAACACACACAATGTGCCATTTCTTTATAACAGCACATTGTACCACTTGTTCATAACTACACGCACAATGTGCCACTCGTGAACATCAACACGCTGAGTGCGTTGCAAAGGCTTTAGAGTTGGCCAGCACAGCGTGTTTTCGCACTGTGTATGGTTGTGTATTTCCCTGTTTAAAACCCTGTGTATATTCTGTATGCATACAGGGTTCTTCCAACTCATGTAGGTGCTTATAGCAGCCGAGGTATAGGTCTATATGTAGGTACACTACTGTAAAAGACCCTCCCTCTTCCTTCTTCCTTATGTCAGTGTCGAGACATCAGTACGGGCTCCTAGGCACGCTCCACCCTCATCACACAAGTATCATGTGCAAGCCGGGATAAAAACGGGAAAACGCCCCAAGCAATTGTTAAAAAAAAACGTTGCTGTCAGACAGCAAAGTGCTCATGTCATCCAGCACATCAAATTCACGGCCCTTAAGGTCTGACCTGACCACAGACCGGTAGAATTTCAGGGCAGACCCTATCCTCCAGGCAGGTCCCTCCCTCATCATGCTTAGTATGCATCGCTACTCGCTGCACTGAACGTACCAACGTCAGTGCCCTTTTCCTCTTTTTTTCTTCCCAAGCACGCTGTTCAGTAATCGGCGAACTTTTGGTGTAAAGGGCTGCTCACACAAGGACCGTCCCATTTCAAGTCATTCCTAGTCCAGATAGCATCGCATGAGGACAGTTCCATTTCTAGTCATTTCTAGTCCAGATAGCATCGTGATTGCTTCCATTCAGATGGCCGTAAAACCTCTTCTATGGCCTTATTCATGTCCAGAGATGCTACTGAATCTCCTTTTACCGTTCGGTACACTTTATACAGTCTGGTGATGGTGACAAAATTACACACACTGGGAGGTTACCTGGGGGCAGCGTGCCAGCTGTCTTCATTCAGCGGTACAGTTTTACCCACTGCTAAGAAAAGCAACAATTCCAGGCAGCTGGATGGTGGCTGGCCAGCTATCCACGTTTGGTGAGCCTGGGCCATTTGTTACACAGTCGACTCAGGACACTCACTGGGGAAAGGTTTCTTGATAGTCAGGCAGCTGTGAGATGCCGGGCCAGCTGTCCTCGTCTGGCGTGCCTAGGGCTTGGAATATCTTGTACAGCTGGTCGATCTCCTGTGTGGACAATCAGCAAATTAAAGGATTGCCGTTGCAACGAGGGCCTCGTCAGATGCACTTCATCAGACAGGCATTTTACTCATTCACAACTCTTCCCTTGATTTACAAAAGAGGAAACTGCGTAGGCAGTGACAAGCAATCCCGTCATTAAACCTCCTTTCCGTGACGAGCAACATCTCAGAGAAGGGTGCGACTTGCCAGGGTGATGACGAGCAGCATCTTAGAGAACATCTCTCAGAGATATTTTTCGTGATGAGCAGCATCTCACTGGAAATTACAACTCGGCAGAGGCTTCCAATTACTTTTGTAAAGGAAGGACAAGGAAGGAAGGGGAGGATTTGCTGGCATGTGACCTATGACCTCGGTCGGTAATGGTGCTGGCATGGCCGCTCTAACGCCACATTATAGGAATGACACAAGCACCTACGTATATATCCAGCACACACAGAACCACATTCTGCTACGACTTTCCTGCTGCTTTGTATGCCCTACTGCTAATCCTCAGAAGGAGCACGCTCTTGGCACGACAAAGCTAGGGTTTGAGGGTCACACATACACACACACACACAAACACACACACACACACACACACACACGCATGCACACGCACACACACACGCACACACACGCGTGCGCGCGTACCGAGTCTCCTGGGAACAGTGGCCGGTGGTTTATCATCTCTGCAAAGATGCAGCCGATGGACCATACATCCACACCTAAGGAGTAGGTTTTTGACCCAAGAAGAACCTCCGGGGCTCGGTACCATAATGTCACGACCTGTGTGGAGTATACAGTGCTTGCTTTTCATGAATGTACATATCTGTACGTTATGTCACTACTAGCTTTGCGGAATCATGTGCTTGTTTTAAAGAATATACAGGTGAGGTAGCGTAGCGTTGTTTCGGAGCCGTGATGTGTTATTATTAGGGTTGGCCAGAACCGCATATATGCACAGTATATGACCGTATATTTGGTAATTTCCCTGCCAAAATACCGTATACACACCGTATATATAGGGTTCTGTCCAATCCTAGTTATAGTGTCCAAATTTCCTCAAAGGACAGAGTGCATGCATACAGCTTCAAATGCAATGCAAGACCTCCTGCTGAAAAAGGAAAGTGCGTGCAGCTTCAATATCGACTGTTAAAGAAGTAAGTGCATGTGTGCAGCTTCAATACCAGCTGTTGAAAGAAGTAAGTGCATGTGTGCAGCTTAGGATAACTGCTGAAAGACACAAAGTGCATGCGTGCAGTTTCGGATGCTAACTGTCGAAACGACGGGCAGCCCTTTATGCCAGCTGTTGAAAGAAAACAAAGTGCATGCACGCAGCTTCTGACCTCATGCGTGTAAGCCCGCACTGGGACGCCAAAGGCGCGAGCTAATCCGAAGTCCGCCAGTTTCAATTCGTTCCGCAAACGGTCAATGAGCAGGTTTTGAGGCTTGAGGTCACGATGAAGGATCCTGCACTCACACCCGCAACAACACAGAACAGCTCTGCCTTTCTGAACTAGGTCTCCTTCAACTGAGTGCAGCACAGTAGTGTTATACTAGGTGTCTGAGCAGATGCTCCCTTGGATTTGGATCGGAAGTGACAGTTTGATACCATGTGATACGATTATATGTACCATTAATTGGACGATTGGATGATTGGATGATAAGATGTACCACTGATATTACTTAAGAAGTCAAGCATATGAACAAGTGACCACGTCTCCCAGCATTAGTTCTTTTACCCTCACGTTCGCCTCACCTCCTTCTGTGACAGTAGTCAATGCCGCTCAGCATTTGCCACACGAACAGCTGCATGGCAAACGAGGGTCAGACAAACGAGGCTGTTAACATTTTTTATACCGACAGGGGTTTAGAAGCGGAACGGGTATGAGGAAGGCCCCTCCTCTAAATGTGGACAGCTGCTTCTGTTCGCCTGCTATAATTCTCACGTGGTTTGCCTACCTTTATGAGCTGGTGGTCCCCACTGAACGTGGGCGAAGAATCCATGAGCTTTTTCAGGTCTAGCTCCACAAACTCAAACACCAGGTATAGCTTCTTGTCATGGTGAATCACGTCGTGCAGCCTGGGGCGACGGATGTGAAAAAAACAGAGGTTTGCTCACGCGGGAAATGCTTATTGCTGGCCGAATATATAGTTTGCTGCGGCTGCCTGCCACAAATCAAAACAACTCAGCAGAGTAGTACTCACTTGACCACGTTTGGGTGGTCCAGCTCTTTGAGTGCTGCTATTTCCCGCAATGCTGTGGAAGGAACCCTGTGTAGGGACATGAGGGAGAGCAAAGGGAGTTCAACGCATGCAAGCTGCTAGATATAGCCCTGCAACTTTGGCCTTAACTTGAAGCAGTGCAATAAGCATGGCATGTTTTCTCACCCCTCTTCATCGGACTCCAAACGTATTTTCTTTATGGCCACAACATCGCCCGTCGTCTTGTCTTTCGCCCTGAACACCACTCCGTAGGTGCCCTCTCCCACCCTGTCAAGCTTCTCCCACTGTGTGCGGTCGTAGGTGTGCATGAATGTGTGTTAAAGGGGACCTGTCAAAAGTCCTGTCAGAAGTGGACAGCTGGCAACAGATGGACCGCATGCAAGCAGGCACCCACTCTGTCAAACACCGCCATCAGGAAGAATGTCAGTGATAAATGGCCGTTTTATACTCCTCAATTCGCTCTACTCCTCGAGGTCTCTATTTTGTATGTGCGAAGGTGAATACTTATAAATGGTATATACTCGGTACTAAACATATAATTTACAAATTGAATTGTCACAAACAACAAACTATACCTCCACCCCAAGGTGTTATCCGATTATGGTGAATAATAATGGCGCATTTACAACGATTCTGGATTAATTGGTGATTAATCCAGGGCCGGATTAATGAACACCAATAATCCGAGCATTAATCCATGCACATTTACAAATTACAATGCAGCTTGATTTCCGCCACTTTTGCTCACCCCCTTCTCGCTGCCTTCTCTCCAACCAGCATAGCAATGTACTAAAAACCATTAATCAGGCTGCAGGAAGTCAGAAGAGCGC